>Ga0131853_10008133_pt1 | contig 19083 bp, 19 predicted proteins | sample TergutLab28metaG_FD_92764 | JGI IMG/M metagenome (GOLD analysis project Ga0131853, IMG submission 92764) | Labiotermes labralis P1 segment gut microbial communities from Petit-Saut dam, French Guiana - Lab288 P1 (version 2) (version 2) | ecosystem: Host-associated > Arthropoda: Insects >...
CCAGCAGCTGATGTGTACCATTTAGTTTCAAGCCATCCTGGTTTACCTGAACCCTCCTAATGGCGTACTCTAAAGCAAAGTTAAAAAGCATTGGTGATAGAGCGTCTCCTTGTTTCAAACCATACCTAATAGGGAACCTGTCAGACACATTCTTGCCTACCCGGACTCTGCTATATGTTTCAGTCTGACTCATCTTTATTAACCTTACAAGTTATTATATTTAACACCATACTATACGAAATCAATGGAATTTAAAAAAAAATGTACAGTTATTTCATGCAGAACAGTGCCATGGTTCAAACATCAAATTGGTCATTTGCTGCACTAGAAGTAGTATGTGGCAAAGGGTTGTTAATTTGGAGACTGTTGGGATACTCTCATTGCAAGAATTGACAGAGAATATGGAATGAGAAAATTTTAATATTTCAGGACAAAAACTCAGTGATGTGGCAAGAAATCCTTAGCCGCAAGGCTAGCTTTGATGCTGCAGGTCAGAACTTTGAGAATCTTCTAAGAACTAGGGTGAGCTGAACTGCGGAAGAAAAGTGCACTCTAAATTCCCAGCGGATGCAGGTTTCATATGTGACATGGTTCCCATGACAGCTGCCATGCTCAGGACCATGGTTAAAGATACATCCTTTATTATGAAAAATCTAAGGTTCTCACAGTGGTGCTGATATATAATTAGAATTTTTGAATATGATGTCACATAGATTGCAACACGGGTACAAATATTTTGGAGGAGATTTATACCTCATCTTTGTGGTAGATGTTTGACAACTGTAACTACTACACAGGTAGCCATATACCAATGTATGGCATCATATTTCAGACAATTGGAATATTCACAAGCTATAATACTGACATACCTGTAATCATAGGCACATTGGCTCCATATACCGAACCTCTACGCTGCAGTACAATGGGACTTGCAACTGGCGATAGATTGTCCTGTTCTCCTGCAGCATCTGGGTACACAACAATCAAGTCTCAACACAGAAGAAGACCACAAAAATGTTTTCAGATTACTAACAATACTTGGGTATAATGGAAACTGTAAGTGTAGCATTTCTGTGGAAATTGTGGGATTGGGGTTTCTGCAGTTTTCCACATGTGTCTAGTCTCAACAATTAGTGGGTCTCATTTTTACATATCCACAGCTCTTAATTTGTGCATTACGTTAAAAAAAGAAATGTGACTTTCATACTAAGGGATCCATATTTGTCAGAGGCATGGCTATAAAGTAATGGCATTTGCGACCGTATTTCTAGCTTCGACATTTTAATTACAGTACATCATATTTCATGTTGAATATTCCTGTAACTGTGTGTACTGTATGTACTGCTTGTACTGTACGTACTGTGTGTACTGTATGTAGTCTATGTACTGTATGTACCGTAAGTGCTGTGTGTACTGCATGTACTGTATGTACTGTGTGTACTGCATGTATTGTATGTACTGTACGTAATGTATGTACTGTATGTACTGTGTGTACTGCGTGTACTGCTTGTACTGTACGTACTGCATGTACTGTATGTACTGCATTTACTGTATGTACTGCATGTACTGTATGTAAGTAATAAGCTTAATTTTATCATGCTTAGTTCTCGCCTCTCTGTAACTCATACTCTTTGTTTACACTTCCATTTCTTAGTAAGCAGACCAGGCATGGGAGGAAAATAATTTCCTTCTATTTCTTTTTGTTTATAAGTGGTCGCTCTAAGTGTTCATCGCGCAAGCAATGTGTGGATTGCCGCACGTATCAGTAGCTGCCTAGTGCTCCAGTTGCAGTCTGTTTTGTAATTCGAACAGTGACTGAGCAACAGAGAATGAAGCTGGACGATCAGTGAGTGTTAACAGCAATGAAGAGCCCGCTGGTGAGATTTGTCACCAATACAGTTCAGTTGTAACTGCAAGTATTCTATAATTATGCACAATAAAACTCCAGTACACTCTACTTGGGGATTATTGAGATTGTGTGTGTGTGGCCTGCCCGACTCCCTGTCTTAGCCTGAGTTCTAAGCTCCGTCCTTCCAGGAACAACATCCAAGATACGTTCCTCACTGGGTCCACAAAGGATACAAAAACACAACTCATAATACAAGGTAAAATTTGGCTAGATGATTCAGCTTAAGTAAGCCATCATCAGGCCTAACACTAGAACATTAAAAAGAAATTATTAGAACTGCTAGTAGGTGTGAGATGTCATACCTTTACAATGTGACAGTACAGATGTATCAGCAAATATTGGTTAGAGAAGCTGATTACACATGATTTTAATATATTTGTAAGTAAGATAAAACGTGTTATTTACACAGGCAGAATAAAGAGGAAGTTAACTGATATAAGCAGAGAACAATATAGAATTGTAAAGGTTTGGGATCTCACACCTGCTTGCAGTTATAATAATTTCTTTTTAATGTTCTAGAGATAGGCCTGATGATGGCTTGTTTAAGCAAAAACATGTAGACCATTTTACATTGTATTATGAGTTGTGTATGCCTAACTTTAAAAAGAAATATATACCTGTATTTGATAACACAAAGGGGCTGTCTCACCTTAAAATAACAGGACTTGCAGTACACATTGCACTTGTCGTATTAATCTGATTCAATACTGGAACACATAATATAAGACAAAATATTTTTGGGCACTATAAGTGTGGTACTGACTTTGGCTAAGAACTCCAATGGTGTCATCAAATGTCATTGCTTTGATGTTGAGCGATGCAAGGATGGCCTCCTTATCTGCTAGCGTTGGATCGTCGTTACTTGGGACCTTTGCCGAAAGTATGACACACATATCACAAAGATTGACGTTCACAGCCCGCAGATCTGCCCGACTCAGTGGTGAACCCTGTAAAACAGGGCATCAATATTATTTACAGTTAAGAAAACAGTGTTTTGCATGCAACAAACATACAGTGTTATAAACAGTGTATATAACACCTGTCACTGGATTCTAATCTCTGATTGGTAAAGATCTGAACTCAAGTTAACTTCCACTAGTTATTTACTTACAGACACAGTGGATGAGTGGTGGCACAGTGGTTAACCCTTAGCCGCCGAACGACACATATATATGTCGTGCAGTGAGCCCTTTAAATGGCCGAACGGCCATTAAAGTGGATTGGGGGGGGGGTGAGGATTTAATTCCGGCGCCAAAGGGTTAAGGTGCTGTGCTAAAAATCGGAAGGTTGCTGTTTCGATCCCAGTTGGTGTCATTGGAATTTTTTATTGACATAAAATCCTTCCCATCGCACTATGGCCCTGGGGTCGACTCAGCCTCTAGCATAAATGAGTACCAGGAGAATTTCCTGGGGGTAAAGGCGGCCGGTGCATAAGGCTGACATCCTACCACCATGCTGTGCCACTGTCACAAAATCTGGGGACCTTAACTTCCTGGAACCCTCTGGGCCCCTCCGGGCCTGTAATGGGACCGCTTTACCTTTTACCATACCAAGAAAATCCCCTGGTACGCATATCTGTTAGTGGTTGAGTGAACCCCAAGGCCTCTGAATGCGGACAGAAGGAATAGGATGCTTGAAAATTTCCGAGTCTACTGGGAAACAAATCTAGAAAGTCCTGTCATGTGGCATAGTGCTGCAACAAACCATACTCAAGCCCATAGCATCAGTGATAGAAAAATAAATATGTATGAAGCACTGGTTAAATAATAATACTTACTTACTTACTCCATGGTGCAGAGTCCTTCTTGAGAAGCTAACTGGTTTGGAGCTAGTTAAGAAATTCCCTGCATTTCACGGAACCCGAACGTTCATTACCGCACTCACAAGCGTCCGCCACCTGTCCCTATCCTGGGCCAGCCCAATCCAGTCCATATACCCACATCCTACCTCCTGGAGATCCATCCTAATATTATCCACCCTTCTACGCCTAGGTCTCCTCAGTGGTCTGCTTCCCTCTGGTTTCCCCACCAAGACCCTATACACTCCCCTCTCCTCACCCATACGTACCACATGCCTAGCCCATCTCATTCTTCTCGATTTTATCACCCACACAATATTGGGTGAGGAGTACAAATCCATCTCGCTTTGTATGCTGCACGATGTTTCCCCTAGAAACACTCACCCCGGAGATCCGAGTGGGGGAGTAGTTTACCTCCGGATTGTTTTGTCTCCAGAGCAAGCATCCTGCATGTGTTTCTAAACAGAATTTTTTTTACAGGGAGGGGTTGTTAGTACCTCGCCCAACCCCCAAGCTGGAGGACCACCCCTCGTCGGCCGTCCGCGACTGCTTATTCAATCTATTTGCAGCTACCCTCCTTATCGAAGGCCGTTCCTCTACCGGTTAAATAATAATAACAGGGAAAAACCAAAGTATATGGAGAAAAACCCATCACAGTGCCACTTCGTCCACCACAAATTCCACATGGACTGGCCTCCATAGCGACAGGCTGGTGACTACCCACCTGAGTCATGGCATAGGCATCAAACATTAATGATCCTTAGCCAGATAGCTACTGAATCGTCATTACTACTCACATTGAGGACTGAGATCTTCGGAAGGTTCTGCAGCATCTTCCACTCACGACGGATGTAATCCACAGAGCCTACAATCACCACATGTTTCAGCTCATGATAGTGGAAGTTGGAAGCTCGAAGAGGCATCACCAGATTCCGAAGACCTATGAGTGGAGAATCTGGATCCGCAAACAGGCACACCACTACGTGACCATTCAGTACTGTCATAGCCGCCTGATTCCGATCCTGCACTCAAAACACACGACCTCTCTTATTATGCCAATATTACAATTACACATAATTACATATCTTAACAGCAGCAAAGATGCTAGTAAACCTTAGTGAACCCACATCAGAATAACTTGAAAAACCATGACAAGCCATCACCATGCACTTACAAGAAGCCTCCATATAAGGTAGGATGTATAAGGCTTGAATACAAGCCAGTAACTTGCTAACCTGACTAGGGTTTTTCATAGTTTTCCTCAAAAGGTTCAAAGAAGTGATGACAACTTCCAACACTATCATTCCCAAACTTGCTATGCTGAATCATTATCATTTCTTATAAAGAATCACAGGTTCTCTGTTATTCCCAATCCAAGCATTCACAAAAAACACATTCTCATCCTCTGTTAGATCAAGCCCAAATATTTGCATATCACATCCCAGTCCAATGTCCCAAAGCTCAACTATCTTGGTGACTTAACACTTTTTCAAATAATAGACCTGAAAAGAGAGTCTTTGTTGGTTTCAGTACAGTGCTTTTAGCAGTAACATTGTGGTCAAATGCCCCACAGAACACAATAATCATAGTAATTATAAAATTTGAAATAACACAGATTAGCCCTGGTTTCGCAGGCATTAAATTGGATTCTCCACACCACTAGCTCACCAGTATGCAATCTTCAAGGCTCTTAGCAGGTCCCCAGTGGAACATGCCTGTCGAGTCATATTTCATCTCTGTCTTCTCGAAGTCAAAGTCCTTGGCTTGATCATCTGCTATGCCCACCTGCAACCCTCCATTGTTGTTCATGTTGTTTCCACTTGAGCCTCGAGATGTTGGCCTGCAACAGATTAGCCCATTGTCCACTGGATATTTATTGCCTACTAATAACACAATACACACTGCATCCAGCAAGTATATTTGGAATAACACATGAATGAAATTGTTTACAACAGCTCACTGGCAAAATATTGGTGCGATAATGCACTGAATATATGTCAAATAAAAATACTATTTATTGTTACACCTTCTGTGATGGTTTGTGAAGTGACTGATTTATTCACCCTATGCTAAGAAAGTATCCATTATCAAAAGTATATGTTGCACAGATATATTCATTACGTACTGCACTTACAGATGGTGGCAGTACCATGTGGTAATAAGAAAATGTGGTCACATTATATATGCAGGATTACATGATGGTGGTCACTTAGTATCATGGCTAAGCGAGAGAACATACAGTGCCTTCTGGTACAATATAAATGGTAGACATGGGTTGGACACCATCAACAAATCACAGTGAATATCCAAAATCGGCAATTAGTGTCCATAATATGGAAATGAAAGGCTATGAGTTAAACTCGTGATATTTACCCATGTAATGACTAACCTCGAATTTCAATTGAATATTTACATCAAATCTTAAAATATTAATAATAATTTGTTTCCTCCTGTATATAATTATTAGTGTAAAAGTTGTCTGACCACATTCATACATATTGCTTGCTAAATTCTTAGGTACAATCCACAGAGAAACTTTGCACTATCACTTCAAACAGTTATGTAATATAGTTATGTACCAGAATGCATATTACAAGAAATGTGTCATAATAACAATTAGAATGTCTTCCATGCAGGAAACACATACTTTGTGCTAGTTATAATAAAATAAAGTAACATGACCTTTATTGAACCAAAGGGCACAAAAATACTTATCTGATCTTATCACAGCCTCAGCATTTAGTCCAATTAATTGAATAAAAGAGGTAAGTTATCGTGTGTGATATGGATACAACAGACGTAACAAATGTAGCCAACAATAATCCAACCTCACTCTTTGTGAACCATAATAATTAATGTTTACATTTCTAATCATATATTAACAGGTAGTATGTTTCATTGTATGCAATCGAAGTATAGTTTATTCTCAGTTACATGTTTGGAATGAACCAACTGTTAAAATGACAGTCCATCCTAACACAAAGAGGATAAAAGAATCCCAATAATTTTGAAACTATACTAGTCAGAAATACAGTCATGATTTTAAAACCAGTCTTGATGTTGGATTCAAAACAAGTTCTGTCATTCTAGGAAAATATGATGTCCTACACGAAGACAGCACTTACTGTCCGTCACACAGCAATTTTAATCTTGGAAATATTATGTCCCCTTAATTTCCTGCCCCCCCCCCCCCATTGTTTATAAAAACCATTTATCTACTTCCAGTAACCACAGAAGTTATTCAAACCATCACAACAAGCATTTGTTTACAATAAACTCGTATGTCTCATACTTGTTCACAAGGAGTGAACAGTGTATATACTCAAGTTTTCTCAGCTTACAATAAGGTTCAGTAATGTGTACACATGTAATTTACTATGCAACAGAATCAAACAGCTTTTATTTTTCAGCTTTGAATCACACACAAGCAAAGTGACATACTTTATATGGTGTCAGATAAGTACCAATAAAGTGGTTCAAAATTTGCAAAACAAAAGTAATTTTGGAACTGACTCTGAATGTGACAGGGCTTAACATATATATTAAAAAATTACACCAACAAACATTCAGATAAAAATGAAACACAGATGGGTTAATTAACACCAAGTATAGGACAACTGTAGGGTGAAGTCACAGTAGGTACCCAAAGCGAGCTTCTCGTGGCACCACTGGTGCACAGTGCAGTATACTTTCAAGGGACTAACATCTAAATATGCAAATGGAAGCTGCTAACAACTTACAGAAGGCCAATCCTATTTACAAACAACTTATAACAAACACGATCCCAATATCTACACAAAACTAATGGTATGTTATTGTTTCTTATATCATTATTAAAGATCTATATTGAATGTACTTACATGCATCCAAAACACCAAAATTAGAATAATTAAAACAGTTAATACAATATACATACTTAATAAACAAACTTACAGCTTTATTAATATGATGTAACATAAGAGTTACTCAATAATCTGAACACAAAAGCTGCCACTACAAATAAGAAATCTCAAACACAATGTGTGTCTTTAAACAAATGACACTTGACACATACCTGAAGATTCTTAGGTTGACAATCACACGAAAAATATTAGTACACGACTCTCATATGCTAAATTACTTAACACTTGGCCATATCAAAACATTCGACGTGTCAACTTCGGGGCATAACGCAACATACAGGAATATAGCGAATAAAGTAACATATCATGAACAGCTAATCCAGTCCTCCAAACACTTTCTGGTTGAAATGACATGTGACGTCACTTAGCAAACAACATAGCTTAGCTTTAAAAGATGTGTTCCTGGTCCACATACCACCCACCTTCCCTTCTGTCTAGGCTATGGTACGACTCACATGGCACCGATGTTCCTTTGGGATATTTCTGGATGTGGACTACATTATTGTTGTAAATGCATAGCAATGTTTCGTATAGTCTCTATGCCTCATTTTCCATGGTCAGAGTGACTTTGCGATTGTAAATAAATAATGATCTCCATGAAAAATCCCAAATCAGATCAAAAGACTGTACACAGAGTGAAATATGATGGCGATATCCTTCACTGAGTAAAGCATCAAGACTGTCACAAGCAATCACAAGATTGTTAGTAGCAATTACAAGATTGTTAGTAGCCTTTTAAAAGCATTATAGCTCCATTCATGCTTAACCTCAATAGATGGTCAGCTTCATGCCCTGGCTGCTTTATCTCTGGGGAGAGAACCTCCACTACCCATTTAACAGGAGGCTGGATGGGTCCCAGAGCCAGTCTGGACACTACTGCCCTTACCACCAGGCAAGTGATTCCTTGGTTGTCCAGCCCATAGCACAGTCATCATCAAAACTACATTATCCTGGCTCCGAAAGCATTAATGGTAGCATTACGCAACAACAAATATTTGCAATACGAAACTACACTATCCTGGTTCTGAAAGCATTAATGGTAGCATTACGCAACAGCAAATATTTGCAATACAAAATCGCTACACATTGGTTCCTCCAGGTTTTTAACTCACAACAGAAAACTGGAAACACTCCTTTAATGGGCATAGGATTAAAAAAAATCTCTAACACGAAATACCAAGAGCATAAAGAAAAATGGGCATAATAAGCAAGAGACAGAAATAAAATAATACACATTTGGAAGTACAGGATATTATTTTTACAGTGTCTCTTGGTACAGCAGCCATCATGGGATGTCTCAGCTAATGCAAGCTTTCTACGAAAAAAAGCTGCCATGCTCAGGGATTTGATGAAAAACACAACCTGTACATGATGGTAACTAACACAAATTTTGCAATGAATTTTTACTCCTGCATATATTGTTTTTGCAACACCATTCACTCTGACACAAATAATATTAATTTAATTATGTAACACCTCCCTCTCTTCCCCACTCATAATTTTCATATCTATGTAACATCACCAGTGGAAGAATCATACCATCTTACAGCAACAAATGTGTGATCTGTAATTCTAGTAATCTGTGACATGAATTTTGTACAGAAAGTTGAGATTTGATAATTTTGAATACTTTAATGTGTGTGTGTGTGTGTGTGTGTGAGAGAGAGAGAGAGATGTATAACTTTACACTAATATTAGACGATAAACAATGACACTCTTATTCCTCATTTAGTTCTTTGATTTATTATGATTCTACAGGCACTCAAAACTGTAAGTTTCATAATCTGTATGGCACTTTTACTTCACCTCTCAACATATCTCCAATACTGCATAGTGTAGAGCATGTTAATTTACTTGTGTTTTTTTGTGTGTATATATATATATATATATATATATATATATAATGTAGAGGATTTAAATAAATGTATTTACTTTACATTATAAAGCAACCAATACCTTTACCACTAGGAAAATCTATTCATCCAAAATTTGGAAACAGAAGCCCATAATAATGAAAATTTGTCACTCATGCTCTCAGGAACTTACAAACACATTCAAATGGAAAAACAGCTTGACAGAGCAATTTTAACAGGTGCCTTGCAGACTTGTGAAATAATATATATCATACATAATACACATTGACCACTATTTTTCAACATAAATGACAAATTTACGACTTCTAATTTTTCAATCCCTGATAAAGCACCAAAAGCAACTGATGCCACCATAAATAAAGCAATATGCCTGATTATCTATAAACTTTAACGTATTTGTGTGTGTCAGGTTATGAGCAGATCCAATTTTCAGAACCTGCATCTGAACATGTTACAGGTGTGCACATGTACTGCTCTTTTACAAAGAACAACAATTGTAAACATTCCCAACAATCTTAGAGGTCAGTGGTACTCCAAATAGTGTCTCATGGCAACCAACATTTAGTAAAGGTAGGCAAACCAAAATTCACACTTCTTAGAACTAGAGGGATCAACTAGAGAGTTATTCATTAGTCTGTTCACAGACACTGTGTGATCTATTACCAGTCTAAAAATTATTTTCATCTATTGAAAATATTTTTCTGAAGCATGTTTACATCGAAAACAACTGAAAACAACCAAGAATTTTCAGTATCATTTTTGATGAGTAGCTGACATGCTTTTATGGCTAACAAAGAATTTTGATCATTATACAATGCAGTACTATTTTCTTTTCACATTCATGCTCTGTTCAGTTGATATGGTAACTTTTAAATAAATTCTAAATATCATACACTATCACCATGCTGTAAAAATTTTATTTTGGATCCTGCAGCATCTATAATATAAGCAAGCATTACTACAGATTTTTCCTTCAATATCTTGGCAAATGACCAGACAAACAGTTCGCAATACATTTTTTGTAAAGCACCACAATAAATTTTGTAGATCAGTATTCATATGTCATGGTTATCAGAACTTGCATAAGATCGTATGCCACTATCAATAAAAATGACAAATGCTCGGATAAATTCTTGAAGTAGAATTCTGAGTTCCATGTATGTATTACAGTATAAGTGCTAATGTGCATGGAAGGTTTGAAGAAGTGACTGAAATGCAGTATAGCAGCACAGGGCAGTATCTGCAGCGATAGCAAAGAACAGCAGAATAGCAACTGGCAGCAAGTGGCAGCAGCAGCACAAAAGTGAGAGTGAACTAGGTACAGTAGAGTCAGGTGTGACAAGTAATAATATATATTATTACTTGCAGTACTGCTCTTGTGATGTTCAACTTTAATTCCATGCACTCCTGCTGTCAGAGTACCACAGCACCTTATCTTCCCCGGAATGAAACTTCACAATTCCTTTCCCAGCTTGTGTACATTACAAATATGCATCGCTAAATGTGTTCAGATAATACATATGCTTGCATTTTGTGTGAGTAATGAACAATGCAAAAGAATAGTACACCATGAAGGCAAATGGATCGACAAGTGGACAGTTGCGTTCACTAAAGTAATACGTTAGTTTACTTGTTGCAATACTAATGCATCTACATCAGTGTAACAAAAGTAAAAAATAAATAATTTATATATGTTGTTTTAACATGTAGATAGTAATTACAAAATTCCTATATGAATCAGTTATCAAACCATGAATACAATAAGCACAACTAATGCCATAATTAAAATTATTCTATACAGTTGAAAGTATGAACCAGTGTTGTGGTTTTGAACAACTAAGAGACCTAAATATGTAAAACAGTTATTATTTCTGCCAACTTATTCTTCTAAGCTAGAATAGCATGTCACCAAACTTTCTCTTTTCCATCAACCCTTAACTAGCTACAGTTAATGTTGAATACAAATCTGCAAATATATCATAAGGTCAAGTGAAAGATTTTTCACAGAACTGTAACAATACAGTAACTGTAACAATAAAGTTTGTTTATGTTATAACAATTAAGGGCAGGAAAATGAGATAGATAAATCATTGGCCAGGTAACAGGGACCTGTCAAGGTTGGTTTAAAAATTAATTGAGTCTGAACATCTAGCAAGCTGACTAGCTTGCAGACCAATTTAGAAAGTAATAAAATGTAGCATAATATGCCTAAATGATTGTAATTACTTCCCAGAAATTTTCCTTGAATTGTGTTGATGTCAGTTGACTGTCCACCTAGCAAATATTTGCATGCAATTAACTAAAAAATATACCTTTGATACAACTGTTTTACTCCATAAAATTGTAAGAATATTACATGTAATTCTGACATGTTTTGGCCCTTTACAGACAATATTCAAGTCCTTTATGGGATATGAATATTTATTTCATGGTTCAGTGTGGTCAACAGCTAAGATCTTAATCTTGGCAGTATACAGCTTATTTCACAGATCAGAAAATGGGATGTGCAATTTATATATAAAATATTTTGTAGTTATATAGCAAATATAACCATAATTTTAAAGGTACAAAATTATGAAGTTATTAATACCAAAAAAATAATAAAAAATAAAAACCAGCTATGTCAGCTAAAATACAGAAAACATTTTTAGTTGTGTTAAAAAAAATATTCTAATCTGAAGTCAGAGCAAGGACTTAAACAGTTGTATTTATACCAGCATATATGCTGACTTCTATCTATCTTTCTTTCTTTCTTCGAAATCTCCATAATAATAAAAAATTCGTCTCGTAATGATGTTAGTACCTTAGTGTAGAGTCATTTTTGGTTGATTTTAGGCACATTCGCAAAATCTGGAAACGGACCATTAGCTTCATCATGTCTGTTCACATGCGACAAGTCGGCTCCCAATGGATGGATTTTCCATAAAATTTTATATTTGAGAATTTTTTAAAAATCTGTCAAAAAATTCCAGTTTCACTATGATCTGACAGGTACTTTACATGAAGAACTATATACCTATATAGCTCAATGAATTCTTTTTAGAATGAGAAATGTTTCAGACTAAAGTTGTAGAAAAAATCGAAACACACATTTTATGTTTAATAACATTGGTCTGAAAATCGTGCCATTTAAGAGATAAAGTGGAAAATATGGTACAGCCAGATAGGCCAAAGATGACAATATAATATGGCACAAAAAAGATGATCTTTGCATGCTGGGTAACTAAGGCAAGAACACAGACAGAGAGTCATAATATTTTATACTGATTTCTTTTCCACTGCAACAATGGTTACGTGAACACATGTAAACGTTATATTATACATACAATGCCTGTCTCATTTAATTCACACTTGTTCTCTGTACATGTGACTTAAGGAACCTGCGTTTTGGGGGGTGAATATGATGTTCATTTTATGAATGACTTTTGTGGAGGAGGGTTCTAATTTCATAGAGCACTGATGTATGTTGTACTGTCCTGTGGCTGGTTTTACATTCACACACACGAATCTCTTACTGGGTTACCCTGTTTTTTGTAGAGCTGCCCAAATAAATTCTGCGGTTACAATGAGACTCTTTGTTGGAGAGCTGGCCAAACAAGTTGTGCAGTTATGATAGGATTGGTCTGTGGACAGCTAGCCACACTGTACACTTAGAGTGAGAATGTTCTATAAGGAGCCCAACAAATTATGTAGATGCTGAGATCTCAAGCAATCACTCAAATCATAGTCTGGATGCATTACAAACCATTAGATAAGGAATACATTTGTGGAAAAATACTGATGTCCTTCAAGCACTTAATTTTACTTCATTATTTTACACCAGTCAATAAACTTATGAAAATAAAAAATGACATTCAGATGGTATGTTTTCATAGAAACTCAGCTTGCCTTCAAGACCTATTCCATTATTAACTGTTTTTTCTAAGTTATTCGAGGAAGCTATGCACTTTTGATTAAGCCAATATCTGCATACTAACAACATATTGGTCACAGAACAGTACGGTTTTAGAAAAGGGATATCAACTGAAGATGTTGCCTTCAGACTAACAGATATTACATTTAAATCTATTAACCAAAAAATGCAAGTTGAAGGAATTTTCTGTGATCTGCTGAAGGCTTCTGATTGTGTGAATCATGAAATTTTATTAGCTAAATTACATTTTTATGGAATTTGAGGAGAATATGAAGATTCGTTCAGGTCCCCTTTCAGTGATCGAAGACACAAAAGTTGAAATAAAATCACTTCATACAGCTCAAAGTTTTTCTCGGATTGGGGTAAAATGAAACATGGAATTCCCCAAGGATCAACTCCAGAGCCTCTGCCGTTCACAATATATATATAACCTTCTGTTGGGAATAAATTTTGTATCAGAACCACTATTATTTACTGATGACACTAGTGACATAATTTCAAGCAGAAATTTCAAATATTTCTGTTCAGTGTCAAATTTAGTTCTCTCTGATATGATTAAATGGTTTGCTGCCTATAAGTCAATCCTAAATTTAGATAAAATTAATATAATGATATTCATAACAAAGAATTCATCACATTCTACACCATGTATTGGTTATAAAGAAAGGTATATAGTAGACAGTAAATACAAAATATCTTGGTTTAAAAATCGATAACCACATAAACTGGAGGAATCACACTGAACAAATGATCCTTAAGTTAAGTGCAGCATGTTGTGCCATTACATACTTGGTCCATGTCAGTAACATTAACACTCTCAAATCAATTTACTATGCATACTCTCAATCTATTACAAAATATGGAATAATTTTTGGAGAAAATCTTCCAACAGTGGGAAGATATCACTTTACGAAAGAAAATCATCAGAATTATGACTGGTGTACAACAAAGAACCGCACGTAGAAGTATATTTAAACCATCAACAGATTCTGGCTGTTGTATGCCAATACACACTTTCATTAATGAAATACAATGTCAATAATCAGGAAAATTTTCAAACAAATTAATCTATAAAGAATACTAATACAAAGAATAAGCACCACCTTCATAGGCCAAATGCTAACCTATCTTGTTTTCAAAAAAGTATATTTTATGCTGGAATCAAAGTTTTCAACAGTTCACCACCCAGTCTGACAATCTTCAAGAATGCCAAGGAAAAATTCAAAGCAGCCTTAAGAAAATACTTAAATACACACTCCTTTTACTCTGTAGATGAATTGTTTATGTGTAAAGATGATTTATAATACTGTTCTGTAAAATGTTTGTAGTACTTTACAGTGTAAAAATTGTGTATATTTGAGTATTTATGACTTGTTCCATATCCTACTGTTTTTGTGACAAACTTATGCATCCATAGAAGGTAGGTAGGTGGGTGGGTAGGTGTGTATATATGTACATACATACATACGTATGTATGTATGTATATACGTATGTATGTATGTATGTATGTATGTATGCATGTATGTATATATGTATGTATCTACGAACATATGTACACGTGTATGTATGTATGCACGCATGTATGTATGTGTGTATGTATGTATGTACGCATGTATGTATATATGTATTCATGTATATGTATGTATGTGTGTGTGTGTGTATGTATTATGTATTTATGTATATACATGTATGTATGTATGTATGTATGTGTGTATGTATGTATGTATTTATGTATATGTATGTATGTATGTATGTATGTGTGTGTGTGTGTGTGTGTGTGTGTGTGTGTATGTATGTATGTATGTATGTATGTACATAAACTTTAAACATCTGAACATATTTGGGATATATCGCTTGAGAAACAGTATCCTAAATCAGTCATTAGCATAAGTAGTTTTTCAGTTTTAACAAACCTGATCCCAATAAAGGACCAAATAACACTTTCCCTGCCCTACAGCATATTATAATTCTGATAATCTTGACTTAGCTAACACATTTCTGGCCACACTTTTGTCTATTAAAGCACTATGTAATAAGTCATATTGTCCACAAAAGATGTCACAAAGCCAAGATAACCCAGAATTTTAATATTCTCAAGGCTGTAATCAGTTTTATTATTGTACAAAGCCACACAGACACACCTGACAATGAACCACACATACATACATGCACATTCCACTGTATCTACTAGACCACCAACACACCAGTAAGCAAGCTAGTAGAAAGGAACACAGATCACAGAGACAGACAACAAACAGGTGACAGTAACAGAGATAATACTACAAAGAGACAAAGCGAGACAGACAGAGAGTAGTTTCAGCTAACAGACTACTAAGAGAAGTTTGTTATTGAATAGACAGAGCTTGTATGGAAAGCATACATGAGTTTTTTGACTTCATAGGCAAGGTGATAACCAGCATATGTGGAATCCTCTTGAGGCCTGCAATCACATTAAACATTCACTATTGCCACAGTTTTCTTTCCTGGATATCTTCCCAACCTCCTCTACTATTTGCTTTCCTTTATGGAAAGATATCTGCAGCTATTATATTCAGCTCAAATTAATAAATCTCAGATACTGGCCAGCCATATAATGCAATGTGACTGTGTCCTGTTTGGTTTTTATCCCTCACACTGTTAACAGTATATAGTACCAGGATTACCGAATTCAACTTCTTTCAGAATCCTCTTAGCCATAAAATGCAGTACATCCGAACTTGTTAAGTACTGTGTTAATAAAGCAAGGTTTATTTAATTCCTTCAAGAATTTCCCAACAACTTCACACATTACGCAATTCAATCATTATGCTTTTACATCACTAAAACTCAAATATGTTGTTTCTGACCACTACTTTACGTGTTCTGTCTTGGCATACATATGGGGTATCGTTAGCAATTTCTTCCGTGGTTGTCATTGGTCCCTCCGAAGGCCAAAACAGAATATTACCCTACCAATTCCTCAGTCATGTATGTATATATGTAAATATTCATGATCCCACCATTCAAAGCCACACAATCTAAGCTGCAGATACTATCAATAAATTAAATAAAACGAAACTAAGTAAAACAGTATACGGTAGTCTCCATTACTTCCTTACTGTGCTTTGTGAATTCTGCACTCTTCCAAAAGCAACATAAATTATTCTGGAAACAGGATAAATTTCTGTCCTAGGGTGAAAGGGTAAGGAGGCCTGCACTGAGCACGGTGAGAGAGACAGCCACTGTCAATCGCTGGACAACCTATAATGCCCAGTGACTGACTATGGTTCTTCTATCAGACCCAAATTCATAGGTGTATCACCACCGTTTCATCTGAAAACAAAAATATATCCAGTTTCCAAAACAATGTGAGACTCCAAAACCAAGTAATCCTTCATGTAATACCCCATGGTAGTAAACAGTTTAATGAAATCTAAAGTTTCATGGATGTGACTGCTGTCTTCTAGTATATGACGTCATGTAGTCTGGTAGAAGCCTACTGATATTGCAGTGGCTCCTACTTTTCCATTATCAGGGTAAACGTTGATGTAAATAGCAGAATCCCCTAAATGTCGGTCTGCTTCCCCAGACTACATGGTGTAACATTCAAGAAGACAGCAGCCTGAAATAGTCTAGTTTGTGGCTTCCACCCACTTAGCCAAAAAGGAAGCACCCAATCAATGGGACTTCCATTTTTCCCATACTAATGATGATGGCTGGCTGGCTGAGGGAATGAAACTGCAGTGGGGTGTGGTATTACCCTTATTCAAAAAATTTTGACTCTGTAAGGGAAGAAGAGTGCTGGCAGAAACACACACCGTACAGAAAGCTATTGAATTATGCCTAGACCAGACTCCCTGATCAGTAAGCAGTTCTGCTCCAAATACAGTATGAGTATTCAACAGTTGCATTGTAAAACTGTATATTATCTTATTACTGTAGCCATGCAAACCTGAGGTGCTCCTGAAAAACAGAAAGGAAAGGGAAGTTCTATGTAAGTTTCACCGTAAATGTGCAACTCTGAAAACACCACAACATCTCTACAAGCATAGTAGTGGAAGAAAAGAAAAATATTCTGAAGTAAACTGACAGAAAACAAAAGTGACTGTCACAAAATGTGAAAAAATTATTACAAATTATGAATTTCTTTCTTTTAATCATTTATTTATTCACAGTGTATTTAATCACAATTTAAACTGAGAAGATCACAGAACATCAGCTATTGGATGACTATTGGATGATTAGTGATAAATGAAATGAAAAGGATGTGGAATGCAACATGGTCCATTCTGAGTACCGTTTTGACATATCCTTGAAGGAACAGAAGAAAAGCACAAAAACCCTACTCGGGGTGGCCATCTTGCAGGTTGACAATGGCATCTTGGACCTCCCAAATATGAAGCAGGAGAACTCAACACTGGACTGCAAAACTGTCCTTGTTTTAAGACCTAATAAAATGACTTCATGTGGTAGAGATCTGAGCAACTGACACTTAACCCAAAGGTTCAGTATCGTGTTCGTAAAAACATGCAGCTGGGTCCAGCATCTAATAACATAAAACAAATTCTTCAGCATCTATTTTACTTTTGTCTCCAGTTTTATCAAACTGTGTTTAAAAGATATAACTGACTCCCAGTATTTTCTGAATATGTTGGTTACTGTAATAAATTTCTATTATTATTTAAAAACTGAATCTGTTATTTTGAACTACTAATGAACTTAAAACTTCTAATCATTTTCTGAATATTTTGGTTATTGTAATAAATTTCTATTATTATTTAAAAACTGAATCTGTTATTTCCAATTGCTAATGAACCTAAAACTTCTAATAATTTTCTGAATATTTTGGTTACTGTAATAAATTTCTATTATTATTTAAAAACTGAATCTGGTATTTTGAATTACTAATGGACCTACTAAAACATCTAATTTACTTCTTCCCTACCACTGGAGATTCATGTATTAAAGCTATCTTGGCACTTGTCTTAATTTCTTAACAACAATCTGACAAAGCAAAATCCAAACCCAACTGTATGTTGGCCAGTAAAACGATTAAAGTTTTTTATAAAGCAGAAGTCACAGCTATAGCCAGTGTAACGTGCTAGCCACAGTAATGGTGACAGGAAGGTACATCATAGCTTGCAAGCCACACTAATAGTGAAAGTAAGGTACATCACAGCTTGCAAGCCACAGTAATAATGACAGTAAAGTCCATTGCAGCTTGCAAGTCAGTCACAGTGCCATTAAGGCATTATCCCAGCTATGAAGTCAGCCATAGTGGCAGTAAGATATTACTGTAGTGATATCAGGCTTCTGCTGTGAAATAGATGAGATCTGCGCTCTTCTGGGAAATCATGCAGTGTATATTGGTCTGCCAATATACATTGCGTGATTTCCCAGAAGAGCGCAAATCTCGGGTATTACTGCATCTTGCAAGTGACAATCACAGTGATGATAAGGTACTATCCCAATTTGGAAGTGACAGTTACAGTGAGATTAAGGTACTATACCAGCTTGCAAGTAAGTGACAGTAAGATATCACAGACCGATAATCATAGTCATATTGACAGTAATATTTTATTACAGAATCTTATGCGTATTGGACCGTGCATCATCTTGATATTTGAATAAAGGTTGACCAACTAGATGACACTTGCTTTATTATCTACTGCTCAACATGTTTCAGACGTTAATATGTCCATCTTCAG
>Ga0131853_10008134_pt1 | contig 19082 bp, 18 predicted proteins | sample TergutLab28metaG_FD_92764 | JGI IMG/M metagenome (GOLD analysis project Ga0131853, IMG submission 92764) | Labiotermes labralis P1 segment gut microbial communities from Petit-Saut dam, French Guiana - Lab288 P1 (version 2) (version 2) | ecosystem: Host-associated > Arthropoda: Insects >...
AATTGTATTTGTATATAGTTGATACTTGTCTATACCTATTGATGACAATTGTTTATATTTACATCTGATGACAATTTCCACATCTGTATGATCTATGGAATATGAATAAATGAATGAATGAATGAATGAATGTGTGACTTGTGTTGTGTGTGGTGCTTCCTGTGATGTTGCATTAACACTCTGGTGTTGATTTTCTGAACTCAGTTGGGTGCATTGGATATTGTTGTGACAAATATTTCAGAGCTTGTAGGGAGCTTTAACAAATCTCTGTACTTGCTAAGCATTGTAATTAATTCATTACTTTGTTTATGTTTCATTTTCATAAGTGTATTTTGGTTTTAAAGGTTAAAGGTTTTTTGATGGATGTATGTGTGTGTGTGAAGATATACACACACACTTACATGCGCACACACATACACACATTCCTAATTTATATCAAATTAAATGAAATGGATATATTTCAGTCAGTTTGTACAAGTAATGAAGTGTTACAATAAGACAGAATACAGTACTTAGGGATGGTCTCTAGATATTTGGCTCAAGAGTGTAGATGGATTTCTGGGTTCATCGTTTGTAGATTGTATGTGTTAGAGTTATATTGTGATAAATATTCAACTTACATTTTTAGACATGTTCTTCTTATACATTTTACATGGTGGTATAGGTGTAAAGTCTAATTCAGAAGACAAAGCAAGGCAATATTTCTCATTGACAGTGGCATACAAAACATACTTGGGCAGGTCTGAATGTGTAAAAACAGAAATACATAGGCACAGTTCATATTGGAACATAACCATTTTTACAAGTTACACCTTAATAAATGGTCAAGCAGTTTTTAAAATAAGGCATAAATTCCCTAAACTAAAATAGTACAGTGAAGATTAGTATCAGAAATGTGTTATGCTAGTCAGTAAAAATGTGAAACACTCATCACACACGTTATTGTCTAATAATCCACACTAATTTTTATTGTGTGTGAATTGTTTTGGGTGAATGGTAGTTGACAGTGAGTGTTGCAGTATTCTCTGAGTTTCATTTCACAACTCTTGCAGGCTCATGCATATCTAAAAAAATTATGCATTTGGTTTCCTTACTCCTATTGCATATTTATATTTATTTGTTGAATCAAATTGTACAGTAAGACTGTGTTCATTAATGTTGTTTTTTTTAGTACATGGCCTTATATCTAGTTTTTCAAACAGTGTGATTTAATGACCAATTCCTCTATCTACCAGCCATATTTACCACTACTGAAAAATCCTCAAGTGTTTTAGTCTAAATATCTTCACTGTCAAATTTTTAACATAATCACTAGCTTCCTTATTGCTGTATAAATTTCAATCACTTCTGTTGCTTCCTTCATCCAGTTCCATTAATGGTTTTCCCCTGCCATTCTAATCTGTATTGAATGCATTCGTCATTCTCCTTTCTCAATCTAATATGTTGGGCTAAGCTTACTAGCTCAACAATAATGAATCATTTACATTTTGTAATTTTCTGTTACATATATAAGGCTACAAAAGTCACAGAACCATTCCCTGTTGCATGTAGCTACAATTTAATAATAGTGCCGTTTTTGTAAGTGTTTACTTATAAAATATTGATGGTTTCCAGATTTTCCATTGTGGTCATCAGTGTCACTTGTTTATGAGAACCAGCCACATAACCTTCCACTTCTTCTAACTACCTCATAAAGTTCTAATAATGTAGTTAAACAGATTAGGGCACAGTTTTATACCAAACCTGTCCATATTAGTAACTGGAAACTCACCATCTCTTTCACTCACACCCACCCTATCTTTTATATACCATCTGGAACCTTTGTAATCATTCTGCTGATCTTGTCTTATGCTGCTGGATAAAGAGTTTCTCCACTACCACAAAATTTTCACACCAGCCCAACTCTCTACCACACAAAAATCCGAAAAGATCACTTGACACACTATACTCTCCCCCCCTCCCCCCATTGCTCTCCTTTTATTTTCATTCATTCATTCATTTATTTAGTACTCCAGAGATCCATCAGATTGGATGTTGAACTTGCCATTAGATAACAACAGGCATAGTACAAAAATATCCATCACATTCTTATTATATGTCAGTGCATTATTTACATCAGCAACTCTGAGCTGGTGTGTTTGGCAACTGAGTCCCACAAACAAGTAATTCCTTTAGGAATTAGTATTATAAATGCATGTGGTTGTAAATATAAACTTCTTGGAAAAGAGAAACTTTATGTTCACTGTGAGAATAACATTCCCTTTTCTTCCCCACCCCCCCCTTTTTGTATTACTTTTATTTTTCTTTTGCGAAATAACTGATGGAACAAAAGATGCAAAAGTTTGAGAGCCACTGATTCATGTATGGCATGTCTCACTTTTCCTGCATAAAATTGTCTATTGTCAGCTCTTGTAGTGATCCACTTAAGGTGTTGAATTTGTAGATACATACAGGAGAGGAATATTCATTTGCATTAAATTTCTTTCGTTGTTTTGGGATTTTAGGTTCTCACAATAGTAGCTATGAAGATTTTCACATCCAAAAGTGTCATGATCTTCAGTATGAGGATATTTATTACATATTTTTTGTTAATGAATTGCATCCAACACATTCATGAACGAAGTGAAAATTAGGAATATTATAATAAAGAAGTTTATGTACTGTTTGAAGAAGATAAAATGTGATTATTCTCTTGCAATTAATACAGAAACCGGAGGATTACAGAAACAAAGAAGTTAGCAAAGCATGTGTTTAGTTACTCATGTTACTATGAAGTTATTATTTCGAAGTCTTTGTTTGATCGGATTCAAGTTTATTATTCCTGTAAAGGAATTTATGATTTCTTGCTTGTGTTGAGTTCAGATTAGTAAGATTGTGCATGTTGAACTATTCATGTCATGTACCATACTGTCTCATCAATGTAATGACTTTGTAAGTTTACATTTTTTAAGCAATGACAGTAAAGGCTCAAAATACTTGTAGTTTGTAACAGAAATGAAAATTAAAAACTCACAAAGGGGAAATATATGTTTGAAGAGGAAGTATTCATTAAATATTTCACAAAAAACTGAACATTAATAGATAAAGTAACCATTAAATCTTATGGGTAGTAACATTACATTTGCAGAGGAAGTAAACATGCACTATACAGAGAAAATGGCCATTCAAAATGGTTGAAGGGATATATTTGCAAATAAACTAACAATTAAAACTGTGGACAGAAAAATGCACATTTATAGAGACAGTAGCCACAAAATTGTAGAAGATTATAACCTGGACTCTTGCGTGGTATTAAGAAAAGCTTCTTATTATTACAGTATTAAACTGCAACACCATTGAACATGAGTACAGTAAGAAGATTAATAGAGTGTCAAAGTAAGACAGGCCAACTGGATACACATTAAGTATTGAGATGTGAAAGGGTTGCAAAAATGTGACATTTTCTTTATGTAGCATCTGTGATTGAGTAGAGTTATTCATATGACTTACATACATGCTAACATGTGAGGTTGAGATGTAGGTCATCATAATATTGCACTGTTGGCTGTGTGGTGGTGCTACATGCCTAGTTTAATGCTGCTTGTAGGTGTGAAAGACAAGCATAATGAAGGGGTCTAAGATTTCTGATGGTCATGGTGGATCATTCAGCTGATTTTGTTCTGTATTCTCTGACCATAAAAAGATGAATGATTGTTTCTTCTTTGTTATTTTTTTCAACATTTCATTTCTGTATGCAAACCCATCTCTAATGTGTGCTATATTGCTCTTTTGTACAGCAAAATCACAAGAAGCAAAAAAGAGTGGCAATTTGATAATTATTGTTACATTGCACCTTTATGCTTTGAAAAAAATCATCCCCTTAGAGGAGGGGATAATTGATTTTTTATCATATTTAAGAAAGTTACAAATTAGAGGGACAAATCTTTGGCCTTTTTTTTTGTACTATTGTACTTGAAATGTTCAATGTAACAAAATGTACCTAGTTATAATTTACCTTTCTATTAGTGGTAGTGATGATGTTCATTTATACATGGCAAGAAATAACTTTTAAGTAAGTCGTATTTCATTACAGATTATTTAATCTTACTGAAAATGATTCTGTTTAAATCTGTAACTCCCCATTGTCTCTTTGTAAGCATGCTGTGTCAAGTATTGACAGCTGCTCCTTGTGCTATGCAGGATCGGGAGGATGGACCTCTGCACACATTCTATTATAAGATTCGAGATGAAGGTGGAGACTTTATGCATATTATCACCAAGAAGAAGGATTTGACATTGTTTGCTCCCTCCAACCAAGCTTGGTCCACTGCCAACATTGACAACCTCTATAACCGTGAAAAACTACGTGAAATACTGAACCTTCACCTTGTTTATGAGCGGCTGACTTTAGAGAAGATCCAGGAGGAAAACATGAACCAGGTGTGTTTGCCCCTTAATGTTGACTGTATGATTTTTATATTGCACCTGTGTGGTGTATATCCTTTCTGTGATGGTTTCTTATACTATCACTAAAGGTCCAAACCAGTTTCCTGATTTGAAAATAGGTTGGATTATCTTTTTAAAATGTGTGAAAGATTGTTTCTCAAGCTGGGCGTAGATTCTCCAGGTTCATTCACTGATTTTATTTATGCTTTTTGTTTGTTACTGAACTGAATTGGAACTTGTTTTTGTCATATATGAAGCATGCAAAATATCTTGGGCCTGACAGTTACATTGATCTGTTGCCTCTTATTGCAATTAATGTGATTTATTATTTACTATGGAAACAAAAATTGAGCCATTATTTTGCTAGTTAACATTTTGTTGTCTTTAGTGTTTGATAAACATTGTCTTAATACAAGTTCCAACTTCTAAAGGTTGAAAGACCACTATGTTAATACTGCTGAAGATGGGAATTCAAAATGTGCAGTATATGGTGGTGTCCACTGTTCTAATGGTCATTGCATATTTTATCATAATCAGTCTTTCCTCTAGGGCAGCGATATTTAAACTGTGGACCCCCTGAAATTTTCCAAGAACCCCAGGGTCCTCTGAGTGACTTTCAGGGCTTCCACAAACACATTTCTTTTACAGTGAAATTGGTAAATGCAATTTTGATATTTTCTAAACACATCTTTTATATTCCTCTTCATCTTAATATATTGCTGGGATTATTTCAGTGCAAATCACCAATAATATTTTGTTTTCTATAAGCATGTTGAATATTTTATTTCTTTAAACAGCAGTTTATGTTTTAAAAATTTTGATTCTACTTTTGCATCTAAAAAGTACACTTTCAGCAGGGTTGTTATGAATATTCAGATTCAGTTGCAATAGTTTCACATATTTCCTATCTTTGTCTTCAACAATAGGACAAATTCCAGGATGGTCCAAGATTTCATACAGGCAACAATACAACACACTGAAGGCTGTGCATGCGTATATCGATGTTTTAAAGTTCCGTGTTGTTGGAGCCTAAGAAATAATGTATTTCAGTTAATTCCTTCCACTACATTTTCAATTGAGTTAATTTCCACAAAATGAAAATTTACATCATTCTGTTTGTTAATTATGTGTGGACAGCTATGTTGAGGTAAAGGCAAGTGCATACACCCACACACGTGTGCACTCTTTAACACACACACAGTGCTAGGATACATACAGGTTTGCCTACTTCACACAGTTTGTTTGAATGGTAATGCTGGTGTTTTGAATGCCTTGTGATCAACTTAAGGAAGTGCTTTTATTGTTTTAACTATTGGAAATTACTTTCAGCTAATTGAACTCATACTGCATGCTTACTTGAGTTTTTGTGACGGCTGTTGGATGATAACACCCAAGTTATGTCAAACATTGTCCCTAAAACATTCTGCATGTTTATCTGCCTGCACTATTTTTATTTTTGGCACTGTTGTCAATGATCGGGGTTAAACCAGGACATATTTTAACATAAAATTTGTGTTGTAACCACTAGGTACTTACAATGATCTAGTGATTAGCATACAAATTTAATGTATGGTACAAAGCTTCTGGATTTTATCTTGACCCTTGTCAGTGGTCTAAGAAATAAAAATGATGATGATGATGTTGGAGCTTGCTGTGTAATATCTTCTATATGAAATATTCCTGAGACAAATGGTGAAATTCACCAGTTTTAGTGTCATAATGTTTGGCATGATGGGTGTTGTGCTTGGTCCGTTGAGCCAAGTTGCATCGCTGACTCCAGCTATTCCAGGTATCAACGGCTGCTGATCGCAAGAAGCTGTACTTCAATGTGATTAAGATTGGCAGCAATATAACATTGACTGTTGAGGGTGGTGGAGTCAATGCTACTGTGGTTGAGCCCAATATTGCAGCTACCAATGGATTTGTCCACATTATAGACCGTGTTTTGGGAGTTCCATACACCAGTGTAAAGGAGAAGCTTCAGTCAGATCCGATGTTAAAGTAAGAAGTCCTTGAAAATGTCTTACTGTGTTTCAAAATATTAATGTTTATGAAGTTTTAATGGAGTAGATCTTTATGTCTGTTATGGTAGGTAGCATTAATGAAGAAGCAAATGAGGGTTGTGCTATGGTGTAGGAGGTTAGTTACTGGCCTGTCACCAATGAGGCCCAAGTTTAATTGCAATCCAGTACCTGTGGGATTTTTGATGAACAGAGTGGCTCTGGACAAGTTTTCTTTGAGTATTTGAATTTTCCACTTTCACTATCATTCCACTAATGTTCCATATTCATGTTTCATTCATTTGTTACTAATGCTGTATAATCTTAGCACGTCACTTTATACTGCACTTAGACAAGAAAGGAGCAAATGAGAAGGTGTGAATAAAATATTCTTGGGCTAGCAGCTGCATCAGGTAGTTGAATGGCATGTAAACCAGCATTTCGAGGAGGTCCTTGATGCATTGGTTTCTCACCACTCAACTACCTGATGCAGCTGCTAGCCCAAAAATATTTTATTGAATTTAGTCACCAAGAAAGTGTCAGATTGTATAAAGGGTCCTATACAATTCAAACATTATATGCAGGGTATTGTACCTTTGTACAATTTTGGAACATAATGTAATCATAACCAAGCGAACTAAATTCATCTTTTGACTTCTCTGTTATAATGACATTTTGTTTCATGCCTAACACACTCTTTAGCATTATGTTTTATCTTTCACACAAAAACAATAATGATTCATAAGAAAAGGGATACAAATTATTAAATGCCAGTGTCTTATAAATTTTTCCTTATGCTCTAGGCTGCATGTTTCCTGTAGAGCTGAATTTTTGAAAAACTGCTTTTGTTTTGTTTCATTGTGAAGCCATGCACTCACTTGATGTCATTTGCGTTGCTTGATTCCGTTAGGATGGATGCCTGCAGGTACTTATTGTGGTGGTGGAGAAGATGAAAATAATCTGGCATTCTCATCATATTACATTGTTTTACATGTTATGTTTTGTTTGGCGTGGCATTCTGCCTCATCTCCAGAAGGAATGCATGGTGAACAGTGAGCATGAAATAAAAGCGGATGACAGTGAAGAACCACAAAATGCAATGACCATTTTGTGTTTAAAATGAAAGAGAAAATGTGTTTATTTTGGGTCTATAGTGTAAGAGACTTATATACTTGATGGGTCTTTTGTATGTAATTAAATCATGATGTACAGCTTACTGTAAACATTAATATTTCTTTATGTGTTTGTACCAGTTCTAATAATGGCTCCAGGTGTATGTACCAACCACACATACACATTCTTTGCAGCAATAATACAAAACAGTTACAACCTCTCATTGGCAGGCAGCACTGTGTTTTTATCTGTGCAGTAGTTCTTTCATCATTAGCTAGTAATTGTCCTGCAGGGTTTAAAATATGTTAGCAAAAGTCCAGTTCCAAATAAAGCATGTGGCCTTGTTACTAGGATACGTGGCTTTTGTATGCCAATATTGAAATGGGTATAACTGCAAAATAGTATTGTTGATTTCCTGTTGATGCTGAAGCAGATATGAAAAGAATGTCCAGATGTTCTGATAACAGTTGGTAAATGTGATATATTTTTGTCATTTATTGCAGCAACACATATCATCTTGGCCAGCAAGGAAACTTCAATGATGAGCTTGGCGACAAGTCAAAGAGATTTACATATTTCGTACCTCGAGACTACGCCTGGCAGAAAGCTGAAATGAATTACCCTTCTGCACACAAGAAGCTTTTCATGAAGGACTATACATACCATGTATGTTGAGTGTTAAGACAGTTTTTTGCTGAGACAAAATTAAGTTTCAGTAGAAGGAAAAGATTTGCTAATAATTAGAGGCAAATAAAGTTTAAATGAAGAGTGTATGTTTATTTTTTAATTTAACAATTGATATTGTTTCTTGGAAACCCAGTAAATTACTTTTTTTTTATGAAAGAATCTGAAGTACATTTTTTTCATTGCTGGAGACACAAGAAATCGTATATTTCATATATCCCCAATAAATGTGTTTTTTGATTCCAGATCTTGTTTCCAACTTTTTAAAGTAAAGCAGAAATGAAAGCCATTGCCATTTTATGATTAGTAAGACAAATTTACAGTGAGACATGTCTCTGCCTGTTCTGTAAATGACAATGTCCAGTGCTGCAGTTTGTTGATGGGCAACTACACTTGTATAATTGTCATCTCTGTGCAAAAAGTAATTTTTTGTACAGGTGATTCATTGCATCAGTGCTGTTCATGCAAACAAGCATGCGTACATGCACGCACACGCACGCACACACTCACACACACACCCGCACGCGAGTGTTTTTTTTTATTACTTTTATTGTTTCGGCATGCTCCATTACATTACGTAGTACTGTATGCTGGGTTTGCCCTTATTTATGTTTATATGATTAGATCTTGTGGTGGTTTTCTGATCTTGGTTGTTAGGGCTTTTGTCTTACGCCCTTTCTCACTACAGTTTTTCGAAATCTATGGAGTTTGCGAACATTGTGAATTGTTTTAAATATTTGTTCACTAGATCACACTTCCGCACTGGCCAGTCTTCATCTCTCGATGTGTGTGCTATTAGTTTTCCCCTTTCCTTGTTGAGTAAGTCGCAGTCAAATATGAGATGGTCCGTTGTCTGGTCGCCATGGGTACAGACACATTCTGGGGATTGGATTATCTTGAAGCAGTGTAGGTATGCTTTGGTTTTTCCATGTGCAGTCACCATCGCTGTGAAATTATGTGATAGGCTGTTTCATTTTTAATTGTGCCTTGATATTGGGGAAATATTCCTTGGTTACCAGTCCTTTGGTGGTGGCATCCCATTGCTGTTGCCATTTTGCTATGGTTGTTCCTGATTCTTATCACTCTATTTCACTTTTTGGTATTTTGTAATAGCATATTTCGCTGTTTTTGGTGGCCTCCTTGGCGAGTTTATCTGCTAATTCATTTCCGCTGTGTCCAGCGTGGGCCTTTATCCATGTAAACTCTATGTGCCAGTTTTCTTTTTCTAGGGCAGTAGCCTTTCTCCTGATTTCTTCTATTAAGTGTTTTCTATTTTTGGAGTTTTTAAGGAAGGATAGGGTTATCTTGCTGTCTGTGAATACCTTGACTGTTCGGGGGGGTGTTGTTGCTTAGTTTTATTGTCTCTAATGTGTGAAGTGCTTTGAGTATTGCTGTCTGCTCAGCTTGATTCTTTGAGCACCTATTGTGGAGTTTGTGTTTGATTTTATGGGTAAGTTTGTTCTCTATGAATATGACGCTTCCCGAACCGACTCCATGTTCGGTCTTGCTTCCGTCAGTATATATGTGGATTGTGTGTTCCATCAGTTCATTTTACTCGCAGATTCTTGCTGTGTCAGCCGGGTGAGTCCAATCTTGTGGTTCTGTTTTGTGGTCCAGTAGTTGGATTTGCTTGTCCTTAGTGATTCTGTATAGGTTGCCTGCTTCTTCGGCCTTTAGTTCTATTGATGCATTACCGGTTAGGATGCAGAGTGCGTCTTTGGAGGTAGTACGGTAGGCCTTGGCTATCTTGATATTCATAAGTCGTCATACTCTACTGTACAGAGTTTTGTTACAGTTCTTTTCCATAGCCCTGGTTCAAACTGGTGTGCCATACAGCATTAGTGGTAGGATGGCTCCTTTGTAAATGGTGTTGAGTGCTTCTTGCTTGAATCCCCAGTTTAGTGGCGCTGATTTTGCTAATGTGTGTATTAGTGTAGTGCACTTCTTTGTTGTGGAGATAATATGCTCTCTAAAGTTCATTTTGTTGTCTATAGTGATTCCTAGGTATTTAATGCTTTTAACCTGTTCTAGAGGTTTGATGTGTGTGTATGTGTGTGTGCATGTGCGTGTGTGTGAATATGCGCGCATTATGTGTATCCTTTTGAAGAATTAAATGTTATTTTCTCCTTTCACAATATTTGCACCTGGACATACATTGCTGACATCACTTGTCTTCATTTGGAATGACAAGTGTGCAGAAAATGGAAGTTAAGTATTCCATAATTTTGCCATCACAGCAACAAGTTATGGCAGACTGTTCCTTACTGCACACAAATTATATGCTTGGATGTTGGGTGAAGGTCACAGTAAATCTTTTGACACCAAACTCATGGTAGTATATTGTTGGGCAATGAATAACCTATAAGTATGGATGACTCACAGTATTTGTTCTCAGGTGCGACAAATCCTTGAGAGGCATCTTGTGGTGTCAGATCGAGCATACACCATGGCTGACCTGAAGGAAATGGCCAATGACACAGCAGTCCTTCCAACTGTACGAGACCATCTTAAACTTAAGATCAAGGAATCTGATAGAAGTAAGTTCAGTGCCACTTTCTAACTGAAATGATATGTACTATATGTCTTTGTTATTATGTAAGTATGTATGTTGATCCATTTATTTTTATTTCAGTGTCCTTTATGATGGGGTGTTGAGGAAAGTTGACAATTTTTTTACTGTGAATATTCAGCTGTTCATTTGGTTATATGACCTTAATTAGCTCAGGTTCATGATAAAGCTAGTATTTGGGATGGTAATGACTCAAACTCAAGGTTTCTTGACCATAAAGCTATAAGACCCCTGCAGTTACCTAATCATTTGACACTACATAATTTATGTGGTTGCAAAAGCATGTTAAAATAAATCACTCAAAATCAGGTACAGAGACTTGCTGACGTATAATGTCAATTCAAGTCTGTAGGGCTTTAACAATTGCATATTATAATCTTAAACAATATCTTTGAGATCTGTGCTCTTCTGGGATTTTATGCAGCGTAGAATGGTAATTCTGTACCGACGTTCCGGGACAACCTATCAGTTGCATCTTCAAGGGTCAAATAGTCCTCCTCCTCCTCCTCCCTCTCCCTGGGACTGTTTGGCCTTGAATTTGGGACCGATAGGGTTCCCAAAACGTCGGTATGGAATTATCATTCTAAGCTGTTTAAAGACCCGGAAAGGCATGGATCTCATTTACATCATGGAAGCCTGAAACCATTCAGTGTCAGTTTTTCATTTTTTTAAACTTGATCCTTCATTGATTTATAATTGCAACAGCACATTTTAGAAGCAAGTTCTGTTTGTATCTCCAGGTGCTGGAAACACACTGAACTAGTGGACTGCTGTATTCTTAGTCAATGGATAGCTCCCAGACCAGTTGTAGATTAACATTATTGAAACACATAGATTGTATACAGGAACTGTTATGAGACATCTCTCTTCCTTTCACTTCTGCAGTCTGAAGGTCTCATATCAGCTGCTCCAAAGCTCGTCTAAATTGGTTCTTTTACATATTTTTCACAATATTTGTGCATGGAGCTGTTTTGGTTTTCAGAGTGGTGAATAGGTAGAGTACTGTCTCTTTGTATGTGGTGTTGTGTTGTATAATGGAAAGTTTTCAGCATTTCAGATTAAACTTTTTCCTCAATATGTACAGATTTTGATGATTCTTAACATAAAACGTAACCAGTCAGATAAAATAATTAAAAAAATAGTAAATCATAGAAATTCATGAAGTAAGAAAACTTCAATTGTATAAGAGAAGTCAATAATTCATAATCACTGAAACATGTTAGACCAATCATTATGCAGGAGAGAAATCACATTGATTTATGAGGATGTATTTACCTTCTAGATTACTGGGTGGAATGGCAAGGAGATTGGATCCATGTGTTCCGACCAGATGTGGAATGCACAAATGGAATTATTCATGTCATTGATGCAGTATTTCTCAAACCAAGCGATGTAAGTGTGACAGGAAGCCCATCAGTTCCACTAATGGCTCCACACCTCACCATCATCCTTTCTGTGGCTATGCTGTTCTCTGTCAAGTGGCTGCTCCTCTAGTGGCTTCCTCAAGATGAATGAGTTTGAGTATAAGCTTGTTTATTAGAACATCTTCTAGGCCTGGTAGAGTTTCTACACCAGGATGTGGTCAGAATGACAAGCACTAGTCAGGGGTATGGTCCAGCTAGACGTTAAGAAATAAAACTGACTTCACCTGACAAAATACAAGAAAACTGATGTTGTATATAAAGTAGTTAAAGCATTTCTGAAGGTTCATATTATATGATAAAACTATTAAAATTTCTCTGACAGTTTTTTTTTTATTGAAGGTTAAATATATGAAGAAGGGGTACAAATATGGGGTTTTATACGTGGTATCAAAAGTCAGAAAATTACAGCAATTAACAACTGCCACAGATGTCTTTGTGTAAGGAAATGATAGGGTTTCAAACAAAAAATACAAATGATATGAACTTGTACTTGCAATCCAGAAACTTATATTTGGTATGCTGTAACCAAAGATTTCTCATTTGAATGGATTTCAGTTATTTTATTTTTCAATCTGATAGCAGTTTTTGTCATTTCTCCTGTTGGTCCTAACCAAAGATGGTTTGACACTTCATTGACTGTTTCCCTTTCACTGATAAATAAATTCAGGTTTGCCATTCACTTTAGCTGGACGTTGTATGCCCAATTAAATTGATGGAGTTATGCACTTATTCAAACAAACATGTTTGTGGGACTGTCCATGTATATGGTTTCTAAACCTTCATTCAGGTGCACTGCCTACATAGTCATGGTAGTGTATCAGGTATAACTTTTCTTACTGTATTTGCCTAACATCTGAGGGCTCACAACAGGAAGAAGATTATTTTGCTGCATTGTCAATCAGTGAACATGTTGTCATATTACATTATGTCATGGCATCCTTTTAGAGTTACAGGGTAGTAATTTATATTTGTTCTTGCAGAACAACATTTAAATAAGTGTGTCTGTTTACTGGGCTGGAAAATTACTTATCCTGCAACCAATATGTGTTTAATGTTGCTGTGTGGAGTAGGTACCACTAGTCAACACATCTACTGTTCCATCAAAGATATGCCTGACGTCTTTCCACTTCCTTAAACAGTGGAGATGGGGAGAAAAATTAATACCAACATGTGCATAACCTGAGTGAAAGAGTAACTTAGGTGTGAAGAAAAAGTGACAATATTCAAGTGGTCATTATTTAGAACTGCCAAGATGTGGCTAAATCTCACAATACTTCTGTGTGTTGTCATAACATTAAATAATATTTAAATAACAGTTGAAATTCCATTTTTACTACTTTGTATTATACATTGTAATGATAACAAGAAATCGAATTGGTTGTCACTCTGCACAGTATGACGTAGATTAATGTCAGAATGATAGAGATGGTTCAGTTGTATTTGTGAGAAAGCAAATTTAATTTTAGTTTTACAATAGCTTGCCATGAAGTTATAATAAGATACATCATATTAAAAATGTGCATATCTTTCTTGCTCGGATCCATCAGAAAAGGAAACGTTACATTACAGTGGACCTACATTTTACAGTGGCTGAAAGGGTGAAGAATTCAGTTTTATGTGGAAATGGGATAGCACCTTTGTTTGGTATGTTGATTTAAACATAGAGGGTGAATGGACTGTTCAAAGATTTCAAGAGATAGTTGCTATAAGATTTTGCACAATTTTGAAAGAAATTTGTGTTAAGGAGGAAGCAACTGCAAATGTTGGAATGTTTCCCTGGTGTCCAACACAACTGTAATACTCAATTTTAACCCTTTTTGATTTCATTCGAAGTATGTTGTCATTTACTAAGGGAGTTTTGTAATTTTTATCTGGAATGTACTCTTGTGGTATATAAATTACAGAATAGTTACTAATTACCATCAAAATAACTAATTTTATTATTATATTACGTAGATAAATAAATAAAGGTATGGTCATATTTTGTAACTAGTATGTGGTTGTCCTCAGGCCATTAAAGTACATAAAAAACCAAAATTTCAATTGCAACATAAGTTGTGAGGTGTAAGATTGCAATTTCTCTATATGGTGCCACAAATGCATGTCAGTAATTTTTTTAAAAAACAAAATATATTGGCATTTAGTAGTAAATACATGCTATATATATTTTGCTTTTAAAAAAATTGACATGTATTTGTAACACCAAATAGTGAGATCTCCATCTTACCTCTCATAACTTAAGTTGCAATTGTGATTTTGGTTTTTATATATATTATAGTGACCTTGAAGATGACCACATAATGGTTGAAACATGTAGACATACATTTATATAATATAAGAATAAAACTAGTTGTATTGAGGGTTTTATACTGAATAAGTCATGGAGAAGTTACCACTGTTTTTTGTCAGTAAGTTACTTGGATTGGCATTGTAAATGTATGGTCATTAATTTACAATGATGTAATATGCATTTTTAAATGAGGGTCATGACAGACCTTCTCATTTCAGAACACTATAACTGGTAGACACTTGCCATCCCTCATTCATGGGTATAAGAAGTGCTTCTTTTGTGACAATATGCAGTGGTACAGCATGCTGGCACTTTTCTTGATGGTGACACATTAATTTAACATTATAAATTCATAACTTGGGAAAACAACTTATTGTTGTTTTTATTCCAACAGTATTATCACAATATGAAACAACAATATCAGCAGTTTTTTCATATTTTAATAAACAATATGGGAGATTTTAAAGCTCACTTGCTGTCAAAGAGTGAGTACTGACACCTTTTTTTATTAAAAAAAACACTTGGTATAAAGCAGTGCAAAGAAATATGAAAATACAGCCAATATGAGATATATATATATTCCTTATATCTTCAGTTATGCGTTCATGGTTTTGGTGTATTTTATATTGTTGCTTGAAGACAGAAATGAAAACATTTGCATTATGTATTACAAGAAATGAGACATTAATGATACACTGAAATCACAGTAGACAAAACGCTTCGACTGTAGAGCACAGTCACAGTCTATATAACTACAGTTTGTTCTATAAAAAAAAGTTTCTCATTCTAAACTCGGAAAATGTAATGTCTTACTTTATTCAGCTACATATCTGCACCATCTTTGTTGAAAGCAGTTTCTTCTTTTATCTTTTTTGGTTGTAGCAGTCAATGCCGCTACGGCTGCTTGTGTGTTTCTAAATATTACATGGTGTATTATATATATAAGCTAAGTACTGGTTATATAAAGATATATCTTATATGAATATAGTTTTAAAAGTGAATAGCATTGCCAGATATTTATTTTAATGATAAAGAAATAAGATTCCTGCTAAGTATCTGTACCTAGGTTTTCATGCCTGTCACATTTAAATGGTGTCTGCCTTCTGTCCACATATTTCTGCTGTTCAACAAAATTTGAAGCATTTCAGTGCTTGGAGCAATGTCAATAGAAATTGTAGTTGTGCTTTTTTCCAGAGGAGGTGGATATAAGTTACAAAATGGGCTTTCCTCATCAGAAGACATTATGTTTGTCATTTTTGTCATCAACCTTTTGCTCTGCAAAAAATTCTTTGATTTTGACATGTAGTGAATGATTTCAGTCACAGTTTCTGGAGTCATTTTCCAAGCAAACAGTTGCATAACATGGTTCCTTTTTCTGAGCACATTTTATGATCTAGGAACTGCTACCTACCCGAACCATTTCTGTCCAGTATACCTGTGGACAGTGCAGGATCCTTCACACAAGAGTCTTGTTTGAGTATGGGTACCAATACATTTTAGTGTGGAAGGACATTTGCAAAATTTGAGCAGTGGTGTTTGTTAGAAGAAGCAAAGAAACAAAGTGAGCAATATTTTGTTATTATAAAAACAGGCAAAATGCCTATTTTGTAACTGTAACATCATGGTCAGGAGCCAGGATATTGTTAGTGTAGTAACTAGGCTATGGGTTGGATGATCCAAGGTTCGTTTCGTGGCAGGGGAAAGATATCTTCTCTTCTTGGAAATATCCAGACCAGCTCTGGAGCCTACCCTGCCTCCAGTTAAATGGGTACTGAGGGTAAAGTGGCTGGGGTGTACAGTTGACCACTCACCTCCCTCTAGTACCAAGCGAGTACTACCTCTGCTCCCCCCTGTTTTCCTTTATGGTGTAGAGAGGGACAACTTTACCTTCCTTACCAAATGGCCTCACAAAAGCGGTTAAGTGTTCGTTACTATTTATGGTAGTGAAGTGCCTGTGGAATAGGAATTTATTTGTGAATACAGTGGTGTTAAATAGCTAGCTTCATTCTTCTTTTAATTCAAAATATTAGGCATACTTTTGAAACATTCTATGTATTTCTGGTTTTGAAATGGAACAAATATTTTATGAAAGGATCATATTTGGTCTTGAGAGCTTTGACTATTTTTGTGTATGGTGTAAATTTCATACCTTTATGTAGTAAATGTGTTTTTATCATCCATATATTGTGGTCGTGGTTTCAGAAACATAGCCTGTAAAATGAGTTGCTAATACATATATGTGTGTGTGAGTGTGACAGAAAAACTGAAAATTAGCTGACAGCTAGTGTATATTATAATTACTGTATTGATAGTATATTTCAAAGTGTGGTTGGCTGTTGTCAGTGTCCTGTACGTTCTAGTGTTTTCTTTTTATATAAATATTAGTGGTACCTAATGAAATGCTTCAGATTTTGATACTGAGACAAGGAGTTTCTCCTCATTGTCACCTTATGCATTGTATATTAATGTATATCATGTTAAGTATAGTAACTATTGCAGAGAATGATTGAAATTTCACAGTAACATTAAAAAAGGCAAAAAATACAATTCTAATTATGGGATGTAAACTTAATTTAATGCAGCAGGGGATGGTATTCATTGACTGTTAGTTTCTGCCTTTTATGAGCTGAATTTGATGAGAACCAAAATGAATACACTGCCGTAACTCATAGGGGCATGAACATGCATGTGGTCCATCCTCAGAAGTGATAAGTGCAGTGCAGATGACTTAAACTAAAAGTGTCTTGTTAGCTGTGAATTAATTAGGTTGCTTGAATATATACCAAGAGCTTGCTTGTGACATTTACATGTGTTACTTGTGCGGCCATGGTGGGATGTTATTGCATGGCATGCTAGAATCTTAAATATTACACTATATCTGAGCAAGGGCTATTTCTTACAGTGGGAGGAGGGAAGTTGTCAGCAGAACATATCTCAAAAGTTATACCATACAACTGAAATGATTGGGCTATTACCAGAAGTCTCGATTATCAAATAAAATATGTTGCAATAACTGACAATAGGTAACTTATTTTTGTGAATAAGTGTTAGGAAATGTGTGTTTCATTTCTTTCGGTAACATCCCTGTACCCAGTGTAACATAAGTTTTCATTTTCCTTACTTTGGCTTTGTCTAAGTTAACATTTTATGTATGAATAATTTATATTCTGGTAAAACCTGGTGTTTTCTTTTTGTAACTCCCAAGTCTAACATGGAAACAGTGATTGAGAACTTGAGAACTGCTGCACAGTGCTTTCTTCCCATATGTGGGGGGTGATCCAGTACAAATTTCCTAGCCTCCACATATATTCATTAATTCATTCATTCATTCTACTGCCCCTTTGTTCTTATTTTGAAGAGATGGGAGTTCATTTATAAGAAAGGTAGCTGTCATCCAGTGTGGATGGACCAAACTTCTTTGATTGAAGTAACAAATATGTTTGTGTATTAGGCAGACAAACGTACGTTCAGGAGGTTAGTTTCTACTGAGAATTGCAATTATTGGAAGTGAATGTGTAAACATCTGTTGTAAAGGGTGGTGTCCAGATTACTGTTTATGAGCTTCAGACTTTCTTATATTTTTTATTAAATTTTAGGATGTAGTGTACAATATGAAATAAATTTGTGTTGCTAAATTGTGAACTGATAATCTAAAAGTGTTGTTTGAATAAACAGGAAACCAAGTTACACAGACTGCATAATTCCATAATACTGTTACACTAAAACAAGGGGTTGATATGTTTTTTAAGTGTGTTAATTAGAATGTTATATTATAATCTTACTGAGGCATACACATCAATGTAGTTGATAACTTAGACACTTCAGTAACGCCAAAGATTCATAATGGCGTATACAGTCAAAGGAAGTGGAACAGACTCTGTGCCAGAATACAGATAATTCTGGAAAAAGATTGCCTCTTTCTGTTGAGTCAGCAGATGTCAGAACCAGTAAAATTAAACTAATTATAGAACTTAATGTGGCCATAGAAATTGTGTCCACTTGTGGAGTCATGTCTCATCTTCATCTACCCACTGTCCATGAGCTATTGCTGTGCACCACCATCAACAACACAACCGCCACAACCACAACCACCAACACCACCACCACCAAGACCACCACCATCGCCAACACCAAGACAACAACCATCACCAACAAGTCCAACATGAACACCACCACCAGCAAAACCACCATCAAGACCACCACCACCACCACCACCAAGACCACCACCACCACCACAAAGATCACCACCAACACCAAGACCACCACCACCACCACCAAGACCAACACCACCACCACCAAGACCACCACCACCACTACCAAGACTACCAAGACCACCACCTAGAACATAACCACCAAGAATAACATGACCACCACCACCAACACCACCACCAAAACCACCACCACTACAAAGACCAACACCAACACTTCCACCACAACCAAGACAAACATGACCACCAAGACCATGACCACCAAGACGACGACGACGACGACGACGACGACGACGACGACGACGACGACGACGACGAAGACGACGACGAAGACGACGACGACGAAGACGACGACGACGACGACGACGA
>Ga0131853_10008135_pt1 | contig 19081 bp, 11 predicted proteins | sample TergutLab28metaG_FD_92764 | JGI IMG/M metagenome (GOLD analysis project Ga0131853, IMG submission 92764) | Labiotermes labralis P1 segment gut microbial communities from Petit-Saut dam, French Guiana - Lab288 P1 (version 2) (version 2) | ecosystem: Host-associated > Arthropoda: Insects >...
GGCCTTCCTTTCGGTCTTGTTGCGTGTGGTTTCCATTTATAAATGCTTTTAACTACTCTTTCATCAGGTATTCTTTCAACATGTCCCACCCAACTCAGTCTCTTACTTTTAATGTGCCTTACTATATTTTCATGGGGACCGCGGTAGCACAGTGGTTAAGGTGCTGTGCTACAAATCGGAAGGTCGCTGGTTCGATCCCAGCTGGTGTCAGTGGATTTTTTATTGAAATAAAATCCTTCCAATGCACTATGGCCCTGGGGTCGACTCAGCCTCTAACAGAAATGAGTACCAGGAGTATTTCCTGGGGGTAAAGGCGGCCGGTGCGTAAGGCTGACAACCTACCACCATCCTTGTGCCGTTGTCACAAAATCTAGGAACCTTAACTTCCTGGAACCCTCTGGGCCTGTCCTGGCCTGTAATGGGACTGCTTTTACTATATTTTCATGGTTAATCAGTTTTTCCAGCTCCTCATTTGTTTTTTGTCTCCATTCTCCATTTTTCTTCTCAATAACCTCCTTTCGAATACCAATAATTTCTGCTTAATGTTTTCTGTTAATACCCAACATTCGGATCCATATACTACTACTGGTCTGATTACCGTATTCTTCACCACCATATGGGACTTAAATTTAAGGAACAAACTAGTAAAGTGCTACACTTGGAGCACAGCTTTGTATGGTGCTGAAAACTCGAACATTATGGACAGTAGATCAGAAATAACTGGAACGTTTTGAAACGTGGTGCTGGATAAGGACGGAGAAGATCATTGGGACGATCGTGTCACAAAAGAAGTGTTAAGTATAGTGAAGAAAGCGGGGAAAAAAGATGTTACAGACAATAAAAAGGAAAGAAAGCTAACTAGACTGGTCACATTCTGCGTAGAAATTGTATTCTAAAATATGTTATTGAAGGAAAGAAAGGATATAAGGGACGGGAAGGTGAGAAAGAAGAAGTGAGCAGATACTGGGCGACCTCGAATAAACAAGAGGATACTGGAATATGAAAGATATGAAAGGGCAAGCACTAGATCGCACACTGTGGAGAACTGGATTGGCAAGAGGCTGTAGAAGACTGTGGAACGAGTGAATGAATGAATGAATATAACAGAGAAACCCGTAGCTTTTTCCCTTGATCTAACTTGCTCTAGCAAAGAAATTTAATGAAGACGGTGAGGAAGAAGTTACGAAATAAAAAAGAGAAACAAAGATGATAAGAGACAGAGTGAACCCTCTCTCTCTTCCACTATCTCGCTCCTTCTCTACGCGTCATTTGCTCCCGGCCGAAATTTCGTCCCCCACTCCAATACGCTAATGAGCTCTATTAGTTCATTAACAGTGGATGCATGCTGCGTGGCTATGGACCTGTAATTTGGATATTGAGTGGAAACCGCATGTTGTAAATTGCAAGAGTAAGCACGTTGGGTGGGTGGGTTCATCCCTTTCTCTCTCTGATGTTCCCTAGTGACTCGTTAGCGAAGGGACTAACTACAACTTGCAGCTGATTGGCTAATCACACAGACATACAAACCGCTGCTACATTCCGCTAACGTAGCAACAAGCAACCAACAGACATGGGCAAATTCTAAACATAAATTGGTTCATGAAACCGAATTCAAAACTGTGAGATTTCTAGCTTAACGAGAACTTTTTTTAACTTCATATGTAATACACAGTTCTATGCGATTCTGGCAATTCACATTTGCAATCATATACTTCATGGACTTTTCCCACTGTCCCATATAAAAATGAAATGGTAACACTATGTTTCAGGGACATTTTCTTTTCTTGTCTTCGGTCTAAAAATGGGTTGAAAATCTAGTTGATGGATCCTGAAAGGCAATGCTATTATAAATCACTGGCCTTTTAATCAGAAAAAATCTATTCTCTATCTCCAGAAAGCAGTATCACTGCAACCAGCACTTTGTGCATGCCAAATATCTGTTTAAATGGGCACGAGTTGACAAAAATAATTATTATGAAATTTTGAAGTTGTCTTTGCAAACCTATAAACGGGACAATTAAGTCAAATGAGCCATTTAGATACCGAAATTAACAGACATTATATAAAAATCCAGTGCGTACCGCGCAGTAAACACTCAGTGTCCGTTATAAAAACCAGTCAGTTAATGCTGTCTAGGTAAGTAATTGAGGCTTGAGGCCGAAAGAAGGTCTACCAAGGCAACACTCGTGACGGATGACTATGACGATAATCAAATATCAACAACGTAATTGGAATAACATGCAGTCGGCAAAACAGAACGTGTTAAATTTTATGTTTTTTATGTTTATGGTTCTGTGCATCGCTAATCTATATTAATAACTGGCCAACGAGATGCAACACAAAGTAGTCTATTAATTTTCTGCAAGTTCACTCTACATGTTTCTGGTGTCAAACACACACATCATCAGGAGTACACAATACTGTAACTACAACCTCCGGTACTGTAGAGCTATCTCCCTCCAGCGTGGCCAAGGAGGTAGCTGCACAGTACCGGTGTACTCCTGATGATGGGTGTGGTTGACACCCGAAATATGTAGAGTGAACTTACAGAATAATAAATAGACTGCTTTGTGTTGCATCTTTTTGGACAATTATTAATATAGAACGTGTTAAATCCTACTTCAAGGATCAGTCTAATTTACAAACTCTTTTCTTAGAACTGTCTTAGAATCTCGGCGGCATCACGAGCTATCCTAGTTGAGGTTCCCAGTGTTTTCCTGAAAATGATAAACCTCAATAAGTATAACTTGAGTCTCGACTCGATGTTCGAACCAAAAACCTTCCACGTACAAGTCAGAAGCATTACGGCCTAAACTTCTTCACTCTTAGCGTAATTTCAGACTTCCCCCACGTTGTAAAACAGATCTTTGCTCTTCTGGTACGTTACGCAGCGCAGACTGGTAGTAACACACCAGAAGAGCAACGACCTCTTCCTCACCCTACACTGCACCTCATTATTTTAATGAAGAGGTTCATTTAAAATTCACGAAACAGGATGGAGGAAAACAGAAATACCAGACCTGGTATTCGCGTCGTTTGGTGCGGTAGCAAAGCTTTTGAAAAATTATGTTAAAATTTAGTTCCTTGTATGAGTAAGGAAGAAGTTTAAATAAGTCAAAACACAACTAGTATATTTAGGTGTTTATTTATTATTATTGAAGGTGACAACATGTTTCGGCCCCTGTTATTGGACCATCATCAGGTCACAAGTATGAATTTTGAGGAAGCTGTACAATGTAAGTCATAAAACGAGATCTCGTTGAATTTTAGATTTATGTAACTTATTTTATGACTTACATTGTACAGCGGGGGACCGCGGTAGCACAGTGGTTAAGGTGTTGTGCTACAAATCGGAAGGTCGCTGGTTCAATTCAGATGGTGTCATTTGAACTTTTCATTGACATAATCCTTCCGATAAGCACTATGGCCCCGGTGTCGACTCAGCCTCTAACAGAAATGAGTACCAGGAGTATTTCCTGGTGGCAAAAGCGGCCGGTGCGTAAGGCTGACAACCTTACCCCCATCCTGGGCCATTGTCACGTAATCTGGGAACCTTAACTTCCTGGAACCCTCTGGGCACCTCGGGCCTGTAAAGGGACCGATTTACCTTACATTGTACAGCTTCCTCAAAATTCATACTTGTGACCTGATGACGGACCAATAACAGGGGCCGAAACATGTCGTCACCTTAAATAATAATAAATAATAAATACCTAAAGATACTAGTTATGTTTTGACTTATTTAATTTTGTTCCTTACTCATATTATTCTGAACACAACGGGGATGACTCACCTAAACAGTTGCTCCCTGTATTTGCCAAAATAATTCAAACCATCTCTTGCAAGACGCTCAATACTTTTCCTTTAATATCTGCCACTAAGCTTCTGAATATTGTCATAGCAACGGAGTTATTGTTCGTGACAGCGAAGAGATTTTCGGAAGACTGTCAAATCACTGATTGTCTGAAGTCAGTGGGAGGAACGGTTGCTTATATCTTGAATGAATCACACACACACACACACACACAGGCTTGCTTCGAAACCATTGTACATCCATTTCACTAACAGGAGAAGGGAGGTTCTAACTATTGTGAGTGTACTTCCGGAATCTGTGTACATGCCTCATGAACATCCGACACTCTGTTCCGCTGAACTTGACAGCAGTTTCTCACTGCAGCTCATTCAAAGTTACACAGTAACAGACCTTAAAAAGGAAACAGTTGCAGCATACACGTATATCCACGCTGTTTACTGCCACAAGAAAGACCGACCTCCAGACTTCAAATTTTTGGTCATAAAGGCTTAGAAATAAGCCTATGATATACAGACTGCAATGGAGATGAGAATGAATTACAGTTTCTCTTTAGCAGCTTTCTCCATCCCGAGTTTATACCCTCCAAATTCGTTCCAAATATTCTCCTAAACACCTCTTTCTAAAACAGCTTCAATCAGTCATTCTTTCTTAGGTTTCACGTCATAAAAAAACAACAATTTTTAGGCGCGTTCGCAAAATTGCTAACAGCAACTATTAGCTTCGTTATGTCTGTCCGTTTGTCGGTCCGCATGGAACTCGGTCCCACTGGATGACGTTCAAGAACTTTGATATATGAATATTTTTCGAAGATCTGCCGAGAAATTTCAAGTTTTATAAAAATCTCGCAAGAATAACGGGTACTTTACATGAACACCAATACACATTTTTTTAAATATATCGCTCATATCTTCTTAGAATGAGCAATGTTTCTAACAAAATTGTAGAGAAAATCAATACACACATTTTTTGTTCAGTAACATTTTTCGAAAGCCGATCCCAGTAGCCGCGCGGTCTAAGGCGTGGGTCTACGGCCGCTCGCCTGCTGAGATCGTGGGTTCGAATCCCGCCGGGGAAATGGATGTTTGTCTGTTGTGAGTGTTGTGTGTCGTCAGGCAGAGGTCTCTGCGACGAGCCGATCACTCGTCCAGAGGATTCCTACCTATTGTGGTGCGTCGTTGTGTGTGATCTAGAAACCTCATGAATGAGGAGGCCATGGCCGGCGTTGGGCCGCAGCGCCACAAGGGAAAAAATAATCATTCTTTCGAAAATCGTGCTGTTTATGATAATGTGGAAAAATATTATAGAGGGGGTCAGGCCACACTGACAATATGACTCATGCGCATTGCATGCTGGATGCCTAAGGCTACAAAATCCACACACTCAGGCTGTGTAATAATCATTGCTTAACCACTGCAACATTGGTTGTACGAACTCGCTTGAATGCTACGTCCCACATTCACTGACTTTTTTGTTATAATTTAATCTTTTGTATTTTATGTAAGGGACGATATTATAAAATATTCTAAAATGTCTGTGGCAAGGAATTTGGGAATTTTATGCTCCTTGAATATGTCTTTAACATAATTTTTATTGTTTTCCACATTTTGAGATGTTCCAATTTTTCCACATTATTTGTTATTACTTACTCAATAAATTAGCCAAGGGCTTCACACACAACCACACAATCCATCAAATATTTATAACGTCTTCCTACATCATTTTCTGAATTTTTTTAGTAATATCTAATTGCGTTTGGACTGGTTTTTTTGGTCTAGTAAGTTAACATATTTCACAAAGAATAGGATTTTAGGTCTTCCATTCAAACGGAACCCTCCCTTTGGAAATTCCGGTGGTTTAGGTCAGTGTTTCTCAACCGCCGGGCCGCGGCCTGCTACCGGGCCTTGGCCTCAATTATACCGGGCCGCGAGATATTATCCTGGAACTGATAATTAATTTAAATGTAATTTTATATGTGTCAACATGCCACACCGTACACATAAGTGCACTAATACTCTTTATAATAGGGCCACAATTAATTATTAACACTTGTGTTAGTTTAATGTATGAACTTAGAAGAAATTGGAAAGGTACTAACGAGTAAATCTGTTGGGATAGGGCCCTTGTCTTATGAAAAAAAGAATTTACCGGGCCGCGGTCTCACAGAGGTTGAGAAACACTGGCTTAGATTAATGTAAAAAAACTGTACAAGGAAAGGTAATAGAGTAACTCTTCTTTCAAGCTATACTAATTATAAGTGCACTAACTCGATGTGGACTTCACTAGAGGTTACAATTTAACCTTTTAAAAGACAGTGGTTACTGCAGCTGCCAACTACTTTAAAATTACGATATCCACATTTTTTTTCCGAGAGTGGATTCTCAGAATCGCTGTAGACTACTCTCTTAAATAGCACTGAAGAGGTTCAAGCATGCAATGGTGACACGTCTCTTCTCTAATCTAAAAGTAATAGGCTGAAGATTTAATATTCTTTACTCTCAAAAATGCGAATGTTTTGAACTGTACGAGTGTTTCTCACGATGTAATAGCTACTGAATTTATACCCTCTATAAACTTCTGAAGTTTCCCAATACAAGTTGAGAGGAACTGACAGTAGTGTGCGCAATGTTGTTCTGATACTACTCACAGAGGAATGAGACGAACATTTATTCAACGGCTTCTCATTTATATTTGTACATATATACGAGGAAACACGTATAATTTAGCAGCTAGAAAATCATCTGGCTGACAAGAGACTGTTTCAGCCTAAACAAAAGCAACAGCAGAAAATGAAAGAGAGACTCTTGCCTCTGCCATATTCATATCGTCAACTTTCTCTTCTTGCTCGACACATTTCTGTCAATGTGAAATAACAAAATGTTAATTAGGATAGATATCATCAATAAATCTACTTACCCCGTCCCTTATAAAATTTCGATGTACATGTAAATGAGCTAAATAAATTGGTAATAGGCCTAGTATACGAAACTTACTTATATAACGCTAGGATCTAGCCTCAAGCCACGACATCCCGTTGTGACGCGTAATTACACTGACGAAGAAAGAACCCTCAGTAACAATTGTATTTGGACAATATTTTTTTCACAGTCGTGCGTGCTGCGTGAATTTTACGTTTGTTTCACCGTGCATTGTAATATAATTACACAATACAAACCAACAAAATGCACATTTCCTAAATTAACATTTTATTTTTAATTTTTTTATATCTACTATATGTTTCGAACCAGAGGGTTCATCTTCAGGAAACGGTTGCGTGTGCAGCTATGGTATGGTACTTCTACATGCATCAGTATAAGCAGTCGAGCAGGTAGCAGAGTGTATTCGAATCATATAGAAGACATCAAAAAATTAAAAATTAAAATATTAATTGAGGAAAGGTGCATGTCGTTGGTGTATATAGTACAACCGTATTATAGTATTACGTACTTCTGCTTATTCAATAGCCATCATCAGGCACAGGTTAAAAAGTATATATGATGATAAGCAATTACGTACATCTTCTATGTGAATACATAAAACACATTCAGTAAAATGACTGAGCTGTCCATCTTACATTTTTCCAATGGATATTGTAATTATTAACCGAGACCATGTTAAACTAACATTCAATTTTATATTAAAATCGCATGGCAGGAATGAAGCAATTCTTCTTTTAAAGGCTTGTTTTAATTTATTCCTTTTTAAGTATGTACAATGCAATGCGAGATTAACTTGGGTACCTCCAACGGATGGTAAGATTGAGGTCTCGGTCAGTTTTATGGGTAATTAATGGTGTGATGTATCGCAGTGCTTTATCTTGTATGTATTTTTAACCTATGCTTGATGATATCTTGTGAACAAGCCGATATAAGTAGCACCTTCAACTATACAAAAATGTCCAAATATATTTGTGATTAATGGTCGGTTTATTCATTTGTTTTTAATCTAATATATGTACATTCACAATCAGGTAACTATGCATATGGAAATACTGAACTATGAAATAAAGTATTCATCAGACTAACACAACAACCTTTCTGTTTAGGTCATGCCTATAGTAATCTGGGAATGTCAAAGTATGAAAACTAAACTTACCCTATCAGTATATTATGGAACTTACTTAATTGTCAAATGTTACTTTAACGAGCGTTAGGTATATGTAATGTTAAATATCACTTCATTTGGAGATAATGCATTATGATAATCTTTTATGCGCGCCAGCTTTTCACCTATTACAAAATTTAAAGAAATGTGAACTAGCATGTTCTATATTTATCTGCGAGAAACTGGGTTAAAACTGTCAAACTGTGTAGATGCCAGAGGAACATTTCGTGAAAGTCGATAATTCTTGCTTAAATGCCACCTGGGTTCCTCGTTCAAGGTTAGTAAGGTGCCAATAAGGGAAATCTTACCCTCCGTATTTTTCGCCCTAAGAACTCACGAAGTACGAGAGGGTGGAGAGGTCGATAGGGCATAAAGTGGATTAAAAACTACTATACATGTTCCCCTCGCGGCGTTCTGCTAAGACAAGATGATCCCCAAGTCAAGAAGTGAAATTGAGTTTTTATAAAAGGACAAGGTTGGGTTAATACGATCTTATCTTTTATGAACTTCTTCAGAAACAGAATAAAAAAAAAGATCAGACACTTAAGATGATATGATAAAGCGCAAACTCCCAACAACTTACCAGACACGCCATGGATATAAATATTTCTTCATTTCTCCGAAAATAAGGTGAAGTACAATCTCACTTAGAATTATTAGAATGAAACTAATTTGGAATATTTTGCTCTGAAACTGTACCCTGCTCGTGTTACCCCTTAAATAAAATATTGCGAAATTGTAACACGTAGTTTCAGATGCATTTCCACATGACACATGTAGCGTTTGTACTCTTCCCTATCTCTAAGGTAACGGCCGAGTACAGAGTCACGGATAAAATTTCATTGCTGGAAAAGTTGTACCGGAATTTCTCAAGTTAGAAGTCGGTGTTCCATAATTATTTACGGCAGCTGTATACGTCTCTGCGCCGCAATAGCACCGCAGGATCTTTATAGCCTACCTCTCAAGGACACACGAGACACTGAGCGCTATATTGTGTAACACACTCTTTAGTTATGCGTGCCACACTGATCCCTCAATAAGAAATGATTAATCAGTAGATGTGTGACACACTAGTTGCTCAGTATCGTATTGTTAGGCCCGTTCGCAATATTACGAAAAGCGACTATTACTTCCGTCATGTCTGTCCGTCCGTTCGTGTGTCCGCATGGACCTCGGCACCCTCTTGACGGATATTCATGAAATTTGTTATTTATTTTTCGAAAAAAAAATTCGAGAAATTTCAAGTGTCATTAAAATCTCACAAGAATAACGAGTTCTGAAATGTGCCATCCCCGTTGTGTGTATAAATAAACAGGTACATGTATTTAGTCAATAACACAACATATATTTCTAATGATGTTTATTAGAAATGTTTGTTGTGTTATTGACGAAATACCTGTACCTATTTAGAATAACGGGTACTTTACATGAAGACCACTACACATTTTTATCATATCTCACTCGATTCTTCTTAGAATGAGAAATATTTCAGACAAAAATTGTAGAGAAAACAAAAACACACGTTTTTTTGTTCAGTAACTTTTTTTTTCGAAAATCGTACCTTCTGTGAGATAATGTGGAAAAATATTGTAGAGCGGGGCAGGCCACAAATAACAACATGGGACACGAGTACTGCATGCCGGACAACTAAGGCTACGCACACACTCTCACAATACGTAACACTTACTGCTTTTCCACTGCAACAATGGTGCCAAGAACGTGCCACAATGTTACGCTAAGCGTACATTGCCTGTCTTTGAGTTAAATCTGTGTGCTATACCGGTCCGTCAGTAACATACTGGTCAATATACACTAGCCCCGCAGTATGATACTGGTTAATTATGTGTGAGGCACTAGTCTCGCAGTATTGTAAATCTAAATCCCAGTGCCACGCTCGTTCCTCAATAACACAATATGGATTTTTTTTTAATTTGGACATCCCCGTTGTGTTTATCAGACTAAGAGTTACATAAGAAAACAGTCGACACAACTAAGGTTTAAGGCGACATGTTTCGACCTTTCAAGTCAGCATCAGACAAACATTCTCACCCATATGTTGGCCTGTTGATGATCTAAGCCGAAAGTAAGTCGCCTTATTAGACACTTAAAAACTTAGTTGTGTCGACTATTTTCTTACGTAACCACTACACTCTTAAAACTACGTGTATCACATTATTCTCTTAGCATGGTACAGTGTGTGAGTGCCACGCTAGTCCCTAAGTTTCCTATGTCTAATTCTCAGTGCCACGCTAGACCCTCGGTGTCGTACAGTCTAGCCTAGTGCCAAACAGCATATAGCAGCGTGCAACGGAGCGCCACGCAGTCCCTCGACATCAAGTTGCGTAGCTTACAGTACCATCTTGGCTGTACCGTGGCCCCCTCGCTGTCAGCTGGTCTACTCACTTAAGGATCTGTCAATAGTGTGGTGGATAATGAAGTTATTTAAGCTCTGGGAATAGGGAGAAGAGAGTTTTCTTTTGGGTTTGTGCTGATTGGTGAATTGTTCAGATGGTCCCCTGCTCCCTGACTTGCTATATTCATTTGCATTCTCAGATAGGAATCGACGTAAATTTTCGGTACAGTTCGGCACTCCACGGAAAATGATGACACGGTTTTCCAAAGTAAGAGGCAAAAGATGGTGACGAGTAACACCATTAAAATCATTGTACTCATTATTTAACGAATGAAAACAACACGGAATAAAAGTTCTTTAATGAGGGTGGTGGTCCTTCAGCTACTGAGGGAATCATTATCTTTTGCGAAACCTGTATGTGCATTACGAAGTTCACAAGGGCCTAACAGTGCCTCTAAACCTGAGCCACTTTAATACCTTCAAGTTACTTTCTTTGACATAAATTTTAATATTATTTTCAAGTTCAGGCATATGGACAATAATTTTGCTTTCGTAATTTCACAAATCATTGACACAGCACTAAAAATTTCATTATTTTGTACATAAAACAAGTGCTAATGAGACATATGATACTAAGACCATTTTACATACGTGATTCGTCAGTATTATTCCATGGTATATTTTATTTTTTAGGATATAGTCCAGGAAACCACCTCAGACGTGGACGTTATCCCATGGAGTTTCAACTGCGTATATATCAATATAATAATAATAATAATAATAATAATAATAAGTACAAGGCCTTTTATATGGGAAATGACAAAATACGTAGAAAAATGGTATATACAGTACAGCTGCAAAAATATATCCTAGAAACGTGGTTTGTTTCAAATATATACGTAATTGTAAATATCCTGCATAAAAGTTATAAAGTATAATAAGAGTAGTAATAATAAGAATAATAATAAGTAGTCTGAAGTTCATAACAAAGAATTTATTGGTGTTGCAAACAACTGTCAAAATCAGTTCCTATAATTTCAAACATGCTTATCAGACACTAAATATTGCCTTTAAATAGGTACATATTGCTGTCTATGAGTAAGATTTAACTAACTATAGCCATTTCCACTGTACTTATGAGTCCTGAATCTGCAGACCCACCTCGAGATGCAAGCGAGTATATGCAGGCCTGTACACAGCCATCCACAAAGTTCCTCCGCTAACTACTCGGGGGGATTATTCCTCAAGGGACTTCATGCAACGAGCATCACTGCACACCCCTGCTTCACCCTCAGGCCTTTCACAAGGGAAAAGTCGTTCCAACTCACATCCCCCAGCATGCTGATTGCATTGCAGCACCAACCCTCAACAAGTGCAGCCACCTGTGCGGCAGCAAAATCAAGCTAAGCTCTTGTAAGGGACGCACAGGGTTAAGGGGTGTTGCAAGAAGGAAAACAAAAGCAACTCGTCGAGATATGAAATGGCTTTAACACATTGCTGTCCTGTCACAATATAGAGCGTTCATCAAAGCAAATTGAAGCACCAGACCGGGTGTCCGAAAAGGAACTGTGGCGTTTCGGGAGAAAATATTTGGAAATATATTATAATAATAATATTTATTAACTGCAATTGGGTTGTTACCCGGTGGCAGTGGTTATTTTACATGCATACAAAACATGAAATCGGTTACTATTGAATTTAAGTCGCGAGGGCTACATGAGAAGCATGTAGTGGAAACTTGGAATCTTGGGAACCATCTCAGCATTTGCTTATAGACTAAGGGAAACCAAGAGAAACCTGTGTCGAAATGGCTGGTCGCAGGACCTTCCGAGTACTGACGTCTAGCCAGCAGTCCGGAATCTAAAGTAAAAAAAAAAACAATGCACACACAGTACAACAAATACACATAAGATAACAACACCCACACAAAAAACTAGAACAATATACACTGCCAAACCAACAGCAATTGCACACAAGACAACTTAAAACTAGCGACAATACATGCGACACAAATTAGAATACAACATGTACAAAAGGTAAAAACACCCAAGTAAGAGAGTACTGTTTACAGTTTCTTGTAATTGTTTTTTTCCAATCATTAATTCACTCACTGAGAGACAGTGAAGAAATCAAAAATCACGAAATTAAAGAGAAGGCCAAATAGTTTCAGACGCGCCGTAGTTACGTTCCACACATGCATTTTTAGTGGCCCCGTGTTTGTCCAGTCGATATTCCATTTCTTTCCGTGCAACATGCACCATATCTGCTCAATGGCTTCTAAGAGCCTCTCTCCCCTCCGGGCCATATTTCGAATTTTTACCATGTAAACACTATTCTTTAATAAACCCAAAAATAAGAAATCAAGAGGTGCTGAATTGGGTCTCCTAAGTCGCCGTGCAAACTTCCCTGCCAATCATCTTCCAGGAAATGCTTCATGAAGATAATTCTTCATCTAACCAAATTAAACCCTGGATTGTGGAACCCTTGGCGGCCGTCCTTGAGACTGTTTCAGTGTATTTCGACGCGAAGCATCCCCAATACCCCATAACTCACTTACAGACAATCTGTATTGTGGTGTTTCATTATTTATAAATTCTTACCCTTCGCCAATATTATTTAGGTGAGCTTTAATATTTCTACGGTGTTGATTATAAATATTAAGCCTACTCTCTTGCGGTATATTACAACGTGTGGTTTTACTGAAGTGTAAAACGGTAACGCTGCCACATACATGACATCAAGGCATAGAGGAGGAGCAGAATTACAGCTCTACTCGTCGTTAGACAGAGATGAGTAATCGTCACTCTTCGGCCGTTCTAACCCCCACCCCCGAGAAAGAACCCCGGAGCCCCGGTATCCATTCAACTGAAAGCTGGGTGGGCCCCAAAGACGGTCTGGATGCGTCTAGAGATGAGAAATGCTTCTCCGACCGGGATTCGAACTCCTACCCTTTCATCTCAAGGTCTATTCGCTACACAGTCTACGCAGTGGTAAAGGCGTACCGGCGAGGCGGAGGATCCTGCTGCCCCTCGCAACATGCTTTGATATAGCAGCCTATTGCAGTACACAGCGTCATATACCAGAACATCAAGTCAAGACAGCTGGGACGGCCGAAACATGTAACACGCATGGGAGAGAAACGACATGCACACATAATTTTAATCAGGAAACCTAAATGCAAGAGACCATTGGAATGATAATATTAAGAAAAAATTTAACACATAATGAGTAAATATGTGGAATGAATGTACTTGGTTGAAGAAAGAATCCAGTGGTACGGTTTTGTGAACAGGGTCAATGACTCTGCAGGCTCCATAGAGAATGGGGTTAACATGAACACCTAAACGGCTATCAGCTGCAAGAAGGACTCTTCTTAATGAAGTTGAACTTACAACTGTACATTAGAAGAGTGACAGGAAAGTAGTGATTTCGATTGCTTCACTGCAGCGTCGCATTTGCTTCCGTTTAGAGTACCTGACTGGTAGCTACCCAGCATCATTTGCCGCACATATCGCATCTCCTTAGATCCTTGCAGTGCACATCACAGACACACACACACACAGCTCACTACAAGCCGTTGTGGTCGGTTTTACTGGGTGCAGCATACCAGAAAATTGAGTTGGCTGAAGCGACTAAACACTACACTCGTCTGTCTGCGACTCAGTCCAGCTCGATAAACGAGAGCTCTGCCGCAGACAGAACACCGCGGCTTGGTAAGCAGAACACAGGCAGGCAGGGAACTGCTGTAACGAATACATTAAGTTCTAATACAGATCATGATGTGGGTGCGCAACATTCTAAATTCGATCCGCATACCCGCTATTCAAGGGTCAATATTAAAGGAGGATTAGGCGTATCTCTAAACCCAAGTGCCAAGCTCTATACAGAATTGCATTACGGACTGCAAGAGCCTGAAATTCAATGGACATTGGGGATCGTTCCTAGGGGTAGAGCTACCGGGGCGTGATGATGACCACTCACCTTCATTTAGCTTCCAGATTAAGAATGAAACGAGCTATACCTCTAGTCCCCCTGTCTGAATGTCTACATAGCCTACTACTACTACTACTAATAATAATAATAATAATAATAATATATTTAACTGCAAATGGGCTGTCACCCGGTGGCAGTTGCTATTATGCATGTACATATGTGTGAAATAAGGATCTAAGAAATTTAAGTCGGGAGGGCTACATAAGAAGCATGCAGTAGCAACTTGGAGTCTTAGGAACCATCTCAGCATTCGCTTATAAACACAGAGAAACCAAGAAAAACCAGTGCCGAGGTGGCCGGTCGCGGGACTTTCCAGATACTGACTTCTAGCCAGCAATCCGGCAACTGAAGTATGTAAGGGACAGTTTTTTCCATTGCAGAGTACAGGAAGTACACATTATTCACATCGCGTAATGTTGTTTTCCGTGTCGATTTCACAACACATAAAGTAATGGCTGGGATGCTCAGTCGGCATAGCGACTGACTACGGGCTGAATGGCCCGGGATCGAATCCCGGTGGGGACGAGATTTTCTGCCCGTCCAGACCTGCCCTGGGGCCCACCCAGCCTCCTGTAAAATGGGTACCGGGTCTTTCCCGGGGGTAAAGTGCGGTCGGGGCGTGCTGCTGACCACTCACCCCCTTCTAGTGCCGCGGTAATGGAAGAGTAGAGTTATACCTCTCCCCACCCTCTGGGCCACACCGGACCTGTAACGGGATCACTTTACATTTACCTTTATAAAGTAGTGGCTAAGCTGTTTAAAACAAAGGAATAACATTCAAATTATCGCGATATTGTTACTCTCTATAACAGCCCCACTACTGTACCCATTAAGATAGCTGGGTAAATTTCATATTTTCAAGCATCTATTAGGTCCTCGGTCAGATACAACAAACGGCGAATAAATAATCAACGCAGTTCATAACGAAGACAACCGTGCGAAGTCTGGGTACCCCAAAAAAAGCAATACTCTTTCGTACATCAGGGAACACTGAGACTACTTAGCGTCATGTTTATCGTCTTTACGTAAATACTGCGTCTAGGCTGACAAGTATTTGTATGCCAATATGTCACATCCATGGAAACATGATCTAACACTAGCAGCACGTAGTCACAAAATAAAGGACATGACAGCAACCGGCGGCTATGTTTCAGCCGATATGGCAGAGTCATCAATCGGCAGTACAGTGTCGACCTTCGCCTAAATATGGTATCTCTATGCAATTATTTTTATGCTTACGCTCATAAGTTTCAAGGTCACGGTATCCATAATCAGTGAACTTGTATTTTAGAAGTGTCATTCAAGGTCTACAACGTAAAAGATTTTATCAAAGGAACTGCTCTCTGTATTCGCTACGCGCGCGCGAGTTCGTGCGTCTGTGCTGTAAGGACACCTTCAGTTCAGCCGGTAAGACAAGTTGCATTCTCATTACATTCTTCTTGTGCGTGATAACATTTCGTCTCCTCTCCCCCCCCCCCCTACACCCCTATAAATTATATCACAGAACGAAGCAAACGTGCAGCAGTTCGTATACTTAACACAGATTACGAAACAGCATACACCCAGTGCAGCCAACATAACTTCTATACGTTGAAGTGTAGAAGAAAGGAACGTTGTTGTCGCCACGTCACTCTCTTGTCCAGTCGTCATCTGCTTGCTGCCGGTCAAACTAAGGTAAGTACTCAGCTGTAAAGATAACACGTGATCCACGAACTTAGCTGCATATAGAAGTTCCAGTAACGTATTACACTAAATATCGTAGTTAACCTCCAATATGTTTAAAGATTCAGTTCGTACGGCGCAATAAACACCCTCCGTCTCGATTACACCGTCCTGTCAGTTAATGTCGTGTAAAGAAATCGTCGCCGTTTGTGTGGAAATTGTACTAAATACGCAGACGCGTTCTGAGAGCAGAATGTATGGTCTTTTTAATGCGAATCCTGGTGCTAGGTATGGCAACCACTGAACTTCAGACGTTTAAAATTCTAATTTTACTAAACAAAAGCCAATCTTTAGAGTGCTTTATAATTTGGTATTATCGGATGTCCATCAACTACACGTTCCGGTAGATACGCTCTAATACTGAGATGCTTCTTCATACTGGCTTATTTCACTTTAGCAGAAGTTGCACAGCAGTGAGTCATATAATTTGTTGAGCTTTAACCTTCAAATATCAACGGCACTACCGCCTATCGTGTTACAGTCAATGTCGTGTGTGACCTATAATTGCATTGTAAATTGGATTTCAAGTACATCCGGGATAATTTAATTGTTTCATCGTCAGTACCAAGTCTTACATCACACCTGAAAGTGGAGACACTTGGTCTGACGACCTCATGACCTATAAAGAGATTAGCCTCTCAATTCCCGGAGCACTGCTATGCTACTTTTTCCGTTTCAAAGGGCTGAATAACACGTGTGAAGCTATGACGTTCATATGACGTACACGTCCAAATGTAAAATCCGATTAATAATTAGAATTTTCAACCAACAGCTTCGCACAGCCACGACCGAGACCGATGTACAGTTTTCACACGACACCTTTCTGATCCATACATAAAGTAATGTAATTGTACCACGAGAGGGGACACTTCTTTCAACTCTCGTCGCTAGAACTTATGAAATAATCTACTGTAATTCTTCTCAATACATCATCTGAATTCTCTACAAGTGATCTTGATAGTATTTCTTAAATATCCGAACGGATCCTTATACAAGTCAACCACTCGGTCTTCAACAAGATCCTAACTCCAGCTCCCTGGGATACAAACAACAACAACATTAAGAATCAAAGTAAGTTTTGTCGTTTTACCAAAGAGGGACTGCCAGAAAAACAAAGCTCTAAAAGTATATTAACTACAGGATCCGAGTAGCACTACAACATGTTTCGACCGTCTTACACGGCCATCATCATGGAGAAAGAAAAGGATTTTAGGAAGAAGCCTCTCCTTTACTGACAGCAAATATGTTGTTTTGGTATCCTGGCTACTACTCCAAATAGTGGCTAAATAATGAACTATAAAAGACGAAACAACTTAATAAAAACTGGAATATGCTACACAGATTCTTTACTTTTCTCTAGATGTATGTTGTTTGAAGCACCCTGTACTGTTGTCATCAACAACTGTTTTTACATTTATTTTTATTTTGGGGCATGTTGTTTAAAGATACTGCCAGTCGCCAAGATTACATAGCGTCGGTTTATTTACATTATTTGTCATTTGCGTATTCATTGTTTCTCCGGATTAACTAGCTTACTTATTAAGCACGATTCCGCTTCGGTCCACTTAACGACGGTAAATGATGTACGCTGCTACGCACTCCTGACACTTATCGCAGTACTCATTGACGTGACGATTGCAGCCATGTTTTATTTCAGTGTGCTGGTTACTTGATACTCGCTGTTCACTCTCAGCTGCGTTACATAAGCGACTTCAAGGTCACGGTCAGCTCGTTGTTTATCGCTTACTCTTCAAAAGCAACATGTTCCGTATATGGTTTTAATCTGGCACTGACCTCTCGTGGTCGTTCACACACTGCAGCTCCGAAACTTCGGGCGTACTAGAGGTCAAGCGGAAATGCTGCTGATTTACATTCGGTAGATGCGTGGTTCGCGTCTCAGCCGGGACGAAGACTATATTTAAAGAGATTTATCATAATTTTCCTCACTTCCTCCAAACGCCGGTACAGTACCTTCAAGTAGTGCCACATAGACTACTACTTATTACTGCAGCATTCTGCGTCATGGCAGTCGGCATAAGCAACGTCGCAACCAGTACAGTCTGGCAAGGAACACTGTATGCTCCCTGAGGATGATCGTATGATCGAAACATGTAGGAGTGTTTTAATTTAAATTTTAGAATTCTTAAATAATATGTACATGTGCATTTGTTGGTGTGTGTAATTAAATAAACTACAGAATGCACGGTGCAACGATAAAGACAGATAAAGCTAGTTAAACAACGGACCTAAACACATAAACAAGAAATGACAGCGAAACACTGGTAACTATATATACCAACGTCTACAAGTGTACGCAAGTATCTTCCGTTACGAAGTCTCTAAAAGATGTTCATTTCTACAGTTAATAATGGAATACCCGGCGCCACACACCCTTGCTAAATAATACAAATCCTCAAGAAAACACGACAATAGCAGACCTTCTTCAATTTTAGAATGTAGTTTCAATAATTTTAATTGTACCAGCTGTTGTAGTTTTAACAGTCACCAAAACTGCCGCAGAGACAAGGCAATATGCTTTTTTTATGTTTTGTTGACCGTGCATCTCGATATGTCGGTGTAACAAAAACTAACTTGATGCACTATTCATTCTCAGTTTATTTCGTCAATCAGCCTCTCTATTGACATTCAGAGGACCGTGCATCGTGATATAATCTTATAATAATAGCCAACAAGATGCACTATTTCTCAACTTTATTTTGGTAGAGAACTCTACATGTTTCGGACAGACTTACTCTCCATTATTAGAAGTCTTAATACTGTATTCACAGCAATTGGTATTTGTCATACTAGTTATGTTGACTGTCTGCTAGCGAGGTCAGGATGGAACTCAGTGATTGTTTAACAAATGTAAATAACAACGATATATTTTACACATTATAATGATATGTAGATACACTCAAGTAATTTTTTTACACATCCCTCTTTTCAGCACAACTCGTGCCAATGTGTTGTGCATGTACAGTATACCTCCTGATGATGGGCTACAAATATATGCCCGAAACATGTAGAGGTTGATTGACGAAATAAACTGAGGATAAATAGTGCATCGATTTTGTTTTTATTACACAGATAAAGCA
>Ga0131853_10008136_pt1 | contig 19080 bp, 26 predicted proteins | sample TergutLab28metaG_FD_92764 | JGI IMG/M metagenome (GOLD analysis project Ga0131853, IMG submission 92764) | Labiotermes labralis P1 segment gut microbial communities from Petit-Saut dam, French Guiana - Lab288 P1 (version 2) (version 2) | ecosystem: Host-associated > Arthropoda: Insects >...
AACATATAAAATGCAACTTTAGAGGTTATCGGTGCGGTACGACCAGTATAGTTGACATTAGCGGTCAAAAGGTTAATATAAATAACACCTGTGTACTCTGTGGTCAGAAATTGGAAATTTTTAAATGTTAAAACAGGTGGTATATAAAGTAACCACTATGATTTAAAGGGCTAAAGAAACCACTTCTCACATCACGATCGGAAAGGAAAGTGAAGAAAACGCAAGAGAATAATTGCTGAGTCAGCTGCTTTGATGTTACTGGATTTTTCGTTCACTCTATACCTTTATATAACTGCGTCGCACAAATGCAAGTAATGGGTAGGCAGGCAATGAGAACGACGCAGTGTACATATTGCAAAGTAAGTGTAGTGTGAATAAATTATTAGATACATAAAAATGTGTAAATATTGCAAAATAAGTGCAGAATGGTGAAATGTGTAAAGACGTAACAAGTAAACAAAGATTAACATAATTTTGCGTAATTTTAGATGGAAAAGACAACTTCTGATGAAATGTAATTAAATTAAAAAATTGAAAAGTTAAATTAGGGAAATATTTGGATAGAAGAAGAGGAAAATATGAATTTTAAAATTTGTTTGGAGATTCTGCTGTACAGATGCATACGGGAATAGGTAAAACTGCACGGGTAGAATACAGATGGGCAGAGGGTATAGGTAGAGCTCAAATGGAAGAATATATATGGGCACAGGGAATAGCTGAACGGGAAGAATATAGATGGGCACAGGGAATATGTAGAGCTGTAGGGGAAGAATATAGATGGGTACAGGGATTAGGTAGAGCTGAACGGGAAGAATATAGATGGGCACAGGGAATATGTAGAGCTGTAGGGGAAGAAGATAGATGGGTACAGGGATTAGGTAGAGCTGAACGGGAAGAATTTAGGTGGGCACAGGGTATAGGTAGAGCAGATAGGGAAGAATATAGATGGGAATAGGGTATAGGTAGAGCTCAAAGATTAGAATAAAGATGGGCACAGGGAATAGGTAGGGCTGCAGGGGAAGAAAATAGATGGGTACATGGAATAGGTAGAGCTGAACGAGAAGAATATAGATGGGTACAGGTAATAGGTAGAGCTGTATGGGAAGAATACAGATGGGTAAAGGGATTAGGTAGAGCTGAATGGGAAGAAAATAGTTGGGCAGAGAGAATAAGTACAGCTCTAGGGGAAGAATATAGATGGGCACAGAGAATAGATAGAGAAGTAGGGGAAGAATATAGATGGGTACAGGGAATAGGTAGAGCTGTAGGGGAATAATATAGATAGGCAGAGGTAATAGGCAGAGCTGTGCGGGAAGAATATATATGGGCAAAGGGAATAGGTAGAGCTGTAGGGGAAGAATATATATGGGCACAGGGATTAGGTAGAGTTGTACGGGAAGAACGTAGATGGGCACAGGGAATAGTTAGAGCTGTAGGGGAAGAATATGGAAGGGCACAGGGATTATGTAGAGCTGTACGGGAAGAATACAGATGGTTACAGATATTAGGTAGAGCTGTAGGGGAAGAATATAGATGGGCACAGGGAATAGGTAGAGCTGTAGGGGAAGAATAGAGATGGGCACAGGGAATAGGTAGAGCTGTAGGGGAATAATATAGATGGGCAAAGGAAAAAGGAGAGCTGTAGGGGAAGAATATAGATGGGCACAGGGAATAGGTAGAGCTGTAGGGGAAGAATATGGAAGGGCACAGGGAATAAGTAGAACTGTAGGGGGAGAAAATAGATGGGCAAAGGGAACAGGTTGAGCTGAACGGGAAGAATATAGATGGGCACAGGTAATAAGTAGAGCTGTAGTGGAAGAATATATATGGGCACATGGAATAAGTAGAGTTGTAGGGGAAGAAAATAGATGGGCAAAGGGAACAGGTAGAGCTGAAGGGGAGGAATAATGATGGGCACAGGGAATAAGTAGAGCTGTAGGGGAAGAATAAATGGGAACAGGGAATAAGTACAGCTGTAGGGGAAGAATATAGCTGTGCACAGGGAACAGGTAGAGCTTAACGAGAAGAATACAGATAGGCACAGGGAATAGGTAGAGCTGTAGGGGAAGAATAGAGATGGACACAGAAAATAGATAGAGCTGTAAGAGAAGAATATAGATGGCTGCAGGGAATAGGTAGAGTTGTACGGGAATAATATAAATGGGCACAGGGAATAGTTAGAACTGTAGGAAAAGAATATAAATGGGCACAGGGAATACGTAGAGTTGTATGGGAAGAATATAGATGGGCACATTGAATAGGTAGAGCTGTACTAGAAGAATAAAAATGGGCACCGAGATTAGGTAGAGTTGTAAGGGGAAGAATATAGATGGGCACAGGGATTACGTAGAGCTGTAGGGGAAAAGTATAGATGTGTACAGGAAATAGGTAGAGCTTAGGAGAAGATTAGAGATGGGCACAGGGAATAGGTAGAGCTGTACTAGAAGAATATAGGTGGACACACGGAATAGGAAGAGCTGAAGGGAATGAATATAGATCGGAACAGAATAGGTAGAGCTGTACTAGAAGAATACAGATGGGCACAGAAAATAGATAGAGTTGTACGGGAAGAATACAGATGGGTACAGAGAATAGGTAGAGCTGTAGGGGAAGAATATAGATGGGCAAAGGGAATAAGTAGAGCTGTAGGATAAGAATGTAGATGGGCACAGGGAATAGGTAGAGCTGTACGAGAAGATTACAGAGGGACACAGGGAAGAGGTATAGCTGTATGAGCAGAATATAGATGGGCACTGGGAATAGGTAGAGCTGAAGGGGAAGAATATAGTTGTGCACAGGGAGTAGGTACAGCTGGATAGGAAGAAAATAGATGGGCACAGAGAATAGGTATAACTGTAGGGGAAGAATATAGATGGGCACAGAGAATAGGTTGAGCTGTACGAGAAGAATATAGATGAGCACAGGGAATAGGTTGAGTTGTACGGGAACAATATAGATGGGTACAGGGAGTAGGTTGAGTTGTAGCGTAAGAATATAAATGGGCATAGGAAATTGGTAGAGCTAAAGGGAAAGAAATTAGATTCGCACAGGGAATTTGTAGTGCTGTAGGGGAAGAATATAGATGGGTACAGGGATTAGGTAGAGCTGAACGGGAAGAATATAGATGGGCACAGGGTATAGGTAGAGCTGATTGGGAAGAATATAGATGGGAATAGGGTATAGGTAGAGCTCAAAGGTTAGAATATAGATGGGCACAGGGAATAGGTAGGGCTGTAGCGGAAGAAAATGGATGGGTACAGGGATTAGGTAGAGCTGAACGGGAAGAATATAGATGGGTAAGTTAATAGGTAGAGCTGTACGGGATGAATACAGATGGGTAAAGGGATTAGGTAGAGCTGAACGGGAAGAAAATAATTGGACAGAGTGAAACTGGTACAGCTGTAGGGGAAGAACGTAGATGGGCTCAGGGAGTTGGTAGATCCGTAAGGGGAGAATATAGATGGGCACAGAGAATAGATAGAGAAGTAGGGGAAGAATATAGATGCGTACAGGGATTAGGTATAGCTGTAGGAGAAGAGTAAATGGGAACAGGGAATAAGTAGAGTTGTAGGGGAAAAATATGGATGGGCACAGTGAATAGGCAGAGTTGTACGGGAAGAAAAAGAAGGGCACAGGTAATACGTAGAGCTGTAGAGGAAAAAATAGATTGGCAAAAGAATATGTAGAGCTGTAGGAGAAGAATATGGACGGGCAAAGGGAATAGGTAGATTTGAATGAGAAGAATATAGATGGGCACAAGGAAGAGGTTATGCTGTAGGGGAAAAATATACATGGGCACAGAGATAAGGTAGAGAAGTACGAGAAGAATATAGATGGGCACAGGGAATAGGTAGATCTGTAGTGGAAGAATATAGATGGCACAGAAAATAGGTTGAGAAGTATGAGAAGAATATAAATGGGCACAGGGAATAGGTAGAGCAGTATGGGAAGGATGTAAATGGGCACAGAGAATAGGTAGAGCTGTACGAGATGATTATAGATGGACACAGGGAATAGTTAGAGCTGTATGAGAAGAATATAGATGGGCACGGGGTGTAGGTAGAGCTGTAGGTGAAGAATATATTTGGACACAGGAATTAGGTCGAGGTGAATGGGAAGAATATAGATGGGCACAGGGAGTAGGTGGAGCTGTAGGGTGAGAATATTGATGGGCACACTGAATACCTAGAGCTGTAGGGGAAGAAAAAAGATGGGCACAGAAAATAGGTAGAGCTGTACGAAAAGAATATAGATTTGCACAGGGAATAGGTAAAGTTGAACGGGAAGAGTATAGATGGGAACAGGGAATAGGTAGAGCTGTGGCGGAAGAATAGAGATGGGACCAGAAAATAGGTAGACCTGTATGAGAAGAATGTAGATGTGCACAGGGAATGGGTAGATATGTAAAGGAAGAATATAGATGGGCACAGCAAATGGGTAGAACTGTAGGGGAAGAATGTAGATGGGCACAGATAATATGTAGATTTGTACGGGAAAAGTATATATGGGCACAGGGAATAGGTAGAGCTGTAAGGGAAGTATATAGATAGGCACAGAAAATAGGTAGAGCAGTAGGAGAAGAATAAAATTGGTACAGGAATAGGTACAGCTCTACGCGAAGGATACGTATCGGCACAGGGAATAGGTTGAGTTGTAGGAGAAGATTATAAATGGGCACAGAGAATAGGTAGAGCTGTACGACGAGAATATAGATGGACACATGGAATAAGTACAGATGTAGGGGAACAATATAGACTGGCACAGAGAATAGGTAGAGCTGTACGAGAAGAATATTGATGGGCACAGGGAACAGTAGAGTTGTACGGTAAGAATATTGATGGTCACAGGGAATTTGTAGAGCTGTAGGGGAAGAATATAGATGGGCACAGGAATAGGTAGAGCTGTAGGGGAAGAATATAGATGGGCACAGGGAATGGGTAGTGCTGAATGAGAAGAATCTAAATGGGCACACGTAATATGTAGAGATGAAGTTGAAGAATATAGATGGGCAAAGGGATTAGGTAGAGCTGTAGGGGAAGTATATAGATTGGCACAGAGAATAAGGAGAACTGTAGGGATATTATATAGATGGGTACAGAGAAGAGGTAGAGCTGAAAGAGGAGAATATAGATGGGCACAGGAAATATTTAGAGCAGAACGAGAAGAAAAAATTGGGCACAGGGAATACCTATAGCTGTAGGGAATGGATATAATTGGGCGCAGAGAATAGGTAGAGCTGTAGGTGATGAAAATAAAAGGTCACAGAGAATAGGTGGAGCTGAACGAAATGAATATAAATTAGCACAAGGAATAGTTAAAGCTGATCGAGAAGAATATAGATGGTCACAAGGAATAGGTACAGCTTTAGGGGAAGAATATAGATGGGCACAGAGAATAGTTAGAGCTGTAGGAGAAAAATATAAATGGACACTGGGAATAAGTAGAGCTGAACGGGGAGAATATTAATTGGCAAAGGGAACAGGTAGAGCTGAACGGGAAGAATATAGATGGGCAAAGGGATCATTTAGAGGTGAACGGGAAGAATATAGATGGAAACAGGGATTAAGTTGAGCTGTACGTTAAGAATATAGATGGGAACAGGGAAGAGGTAGAGATGTAGGAGAAGATTATAGATGGGCACAGGAAATAGGTGGAGCTGAACGGGATGAATATAGATGGGCAAAGGGAACAGGTTGACCTGAACGGGGAGAATAAATGGGCAAAGGAAACAGGTAGAGCTGAACGGGAGGAACATAGATGGTCACAAGGAATAAGTAGAGCTGTAGGGGAAGAATAAATGGGCACAGGAAATAGAGAGAACTGTACATGAAGAACATAGATGGGCAAATAAAATATGTAGAATTGTACGGGAAGAAAACAGATAGGCACACGGAATAAGTAGAGGTGAAGGGGAAGGATATAGATCGGCACAGGGAATAAGTAGCGGTATAGTGGAAGAATAAAGGTGGGCAAACTGAACAGGTAGTGCTGAACTGGAAAAATATAGATACGCACAGGAAATAACTAGAGCTGTAGGGGAAGAATATAGATGGGGACGGGGAATAAGTAGATTTGTAGGATAAGAATATAAATGTGCACAGGGAATAGGTAGAGGTGTACGGGAAGAACATAGATGGGCACGGGGAATATGTTGAGTTGTAAGGGAAGAATATGGATAGGCACAGGGAATATGTTGAGCTGTAGGGGAAGAATATAGATAGGAACAGAGAATATGTGGAGCTTTAAGGGAAGAATAGAGATGGGCACAAAGATTAGGTAGAGCTGTACGGGAAGAATATTGTTGGGCACAAGGATAGGTAGAGTTGTACGGGAAGAATATAGAAGGGCATAGGCAATAGGTAGAGCAGTATGGGAAGAATAATTTTGGACACAGAGAATAGGTAGAGCTGTATGAGAAGAATATAGATGGGCACTGGAAATGAGTAGTTTTGTACGGGAAGAATATAGATGGGCACAGGGAATAGGTAGAGCTGTAGGGGAAAAATGTAAATGGGCACAGATAATAGGTAGAGTTGAACGAAAAGAAAATAAATGTGCACAGGGCATAGGTAGATTTGTACGAGAAAAATATAGACTGGCACAGGGATTCTGTAGAGCTATAAAGGTAGAATATAGATGGGCACAGAAAATTAGTAGGGCTGTACGAGAAGAATATAATTGGTACAGGGAATTGGTAGAGCTGTACGCGAAGAATATAGATGGGCACATGGAAGAGGTTGTGTAATAGGAGAAGATTATAGATGGGCAAAGAGAATAGGTAGAGCTGTACGAGAAGAATATCGATGGGCACAGGGAATAAGTTGTGTTGTACGGGAAGAATATAGAAGGGCACAGGGAATATGTACAGCTGTACGGGAAGAATATAGACTGGCACAGAGAATACGTAGAGCTGTACGAGAAGAATATAGATGGGCACAGGGAACAGGTAGTGTTGTACGGGAATAATATTGATGGGCAAAGAGATTTGGTAGAGCTGTAGGGGAAAAATATAAATGGGCACAGGAATACGTAGAGCTCTAGGGGAAGAATATAGATGGACACATGTAATAGGTAGAGCTGAACGAGAAGAAAATAGATTGGCACAAGTAATAGGTAGATCTGAAGTAGAAGAATATAGATGGGCACAGGGATTAGGTAGAGCTGTAGGGGAAGAATATAGATGGGAACAGAGAACAGGTGGAGCTTTAAGGGAAGAATAGAAATGGGCAAAAGAATAGGTAGAGCTGTACGAGAAAAATATTGTTGGGCACAGGGAATAGGTAGAGTTGTACGGGAAGAATATTTTTGGGTACAGAGAATAGGTAGAGCTGTACGAGAAGAATATAAATGGGCACAGAGAATAGGTAGAGCTGTATGAGAAGAATATCGATGGGCACTGGAGATGAGTAGTTTTGTACGGGAAGAATGTAGATGTGCACAGGGAATAGTTAGAGGTGTAGGGGAGAAAAGTAAATGTTCACAGATAATTGGTAGAGTTGTACGAAAAGAAAATAAATGTGCACAGGGCATAGGTAGATTTGTACGAGAAGAATATAGACTGGCACAGAGAATAGGTAGAGTTATAAAGGAAGAATATAAATTGGCACAGAAAATTAGTAGAGCTGTACGAGAAGAAAATATTTGGTACAGGGAATTGGTAGAGATGTACGTGAAGAATATAGATGGCACAGGGAATACTTTGAGTAATAGGAGAAGAATATAGTGGGGCACAGAGATTAGTTAGAGCTGTACGAGATGAAAATAGATGGGCCCAAAAAATAGGTAGAGCTGAACGGGAAGAATATAAATGGGCAAAGGTAACAAGTTGAGGGGAACAGGAAGAATTTAAATGGGCAAAGGGAACAGGTATAGCTGAAATGGAAGAACATATTTGTGCAAAGAGAACAGGTAGATGTGACCGGGAAGAATATAGTTGGGCACAGGAATTACGTGGAGCTTTATGGGAAGAATATTGATGGGCACAGGGAATAGGTAGAGCTGTAGGGGAAGATTATAAATGAGCACAGGGAATAGATAGAGCTGAACGGGAAGAATATAGATGGGCAAAGGAACAGGTAGAGCTGAATGGGAAGAAAATAAATGGGCAAAGGGAACAGGTAGAGCGGAACAGGGAGAATTTAGAGAAGCAAAGGGAACAAGTAGAGCTGAACGGGAAGAACATAGATGGTCACAAGAAATAAGTAGTGCTGTAGGGGAAGAATATAAATGGGCACAGGAAATAGAGAGAGCTGTACGTGAAGGAAATAGATGGGCACAGAAAAGAGGTTGAATTGTACGGGATGAAAATAGATGGGCCCAGGGAATTAGTAGAGGTGAAGGGGAAAGATATAGATCGGCACAGGGAACAATTGGAGCAAATTGAACAGGTAGTGCTGAAGGGGAAACATATAGTTGCGCACAGGGAATAAGTAGAGCTTTAGTGGAAGAATTTAGATGGGGACAGGGAATAATTAGAGCTGTAGGAGAAGAATATAAATGGACACAGGAAATATTTAGAGTTGTACGGGAAGAACATACATGAGCAGAGAGGATATGTAGAGCTGTAGGGGAAGAATATAGTTTAGCACACGATATATGTAGAACTGTAGGGGAAGATTATAGATTGACAAAGGGAACAGGTAGAGCTGAACGGGAAAAATTTAGATGGGCACAGGATATAGGTAGAGCTGTACGAAAGAACACAGATGATCACAGGGATTAGGTAGATTTGAACGTGAAGAATATAGATGGTCACAGAGAATAGGTAGAGCTGTAAGGGAAGAATATAGATGGGCACAGTGAATAAATAGAGGTGTAGAGGAAGAATATATGTGGGCACAGGGAATAAGAAGTGTTGTACGGTAAGATTATTAATGAGCAATGGGATCAGGTAGAGTTGAAAGGGAAGAATATAGTTGGTCACAGGGAATATGAAGAGCTGCAGGGGAAGAATATAGATGGGCACAGTGAATAGGTAGAAAATTAGGGACAGAATATAGATGGGCACAAGTAATAAGTAGAGTTGTACGGGAAGAATATAGATGGGCACTGAGAATATGTAGAGCTGTAGGGGAAGGTTATAGACGGGCACAGGTATATGTAGAGCTCTAGGTATGAATTTAGATGGGCACAGGATCTAGGTAGAGATGTAGAGGATGTATATAAATTTGCACATGAAATAGATAGAGATGTACGGGAAGAATATAGCTGGGCACAGAGATTGGGTACAGTTTTAGGGGAAGAATATAGATGGGCACAGGGAATAGGAAACGTTATACCGGAAGAATATAGATAGGAACAGGGAATAGGTAGAGCTGTAAGGGAAGAATATAGATGGGCTCAGGGAATTGATAGAGTTGTACGGGAGGAATATAGGTGGGCACAGGAAATAGGTAGATCTGTACGGGTAGAATGGAAATGTTCATATGGATTAGGTAGAGCTCTATGGGGAAGAATATAAATATGCACAGAGCATACGTAGAGTTGTAAGGGAAGAATATATATGGGCAAAGGGAATAGGTAGAGCTGTAGGGGAAGAATATAGATGGACACAGGTGATAAGTAGAGCTGTAGGGGAAGAATATTGATGGGCACAGCGAATGGGTAGAATTGTAGGAGATGAATAATGTTGGGCAAAGTGAATAGTTTGAGCTGTACGGGAAGAATATAGATCAGCACAGGGAATAGGTAGTGCTGTACGGGTAGAATATTAATGGGCACAGGAAATAGGTAGTGCTGCACGAGAAGAATACAGATGGCCACATGGAATAGGTAGAACTGTAGTGGAAGAATAGAAATGGGCACAGGGAATAGATAGTGCTGTACGAGGAGAACATGAATAGGCACAGGGAATATGTAGAGCTGTGAGTGAAGAATAATAATGGACACTGGGAATAGGTAGAACTCTAGGGAAAGAAAAGAGATGGATACAGGTATTAGGTAGGACTGTAGTAGAAGAATAGAGATGGGCACAGGGAATAGATAGAGCTGTAGGGGAATAATATAGATGGTCACAAGTAATTAGTAAAATTGTGGGGGAAGAATTTAGATCGGCACTGTTAATATGTAAAGCTGTACGGGAAGAAAATAGATGGTCACAGTGAATAAGAAGAGCTGTAGGGGAAGAATATAGATCGGTAGAGGGAATAGTTATAGCTGTAGGGAAGAATATAGATGGAAACAGGGATTAGGTAGAGCTCTACGGGAATAATTTAGATTGGCACAGAGAATTGGTAGAACTGTAGAGGAAGAATTTAGATTCACACAGTGAAGAGGTAGAGCTGTAGGGGAAGAATTTACTTGAGCTCAGTTTATAGGTAGATCTGTAGGTGAAGAATAAAGATGGACACACAGAATAGGTAGAGCTGTAGGGGAAGAATTTAGTTGGGAACATGGAATATTTAGAGCTGTAAGGGAAGAATATAGATGGACACCAAGAATTAGTAGAGCTGTAGGTGAAGAATATAAACTGACACAGGTAATATTTAGAGCCCTAGGAGGAAAAAATTGGTTGACATAGGGATTAAGTAGTGCTGTAAGTGTAGAATATAGATGAACACCTAAATAAGGTAGAGCTGTGGGAGAAGAATAAAATGGACACAGGTTATAAGTAGAGCTGTAGTGGAAGAACATTGATGGACACAGGGAATGAGTAATGCCGTAGGGGAAGAAAACAGATGTGCACAACGAATATGTAGAACCGTAGGGAAAGAAATTAGATGGGCACAGGGAATTGGTGGAGCTGTAGGTGAAGAATATAGATGGGCACAAGGAATAAGTAGAGTCGTAGGGAAAGAAATTAGATGTGCACAGATAATTGAAAGAGCTGGAGGGATTGACACAGGGAATTGGTAGAATTGGTAGAAATATACTGGAAGAATATAGATAGGGACTGTGAATACGTAGAGCTGTACGGGAAGAATATAATGGGGCACAGGTAATATGTAGAACTGTAGGTGAAGAATAAAGATGGACACAGGGAATAGGTAGAGTTGTACGGGAAGAATAAAAATGGGCATAGGAAATAGGTAGAGCTGTACGCTAAGAATGTAGATGGGCACAGGGAATCGGTATTGCTGTAGGGGAAGATTATTGATGGACACAGAAATTATTTAGAGCTGTGGGAGAGGAATAAAATGGACACAGGTTATAAGTAGAGCTCTAGTGGAAAAATATAGATGGACACAGGGAATATGTAGAGCTGTAGGGGAAGAATATACATGGGTACAACGAATAAGTAGAGCCGTATTGAAAGAAATTAGATTGGCACAGGAAATTGGTAGAGCAGTATGGGAAGAAAATAGATGGGCACAAGGAATATGTAGAACCGTATGGAAAGAATTTAAATGGGCACAGTTAATTGGTAGAGCTGTAGAGGAATATTATAGATGGACACAGGGTATAAGTAGAGCTGTAGGGAAGAATATAGATTAACACAGAGAATAGATAAAGCTGTAGGGGAAGAATTTAGATGGACAAAGAGATTAAGTAGACCTGTAGGGGAAGAATATAGATTGACACATGGAATAAGTAGAGCTGTAAGCGAAGAATATAGATTGAAACATGGAATGGGTAGAACTCTACTGGAACAATACAGATGGGCACTGGGAATACGTAGAGCTGTACGGGATGTTTATTCATGGGCACAGGGAATATGTAGAACTCTAGTTGAAGAATTTAGATCGGCACAGGAATATGTTGAGCTGTAGGGTAAGAAAATAAATGGACTCAGGAAATAGGTAGAGCTCTACGGGAATAATTTGATGGGCACAGAGAATTGATAGAATTGTATGGGAAGAATATAAATGGACACAAGGAATATGTAGAGCTAAAGGGGAAGATATAATTGGGCACAGTGTACAGGTAAAGCTCTAGGTGAAGAATATAAATGAACACAGGGAATAGGTAGAGCTGTAGGGGAAGAATTTAATTGGGCACAGTAAATAGGTAGAGGTGTAGAGAAGAATATAGATGGTCACCGAAAAATGTATAGTTGTAGGGAAAGAATATAAATTGACACAGGGAGTATTTAGAGCTTTAGGGGAAGGATATTGATGGAGACAGGGATTATGTAGTGCTGTAAGGGTAGAATAAAGATGGACATATGAATTAGGTAGAGCTGTGGGAGAGGAATAAAATGGACACAGGCTATAAGTAGAGCTGTAGGGGAAGAATATACATGGACCCAAGGAATAAGTAGAGCCGTAGGGGAAGAAAGCAGATGTGCACAACCAATATGTAGAGCCGTAGGGAAAGAAATTAGATGGGCACAGTGAATTGGTAGAGCTGTAAGGGGAAGAATATAGATGGGCACATGGAATAAGTAGAGCCGTAGGGAAAGAATTTAGATGGGCACAGAGAATTGGTAGAGCTGTAGTGGTAGAATATAGATGGACACAGGGAATAGGTAGAACTGTACGGGAAGAATAGAGATTGGCACTGGGAATACGTAGTGCTGTAGGGGAAGAATATAAAGGGACGCAGGTAAAATGTAGATCTGTAGGGGAAGAATATAGATGGACACAGGGAATATGTAGAGCTGTAGGGCAGAATATAGATGGGCACAGGGCAGAGGTTGAGCTGTAAGGGAAGAATATAGATTGGCACAGGGTATAGGTAGAGCTGTATGGGAAGAATATAGATGGGCACAGGGAATTGATAGAGTTGTAGGGGAGGAATAGAGATGGGCACAGGGAATAGGTAGAGATGTACGGGAACAATATATATGGACACAGGGAAAAGTAGAGCTGTAGGGAAGAATATAGATAGCCTCGGGAAATAGGGACTGCTGTAGGGGAAGAATATAGATGGAGACAGAGAGTAGGTAGAGCTGTACGGAAAGAATATAGATGTGCACAGGGATTAGGTAGAGCTCTGTGGGGAAGAATATACATGTGCACAGGGTACAGGTAGAGTTGTACGTGAAGAATAAATATGGGGACAGGGATTAAGTAGAGCCGTAGGGGAAGAATATAGATGTATACAGGGAATAAGTAGAGCTGTAGGGGAGAATATTGATCGTCACAGGGAATAGGTAGAGCTGTAGCGGTAGTATATAGATGGTCACAGGAAATAGGTAGAACTGTAGGGGTAGAATATAGATGGGCTCAGTGAATATGTAGAGCTGTACGGGAAGAATATGGATTTGCACAGGGGATATTTTGAGCTGTACGCGAAGAATATAAATCAGCACAGGGAATAGGTAGAGCTGTACTGGAAGAATATAAATGGGCACATGGAATAGGTAGAGCTGCACGAGAAGAATATAGAAGGATACAGGGAATATGTACAACTGTAGTGGAAGAATAGAATTGGGCACAGGGAATAATTAGTGCTGTAAGAGAAGAACATAGTTGGGCACAGGTAATATGTAGAGCTGTGAGGGAAGAATAATGCGGACACAGTGTATAGGTAGATCTGAACGGGAAGAATATAGATGGATACAGGGATTAGGTGGAACTGTATTGGAAGAATGGGGATTTGCACAGGGAATAAATAGAGCTGTATGGTAAGAATATAGATGGTCACATGTACCTTGAAGAGCAGTAGGGGAAGAATTTAGATCGGCAATGGAATTATGTAGAGCTTTACGGAAAGTATAAGGATGGTCACAGGGAATAGGAAGAAATGTAGGGGAAGAATATAGATCGGCACAGGAATAGTAATAGCTGTAGGGGAAGTATATATATGGACACTGGGATTAGGTAGATCTCTACGGGAAGAATTTATTTGGCAAAGAGAATTGGTAGAACTGTAGGGGAAGAATATGGATGGTCACAGGGAATTCGTAGAGCTGTAGGGGAAGAATGTACTTGGGCACAGTTTATAGGTAGATCTCTAGGTGAAGAATATTGATAGACACAATGAATAGGTAGAGCTGTAGGGGAAGAAATAAGTTGGGCACCGGGAATAGGTAGTGCTGTAAGGGAAGAATATCGATGGACACCGAAATTAGGTAGAGCTGTAGGGGAAGAATATAAATTGACACAGGGAATATTTAGAGCCGTAGAACAAAAATATTGATGGAAACAGGGATTAAGTAGTGCTGTAAGGGTAGAATATAAATGGACACATAAATTAGGTGGAGCTGTGTTAGAAGAATAAAATGGACACAGGTTATAAATAGAGCTGTAGTGGAAGAATATAGATGTGCACAACGAATATGTAGAACCGTAGGGAAAGAAATTAGATGGGAACAGGGAATTGGTAGAGCTGTAGGGGAGGAATATAGATGGGCACAAGGAATATGTAGAGCCTTCGGGATGGAATTTAGATGGGCACAGTTAATTGGTAGAGCTGTAGGGGAAGAATATAGATGGAAACAGGGAATCGGTAGAACTTTACGGGTAGAATATAAATTGGCACTGGGAATACGTAGAGTTGTACGGGAAGAATATAAACGGGCACAGGTAATACGTAGAACTGTAGGTGAAGAATATAGATGGATACAGGTAATTTGTAGGACTGTACGGGAAGAATATAGATGGGCACAGGAAATTGGTAGAACTGTACGGGAAGAATATAGATGGGCACAGGGAATTGGTAGAACTGTACGGGAAGAATATAGATGGGCACAGGGAATAGTTAGAGTTGAATGGGTAGATAATTTATGGGCACAGGGTGTAGGTATAGCCGTACGGGAAGAATATAAGTGGGCACAGGGAATAGGTAGAACTTTAGAGGAAGAATATAGATGGACACAGAAATTAAGTTAAGCTGTTGGAGAGGAATAAAATGGACACAGGTTATAAGTAGAACTGTAGTGGAAAAATATAGATGGACACAGGAAATATGTAGAGCCGTAGGGGAAGAATATACATGGGCACAACGAATAAGTAGAGCCGTAGTGAAAGAAATTAGATGGGCACAGGGAATCGGTAGAGCTGTATGGGAAGAATATGGATGGGCACAAGGAACATGTAGAGCTGCAGGGAAAGATTTTAGATGGGCACAGAGATATGGTGTAGCTGTAGGGGAAGAATATAGATGTACACAGGGAATAGGTAGAGCTGTACTGGAAGAATATAGATTGGCACAAGGAATAGGTAGAGTTGAATGGGTAGAATATTTATGGGCACACTGAATATGTAGAGCTGTACGTGAAGAATATAGATAGGCACAGGGAATAGGGAGGGTTGTAGGGGAAGAATATAGATGGACACAGAAATTAGGTAGCGCTGTGGGAGTGGAATTAAATGGACAGAATTTATACGTAAAGTTGTAGTTGAAGAATATAGATGGACACAGGGAATATGTAGAGCCGTAGGGGAAGAATATACATGGGCACAACGAATAAGTAGAGCCGTAGTGAAAAAAATTAGATGGGCACAGGAAATTGGTAGAGCTGTAGGGGAAGAATATAGATGGGCACAAGGAATAAGTAGAACCGTAGGGAAAGAATTTAGATGATCACAGGGAATAAGTAAAGCTGTAGGGGAAGAATATAGATTAACACAGAGAGTAGTTGGAGCTCTAGGGGAAGAATTTTGATTTACACAGTAAATATGTAGAGCTGTAGGGGAAGAATATAAATGGACACAGGGAATAAGTCGGGATGTAAGGGAAGAATTTAGATTGACGCAGGGAACATTTAGAACTGTACTGGAAGAATATAGATGGGCACTGGGAATACGAAGAACTGTACGGGATGTATATAAATGAGCACAGGGAATATATAGGACTGTAGTGGAAGAATATAATGGACACAGGCAATAGATAAAGCTGTACGGGAAGAATATAGATAGGCACAGGGAATAGGTAGCGCTATACGGGTAAAATATAAATGGGCACAGGGAGTAAGTAGAGTTGTACGGATAGAATATAGATGGGCACAGGGAATAGGTAGAGCTGTACGTGAAGAAAATAGATGTGCACAGGGAATAGGTAGTGGTGTAAGGGAAAAATATAGATGGACACAGGGGACAAGTGAAGCTGTAGGGGAAGAATATAGATGGACACAGAGAATAGGTGGAGCTGTAAGGGAAGAATATAAATCGGCACAGGGAATAGGTAGAACTGTATGGAATGAATATAAATTGGCACAGAGTATTGGTTGAACTGTAGGGGAAGAATATACATCGGCACAGGGAATATTTAGAGCTGTACGGGAAGAATATAGATGGGCACAGGGAATATGTATTGCTGTTGGGGAAGAATATTAATCGGCACAGGGAATAGATAGAGCTGCACGGGTAGAATATAAATAGGCACAGGGAATAGGTAGATCGTTTCGTGAAGAATATAGAGGGGCACAGGGATTAGGTAGAAGTGTAGGGGAGAATATAGATGTACACAGGGAATATATAGAACACTAGCGGAGGATTATAGATAGACAAAGGGAATAGGTTGAACTCTAGTGGAAGAATTGTGATGGACACAGGGAATAGGTAGATCTGTAGTGGAAGAAATAGATGGGCACAGCGATTAGGTAGAGTTTTACTGGAAGTGTATAGTTTGAAAGAGGGAATAAGTACAGTTGTACGGGAAGAATATTGATGGGCACAGGGAAGAGGTAGAGCGGTACGAGAAGAATATGAATGAGCACAGGGAATATGTAGAGCTGTATGAGAAGAAAATAAATGGGCACAGGGAATTTGTAAAGTTGTACGGGAAGAATATAGATTGGCACAGGGAGTTGATAGAACTGTAGTGGAAAAATAGGGTTGGGCACAGAGACTAGGTAGAATTGTACGGGAAAAATATAGATGGGCACAGAGAATCGGTGGAGTTATACGGCTAGAATATAGATGGGCACAGGGAATTGTTATATCTGTACGAGAAGAATATAGAAGGGCACAGGTAATAAGTAGATCTGTACTAGAAGAACATAGATGGGCACAGGGAATATGTAGAGTTGTACGGGAAGAATATAGATGGGCACTGGGAATAGGTAGATCTGTATTGGAAGAATATAGATGGGCACAGGGAATACGTAGAGTTGTAAAGGTAGAATATAGATGGGCACAGGGAATAGGTTGAGCTGTACGAGAAGAATCTAAATTGGCACAGGGAATAGGTAGAGGTATACGAGAAGAACTTAGATGGGCACTGGAAATAAGTAGAGCTGTACGAGAAGAAAATAGATGGGCACAGGGAGTAGGTAGACCTGTAGGGGAAGAATATAGATGGACACATCTAATATGTAGTACTGTAGTGGAAGAATATAGTGGGGCAAAAGCAATACGTAGAGCTGTACGAGAAGAATATAAATGGGCAAAGGAAATATGTATCGTTGTACGGGATGAATATAGATGGGCACAGGGAATAGGTAGAGCTGTAGGGAAGAATATAAATGGACACGGGGAATAAGTAGAGCTTTAGGGGAAAAATATAGATGGTCACAAGCAATATGTAGAAGTGTAGAGGAAGAATATAGATGGACACAGGGAATAGGTAGAGCTGTGGGGGAAGAATATTGATGGACACAGAGAATATGTAGAGCTGTAGGGGAAGAATAGTGATGGACACAGGGAATAAGTAGAGCTTTAGGGAAGAATGTTTATGGGCACAGGGAATAAGTAGAGCTGTAAGGGAAGAATATAGATGGACACAGAAAATAGGTAAAGCTGTGGGGGAAGAATACAAATGGACACACGGAATACGTAGAACTGTAATGGAGGAATTTTGATGGGCACAGGGATTAAGTAGGTCTGTAGGGGAAGAATATAAATGGCCACAGGAAATAAGTAGGGCTGTAAGGGAAGAATTTAGATGGGCACAGGGAATAGGTAGAGCTGTAGGGGAAGAATATAGATGGACTCAGTGTATAGGTAGAGCTGTAGGGGAAGTATTTATTTGGATACAGAAAATATGTTGAGCTGTAGGGGAAGAATATTGATGGGCACAGGTAATAGGTAGAGGTGTAGGGGAAGAACATAAATGGTCACAGGGTATAGGTAGAGCTGTAATTGAAGGATATAGTTGGACACAAAACATGTGTAGAGCTGTAGGGGAAGAACATAGATGGGCACAGGGAATAGGTAGATCTGTAGGGGCATAATTTTGATGGGTACAGGGAATAGGTAAATGTGTAGTGGAAGAACATAGATGGGCACAGGTAATAGGTGGATCTGTACGTGAAAAACCGAAATGGGCACAGGAATTATGTAGAGCTGTGGGGGAAGAATATTTTTGGTCACAGTGATTAGGTAGAGCTGTAGGGGAAGAATGTAGATGTGCACAGTGAATAAATAGAGCTTAACGAAGAATATAGATAGGCACAGGGAATAGGTAGAGCTGTACGGGAAGAATACAAATGAGCCCAGGGATTTGCTTTTCGAAACGGGACCTGATTTCGTATATTTCGTTGTTTGGTTCAATTTGTTTTCGCTAGGACAACAAACGTACATGGGCAAATGTAATTTTCTGAAATAGATTTGATATACATAATATTTAAATCGTCGTATTTATCCTATTTTCCGTGTGATTATCAATTTAGTGGAATGTGTTTTGAAAGGTTCCTTTCTTCCGGAACACTCCTTTTTCTCCCAGAAGATACATTCAACGACACCGCCACATTGAAATCAAGCACTCCCAGATATTATAAATTTTATTGTTTTTACATATATTGTCGGAAGCTGGCAAACAGCCCGTGGCCTTGTGTTATTACGTCAGCATCAAAATAACTAAACCACTTAGGTGGTCCAGACATAGTCCATGCACAATCTATCGGCGCACTGCGTTACAAGCCGGCAGGTCGTGGATTCAATTCCCGATGATGCCATGATTGTTTTTCACTTATTTTGTAATTCCTTTTCACTTACTTGATACTACTTTTTCACTTACTTGATACTTCCTTTTCACTTACTTGATACACCCTTTTCACTTTCTTGATACTTCCTTTTCACTTACTTGAAACTTCCTTTTCACTTACTTGATACTTCCTTTTCACTTACTTGAAACTTCCTTTTCACTTACTTGATACTTCCTTTTCACTTACTTCATATTTCCCTTTCACTTACTTGATACTTCCTTTTCACTTACTTGATAATTCCTTTTCACTTATTTGATACTTCCTTTTCACTTACTTGTTACTTCATTTTCACTTACTTGATACTTCCTTTTCACTTACTTGATACTTCC
>Ga0131853_10008138_pt1 | contig 19076 bp, 8 predicted proteins | sample TergutLab28metaG_FD_92764 | JGI IMG/M metagenome (GOLD analysis project Ga0131853, IMG submission 92764) | Labiotermes labralis P1 segment gut microbial communities from Petit-Saut dam, French Guiana - Lab288 P1 (version 2) (version 2) | ecosystem: Host-associated > Arthropoda: Insects >...
CACAGACGTTTGCTTTAACATGCTACATATTGCATTATTTACCTATTATTTTAATATTATACGCTGATATAGACATTTTAAATGAAACGTAAAAGAATAATTTACAAAACAAGGAAAACTGGATTGGAATCTGTCGTATGAAAGGAGGTTCGTTTCCTTGAAGGTCTGTAGGAATATAAGACAGGGGATTAATGTGAAGCTGGCAAAACATACAAGGCGATGTCTTCCTTTTCCCACAACAAAATACACTTTGTTATACCACCCAACATAATTACTGTAATGCGAGAGACTTTCTATAAGCTTGTGACATATTTTAGGTTTCAGTATTCTGTATTCGTCTCCATGCGTTTGACAAGCTACGCTTCTCTGCTTGTTAGTTACCAGTTATTTAGTTCTCCTTGCTTCTTGTAATACAAGGAGGCGGTTTCTTGTTCCGACGTATCGACCACTATTTGTATCGAACCAACAATGCAGTCATTATTAAACACCGTGGAATGGAGGGTTTTAACATTCTTTCTTACTTAACCATTAGACATTTTATATTGTATCTACACAACGCGCGTGTAATGAAGGCATAAGGTGGACGGAACGATTATCTGCCTGGCCAAATTTTAATTTTCTAATCGCTTGAAAGGATTTGGATTACCCTGTGGCGCAGTTTTTTGAGGCACTTTGCTACCAGCCGGGAGGTCGCGGGTTCCATACGGATGGGATTCTAGGATTTTTCAATTACTTAATCCTTCTGACCGCACCTTGGCTCTGCTGTCGACTCAGCCTTGAACGGAAATGAGTACCAGGTGTATACTGAGGGGTGAAGGCGACCGGTGCGTAAGGCTGTCAAAGCTTGTCACTTTCATGTACCAATTGTCTAGAAATCCTGAAAGTCTCAGCCTCCTGTAAACCTAAGGTCTGTGCAGGCATGCAATGGGATACCTTTCACTTGAAAGGATTTCGATTAAATTCTTAATTGGGTGGCGTAAATTAAAAGATGTGAAAGAAGTCGATTTTCTTATTAACCTGTTAATTGTAGCCAAACCCATAATTTACATGCAGTTCGAAATTAAATCTGCGCGCTGTCTAAAGGAATACGTGGTGTAAAATCCTTGAAATTAATATTGAATATATCAGTAAAATTACAAAAAAGTCATGAAGACGGAAGAATATCCAACATCCGAAACGTTCCGTAGTCCTTTGGTAACTACACCTCAGATAATGGACTTTGTACAATTTTTATACGAAAATAAATCAATCATTACCACAGGCGTAAAACTTCGAATAGAAATTCAAAAATCAATGTGTAACACATACATGAGAAACACAAATTTATGGAAATACAAGAAATGTAATGGAACAAATAATTATGACTCTGTTTTGTGATTATAATCTGGAACAATTCTGCTTATATGGGTCTGCAATGAAAAAAAATGTGGAAGTCGGGGAAATAAGAGGAACAGCATATAACAAATATGTAGAACAAACTCCACTGCAATACAGCTTTCCGTTTTTGTTTGCGTGAACGAACACTTAGAATTTTTAGAGTATTCTGTTATAGATTAGACAGTTTCGCTCTGCCTGCTTCACAGTTCACCAATTAAATCTCAATGTATTTTACTTACAGGGAGCTCATTGGGCCAGAACCCAAAATGAGTCTGTTCAGATGCTGGTGGCGGGGGTTGGTGGTGGTTCGTTCGCCCGAGTCTGGTTTCGGCTGCAGTCGTCTCTAGTCGGGCGGGTCCCATGCTGCGAGTTGGATGGTCGACACGCCAGGCTTGCTGGGAAGGGTCGCCAGTTGCGGTCCGACTGTGGTGCGCAGTGGATGTGCGGCTGCTGCATGCCTGAGCGATTACTGCAGTTACCGGAGCTACTGGATCTATCGCGCGTTTCACGGGTCGCATTTTTTTTATTCCGAGTGTGTTGTGTTGGTGCTGATGGTCATCATATCTTTGGTGGGGGTAGTGGTGGGTGGTATATGAAGGGTGGTTAGTTGACGGCTCGTGTCAGAGCGACGCTAGACGTCGCCCATGCCGGTTGTGCTCCAGCATTTCACCACGACTATTTAGGCGATTATGTAATAATGAGAGGTTTCTCTGAAGCTATATTGAACATATAAACGGAATTTTGAAATCGTGTGTAATGAGTGAGAGTTGTCACTTTGGCAGTGCACTAGTACCAATAGTTGTGTGATCTCAATACAGTTATGATTCTTGGGTACATTTTATCTTGACCCAATTCGTTTATCTCTTTGGACAAGAATATGGGACAGCCGATCTTAACTCGAGCCGTGAGGCTGCTACTTTGTGTCATGCTATGCCACAGCGCACGGTGCGCCTCGGAGCAGCAGACTCCAGCTTCGTTGCCGCTCCGTTATGAAGCACCGGATGATTGTCAGTGGTGGATCCGAGAGACTTCCAGTTCTGGCGGAGAAGAAGTGGCTCTGACTTGCAAACTCCGCACTATCAACAGTGAGTTTGACACAACGAACTTCAGTGTGATCCCATCTGAACACACGACCTCACTGCGAATAGAATGTAATAACATGTTACTGTCTCGGAGTTCACTGGACGATCGAAGTTTTGTTCACTTGACAAGACTCCGTGAACTGATACTGGATCACTGTAAACTAGGGCGATGGCCCGGCGGAACCCTAACCGGATTGCGAGATCTCAGAAACCTGACGGTGCGTACGTGGAACACGGACTGGCCGGCCATGAATTTGGAGCTGTCTCCTGAGAGTTTTTCTCCAGTGCGGCAACTGGAGAGACTCGATCTGAGCTATAATAACATTTGGTCTTTCCCTGAAAACATCTTTTGTGCTCTGACGAACCTAGTGAATTTAAACATCAGTCGCAACCGACTACAGGATATCAGTGAGATAGGTTTCCGTGAGAAAATACCCCCACCGCCGCAGCCTCTCGTCAGTACGCAGGAAGATGAAGGCGCCGTTCCCCCCGGCGTGTCATCTCCGGCCGACTCGCCGTGCAGTTTAAACATCCAGGTGCTGGACGCTTCATGGAACCATTTTGTTCTGATTCCCACCAACGGATTCAGCACTCTGCGCAGACTGCGGGAGCTATATCTGCATGACAATGAGATATCTATGGTGGCAGATCGCGCACTGGGAGGACTGAAGACTCTGCACGTGTTTGACTTGTCTAACAACAAAGTAGTTGCTCTGCCGCAAGAGCTATTCGCCGACTCGGCCTCCGTCATAAACGAAATATATTTGCAGAATAATTCTATTAGCGTTCTAGCACCGGGGCTGTTCGCAAATTTAGGTCACCTCTTATCATTAGATCTTTCCCGAAACCAACTGACAAGCGCGTGGATTAACAGTGGTACATTCTCAGGTCTCATCCGCCTTGTTCAACTCAATCTGTCTTATAACAAAATCTCAAAACTGGACCCAACATTTTTCCGTGACCTGTATACACTTCAGATCCTGAATCTCCAACATAACCAGATCGAAACCATCCCGGCGGAAACATTTGCTCCGATGAATAATCTGCACACGCTTCTCTTGTCTTACAACAAAATTAGCTACTTAGACGCGTACTCTCTTAATGGTTTGTACGTATTGAGTCTCCTCTCTCTAGACAATAACTTGGTGGAAAGTGTCCATCCAGACGCTTTTAGGAATTGCAGCAGTCTACAGGACCTGAACCTGAATGGAAATGCTTTGACTTCCGTTCCATTGGCTCTGCAAGATATGCGTTTGCTAAGAACAGTGGATTTGGGTGAGAATGCAATTAGCAATTTGTCCGATCCGGGCTTTAAGGGCATGACTAATTTGTATGGACTGCGTCTTATAGGGAATCAAATAACTAATATAACGAAATCTGTATTTGATGACCTCCCATCCCTTCAGATATTAAATTTAGCTCGCAATCGGATAAAGACTGTTGAACAAGGCGCGTTTGTTGCAAATACAGATCTGCAGGCTATTCGACTGGACGCTAATTTTTTGACAGATATCTCTGGTTTGCTTGTTGACATATCAAGTTTGTTGTGGCTTAACATCTCTGATAACCAGATAGAATGGTTTGACTATGCAATGTTACCACCAAGTGTACAGTGGTTAGATTTGCACAAAAACTATATAAAAGAGCTAGGGAATCACTACGAGTTGGAATCGGAACTCCGAATTCAAACACTTGACGCGAGTTTCAACAAGTTGACACGTGTGACAGCCATTTCGATTCCTAACAGCGTCGAGCTCTTGTTTCTGAACGATAACCTTATCAGTACAGTGGAACAGCACACGTTTTTGAAGAAAACAAACCTCACGCGCGTGGACTTGTATGCAAATCAAATAGTGAGTATGGATCTTAATGCCCTGAGATTGACTGTTGTTGACAAGGATCGCCCATTACCAAACTTCTATATTGGCGGGAACCCGTTCCAGTGTGACTGTACTATGGAGTGGTTACAGCGGATCAATAAACTGGGCCATCTTCGCCAGCATCCACGTGTCATGGACCTGGAAAGTATCTACTGCAAGCTTATGTACAACCGCTACCGTACTTACATATCTCTGATGGAAGCTGAGTCATCCCAGTTCTTGTGTACCTATAAGACTCACTGTTTCGCCTTGTGTCACTGCTGTGAGTTCGATGCTTGCGACTGTGAGATGACTTGCCCCAACAACTGCACCTGCTATCACGATCAGTCGTGGTCTGCTAACATCGTTGAGTGCTCGGGGGTGGAATATACAGAAATGCCGAGTAGCATTCCGATGGACGCTACTGAGGTGTACTTGGACGGAAACAACTTTGGCGAACTCTCCAGTCATTCCTTTATTGGTCGCAAAAATCTGAATGTTTTGTACGCAAACAACTCCAACATAGCAGCTATTTATAACTACACCTTTAGTGGACTGAAGCGTTTAACGGTGTTGCATCTGGAGAATAATCGCATAAGAGAGCTAAGGGGCTTCGAACTTGAGAGTCTGTCTAGTCTTCGCGAATTATATCTGCAAAGTAACCTAATCTACACCATAGACAACAGAACATTCACTCATCTGGAGCACCTTGAAGTCTTGCGCATTGACGGAAATCGCCTGTCCACCTTCCCAGTTTGGCAGTTCACCTTGAACCCGTATCTCGTAGAAATAGGTCTCGGCGAAAATCAGTGGTCGTGCGATTGTCAGTATCTGCACCGTTTCCGTATCTGGTTACAAGGCAACTTTGTTAAGGTCGTAGATGCGAATAAAATCGTGTGCATGTTTAACAACGTGACAAATGTCGTTGGTCCACCTCTTGCAGACTTTAACTCCACGTCCTGCGCTGCGTTTACTGGCGGTTCTACTGCTATAGTTGAGAGTAAGATTATAAACGATTACCTACCTTTGCTCTTGGTGACATTATGTGTGTTCCTAGCCTCTGCTGGGTTGGTTTGTGGGGCGTTCTACTACCGACGGGAACTTCGTGTCTGGGTGTATTCTCGGTGTGGGCTCCGCATGTGCTACAAAACCACAGCCTTCGAAGAGGAGCAGGATCGAGACAGACTGTTCGATGCTTACATCAGCTACAGCGTGAAGGATGATGCTTTTGTAAGCCAGGTATTAGCACCGGGTCTCGAACAAGGAAACCCCACCTACCGTCTCTGCCTCCATTATCGTGATTTTAACATGAGTGCTTATGTAGCTGATACTATAGTCGAAGCGGTAGAATCATCTCGAAGAACCATAGTGGTGCTGTCCAAAAATTTCCTACACTCTGAGTGGTGTCGTTTCGAGTTTAAATCTGCATTGCACGAGGTACTGAAAGACCGACGTAGGCGATTAGTTATTGTCGTGTTGGGGGAGATACCACAGAGAGACCTTGACCCGGATCTGAGGCTGTACCTAAAGACAAACACGTGTATAGAATGGGGAGACAGGCTTTTTTGGCAGAAACTGAAATTCGCCATGCCGGACGTAAAGAAACACTCATGTAATTCTAATCGCGGTTCGAGCCGACAACATCATCAAAGGTCGCCACTGAATGTGTACTCAGCGGCGTCTACAGGACCCCCAAGTTTTGAGAGGAGCAGGAGTCCAGGTCTGACACCGTCCCTACCCGTGCCGCCAGCGAAGCTGCTGCCACCTTTTCTCCGTCACCAACAAAACAATTTGCAGACCGCAGAACGGGAAATCCCACGACGTCTGCCGCAGCCGCTATGGGCGTAGCGGCTGTTCCGCCGCAGGTAAGACGTCTCATTCATGTTGCACATTGCACGTACTGTAATGGGTTTGATTGCACTCTGTTTTTGCCAAACCACCCGCATCGCGGTCATTGTTATGATCCGGCAATCTGTGTTCTGACATGAGTGTCTCTTAGTGATGTAATAAAACGTTACAGGAAACATATTTGTCAACGTTCTTCCGCATTCAGTTGCATGCTTGATTATGACACTTTAGAGGTAACCTAACTGCTTTGCTTAATTATTAATCTTCTGCAACTGCTTATTGTTTGTGCATTGAGAATGCCATTCTTGTACTTAGTTACACAGTTCTTGTTCGGACCTCTTGGTATATTCTGTTTCAGAGCCCTGTCTGTAAGAAACATGTGTAGCTTTATATCAGTTTATAACATATATATTAATTGAATCGACATGTTGCAATTGTAATTACAGGCAATGTACGTATAACGTAATATTTTGGCGCTGTCGCTTAACCCCTGTTGAAAGGAAACGCTGTAATTCGGTCTGCAAATGTTGTTGAGCTATATCTTCTTATCAGAAGTAAGAAAATACTGAATTTTTGCACGAAAATGTTTTTATAGCGAATTTATGTCGAATGCAACAATGAAACGTTCTGAGTTCTTCTTGAAAATTGGTCTATATTTTTGTCCTATTTTAATAAAATTTGGAGTCTTTGGACATTTTCTGATAAAAGACCGAGTATCAAAAGTGACGAGTTCGTCCAGCGTGGAGCCGCGCTGGTACATACTGCCGGCCGGACGAACAGACATAACGAAGCCAATAAGTGCTTTCCACGACTATGCCAACGCGCCTAAAAATGATTAGTTTCATTAAATCAGACAAGAGATATTTACATGGAGTTTTTGATATATTTTTCCTAATATTCTTTTGATTTCGTAGCCAGTAATAGTGTACATATATATGTTGTTCATGACTCTATGGGAACAGTAATTACATTCTTAGCAACTCCCTTTGCTTATAATTTATTTACAACGCTGCTAGAAGTATTTCACTTGGAATTGTTGGATGATTAAAGAATAGCAATTTTAAAGTATGTGGTGGAAGCAATCGTGGTATAATTTGAGGAACAGTCTCCAAATGACCTGAATTTTTACTAAAACGACTTTATGTAAATACGAATTACAAATAGCCCAGCTTAAATATTTTAGGAATAGCTAAATAAATGAAAATAAATTTAAATATGATTTATTATAAAAATTATAAGACCGAAGTCCCAGCCTAACAACGACGATATAATAACAACCATGCAGAATAGTGAAAAACGCCACAAAGAAACTGAAAATATCTGGCCACTGAACTGTGATTTCAACCCACAGGAGTCCTCCCGACTTGACCCTGATACTCAGTTTTCTTATATCAGAGTTGTAGTTAGTAATGGCCTATTTGACAAACGTAGTGAAATCGACAAATGGTGGTTGTGTAGCAAAAGGCCGAGTCTGTGTTACAAGCGTAGTAACTAGCAGGACCTTGTGGCTTCTTCTTTTCCTAGTGCGTGGCGTAACACTGCCACTGTAGCAGAGTACGCCAGTATGTAAATGCAGTTGAAAACCTAACAAAAATTGGGAACTAAGAAATAGTATTATTTGTGTTTTTCAACACAATTATCATGATAAAGTACTAAGGCTTAGTAACAATTCACAATAATCACCAACACATGCACACTTTTTCAAATGACACTGTAAAACTTTAATTTGTTAAAATAGTTAAAATCTCCGCCATGTTTCGGTTTACATTTAAACCATCTTCAGGGAGCTATTAGTTCATGCTAAAGTTACTTATATCTCTTGTTGGTATGATGGTGTTGTAGTAGCGTGTCGTTACATGTTTGTGATGGGTTCAGATGTTGTGTTAGTCCTCCTCCTGCTTTACTGTGTCTGTGTCTTAGTAACAAATTTTCATGCAGTAGAAGTGTGAGTACTGCTAATATCAAAGTCCCTGAAATGACACTATTGTGAGCCACTTTCATCCCAATATCCAGTCTCTCTAAGACCCATCGTAAAGTTATTATTTTTCACATTTAGTATTCCTGCCTGACTGCTATAACCATCTCTCTCTCTCTCTGTCTGTCTCTGCGTGTCTGTCAGTCTGTCCGTCTTTCTGTCTGTCTCTGTGTATGTCTGTTTATCTGCCTGCCTGCTCGCTTGCCTTTATGTCTATCCGTCTCGCTGCAGGCCATACTGGCCTCTTGTACTTGTAGTTCCAGAGTCTTGTTTTGTAGGTATTTCGTTGGACCCTTTGGACTTGTGATGGATCCGTCACAAAGTCTTCAACGTAGACAGTATAACGCAAACACTGAAAAGGGGACACATACTTTCACCTTAAAAGGGTTTCGAAACTACGTTCCCAGATTTGAAGTGTCAGAATGCAGTACAAGCCTTAGAACGCTAGGTTACTCTTACTGGCCAAAACTAAGTACGCCTTTATAAAACAGGCATCTTGTAGTTGAAATACAATAGACATTTTACAGTGAAGCAATAACCCCCAACGTAGATGTTTCACGCAGAATGTGTGTGAGACAGAGGAGCGGTCAGGTTCGTAGCATTTGAGGCAGCACCAGAGTTTCGTGAGGATGCAGGATGTACGCACTGCCAATTCGTTTCTACATAGGTGTTCACAGGGTCTTTTGAAGTCCACTTCGAGAGGAAGTAATTATGCAACTTTAGTTAGTGCAGCTCAAGAGAGCACGTCCTTTGATCCTCTCCAGTATTTCCACAGCCTCTACTCAAAGCTGATGTACAGTCTTCGCAGAATATTAGACAAATATTGGCATCCAAGCCTGCATTGTCAGCGAAGTTCTAGAGAAAAAGATCATTTTATTTCTGAGTGCTTTCTTATTGGGTGCAGTGGAGATTGCTTTCGGCAAAGAAATGTACCACGCTTCACAACTATGTATGTGTATCCCATCTTAATTTTGATGAATTTAGTTTATTTTCCCAAAAACTGATATAAACCCTGTGCCGTTTGGAAGCCTTCGGATGCTAAATGGCTTATTGTACTGAAATCAGTAATAGCAACATGACGAAGTTCGAACTGTGGGCCTCAGATGACGCTAGCGACAGTTATTTTAGCGTACTAAAAAGGTGCATCGTGTTATTTTGGAAAGTTTAAAAAGTTTTTCGAAGTATTGTAGAATGTCACATAGCGATATGGCGGCCCACATTTATTGTCTTTAACTTTCGATGTTGCAGCAAAGATTAAGAAACTATTTTGAGTAAAAGGTAAAAAAAAAGTAAAGCAATCCCGTTACAGGCCTAGACAGGCCCTGAGGGTTCCAGGGAGATGAGGCTCCCAGATTTCAAGACAGTCGGCATATTAATGTGGTAAGGTTGTTAGCCCTACGCACCGGCCGCCTTTACCCTCCAGGAAATATTCCTGGTACTCATTTCTGTTCGAGGCTGAGTCGACGCCAGGGTCACAGTGCGGCCGGAAGGATTATGTCAATGAAAACTTCCAGTAGCACAGTCGGGAATCGAACCCGCGAACTTCCGCCTTGTAGCGCATTAACTCAACCAACTGCGCCACCGCGTGCCCCACTGTTTTGAATAGGCGTGTCATTTCTGGGGCGAAAAGGACAGTACGCACTGAGGGGAGCTCATATTACCTGCAATTTAACGGGTGTACGCATGGCGATAATATGAAAACTTGAAGTTACACTCGACGAACTGAATCTAAACAGGTTCTGTAATTAAGTAAAACTGTGCCTGAACACCTAAAACAAGATGAAATCCACAGTAGTAGTAAAATTGAAGGATTAATTATCTAAAGCTGAGAAGAACAGATTTTATAGGAGTTGCGCTAGGAAACCTCATGCGTCAGCAGCTGAGTTTGTTCTGTATCTGTGCAAATGAATGTTAAGGTGCTGATGGGAATGGATTCGAAATTTCGGGACGAGACGCTCTGCAGAGAGGGTGGGAAAAGACATTCTCTAAGTGAGTTTCCTTTTCTAGAGAGGTTCTTACTCCTATCGTCCTGGAACATTCCCTGTGACGCGTCATTAGCTAGATGCTGCCTTACGTCCTTCTTCCTACATCCCAGATTACTGTGGCTGACACGGGAGACGAAGTGTTGCGGCAAATGGGGGGGGGGGAGGGGGGGAGAGGCACCCATAGGTACATGCTGTAGATACCGTGCGTTGTCAAGCAGCTTCTATTCCTTCGCCCCATATAGCAGGAAGCATCATATACCACTATGTATTTATGTTTTGTTGGTAACAGTAGATAATAAATGTTTAATATGTAGCAACATATGCACAAATAAGTAGTGTAAATTTATATTAAATTACCCCGACATACGCCATCTTGAGGGAGTTAGGAGTTGTGTTAGCTAAAGTTATGAACTATTAAAATTAAATTACTATATTGTATTTTATCATTTTAATAATTCATAACTTTAGCCAACACAACTTGTAAACTCCCTGAAGATGGTGTATTAACACCGAAACATGTCGGAATAATTAATATAAATTTACACTACTTATTTGTGCACATGTTGGTACATAATAAACACATATTACTCAATATGCACGGTATGAACATAAAAGTAAAATCCGTAAATAATGATTCTGTAATATCTGACCACGAGAAGAAATCTCTCTGCTACTTTGTACATTACACATGCAGCCTGCTAATGGCACGACGACTCTTCTCTCCTATTCCTCTCGAAAATTTAAATATATAACTGTCAACTCTGAAATACAGGAATCTATTAAAAAAAACCACATAGGAAATGCACGCATAACGTAATGTGGTGGAGTGTTCGCGTAACTGTTTGCCGGTTGAAATATGACAATGCATTCTTTGTGTATTGTTGAGTTATGTGGCACTGTCAGCCATATAAAAATAATGAGCGTCGCACAGCAATGCTTTTATGGCAAATTTATTTTCACCAGCAACAATGCGAGTTATACGTACAGGTTTTTTAAACAAATTATATTCCAAATAATTTCACTTTCTTTGCACTTCACATATAAAGGATACTTTGAAATAAAAGTGTGTCCGTTTAGACGTACAATTTGTTTAACATTTCGTAATGACATACAAGTCGCTGCAGAGTTTCTCAGGTTTTGTGAGTGTTGGAGTAAAATATTTTACGAGATCAAACGGAATTAATGAATTAACTCCGTGGAGCAGAGTCCTGCCTGATAAGATAACAGGTCCTCAACTAGTCAAGAAATTCCCCGCACGTTATGGAGTCCAAAAGTTGGGATTAATCAATTATGAAAAATAAGTATTAAATGCTAAAAGTGTGTGACTCTATTCTTGCCATAGTTACCCGGCATTCAAAGCGCATCTTTTCTAAGTCGTATTAAATTGTCTTCTTTGGCCTGTCTGCCTCTACCATATTTTTTCACATTATCTCATACACGGCACCATTTTTGTAAAATAAAAAATATTGTACATTAAATACGAGCTTTGATTTTTTGTACAACTTTTGCTTGAAATAATTTTCATTCTACGAAGAATCCAGCAAGATGTTATCATAAATGTACGTAGGTCCTCGCGTGAAGTACCCAATTCTTGGCAGATTTAAATAAGACTTAAATTTTCTTGGCATATTTTCGAAAAATCCTCAAGTTTCAAGTTCCATGAAAATCCATGCAGTGGGCGCCGGGTTTTTCCATTCAGACGGACCGAAGACGGACAGAAATGACGAGGCTAACAGGCGCGTGTCGCAGTTTTTCGAGTGCTCCTATGAAATCGCCTTAATTTAAGTCATCCTGTTGTGTATTATGTAAACAGTGTTACTAATGACAACTGTCAGCTCCGCTGTACTTTAAAATTAAGCATAACAAGTAAATCAACATGTTTCGGCGTCATTTGTTAAGCCACCTCGCTTTATCTACAGAGGTACATATAAAGTACCCTAACACCCTTCAACGCAAACAGGGTTTTGGTGGGGAAACCTGAAGGAAAGAGGCCCCTTGGAAGACTCAGACGTAGATGGGAGGATAATATGTAGTTGGATCTTCAGAAAGTGGGGTAGGGGACATGGACTGGTTTGCTGTGGCTCAGATTAAGGACAGGTGGTGGGCTTTTGTAAAAGCGGTAATGAACTTTCAGGTGAGACCCCCGTTGTGTTGTATAGGAGCAAAAATACAGGTAAAATACAGTCAAACACAACTTGTTTAGTGTTTATATTACTGAGATATTCTTACATAATTTATCTTAACGACATGTTTCGGCCCTTTCGTGCGCCATCTTCAGGTTGAACACGTTCCTTTGTGAGGTAAACCATACAATCAACATTGTTACGTTACTGTTGTCAACGAGATCTCGTGTAACATGTCGTTGAGATAAATTATGTAAGAACATCTTAATTATTATAAACATTAAACAATTTGTGTTTGACTGTGTTTTACCTATATTTCGGGCAGTAATGAATCTTCGGCTTTCATTAAATGCTGGGAATTTCTTGACGAGATGAGGACAGGTTGGCTTCTCAAGAAGGACTCTGCTCCATGGAGTAAGTAACTAACACTCTTCAACATGAGGAATATTTTTGGAACCTGAAATTGTGAGAGAAGTTTTTGAAACTGAAAGTTATAAATCTTCCAAGTGAAGTATGATTGTACTGAAATAATGCATTTTTGTTAGTCGGTTTTACTGGGTTTTGATATTGACACTTTTACTTAAACATCGAGACGTATTCGTAAAATGTCTCTCCCTTATCAGAGAGCAGAGAACCGAACTTTCTGAACTAAAATGTTCTTTTCTTTAAACTTTTTCCTCATTTTGTCTCGTATTCTGTTCCGGAAGAATGAACAGCATCAATATGTCTGTCAAATTGGTGAACAGTTCTAAGTGAAGATTTTTTTCTTCAAATATTGTTATAAAATACGGCAGTTATGTAGCAACGTGTGGAGGTGTTATTAGGAGCAGCAGTCATGAAATATCCCGGCCTGGATGTTGAACTAGATTTCTACTGCCATTTTAACTCGTACAAATCAATAACACACATTTTATTCCCCGTATACTAAATACATTACTTAATATCTTTTGCCATAATCCGTATACTTGTTTCTTCAAGGGTGCAAATTGTAGTAAAATTTACAAAATCCTTATCTTCTTTACTTTATTATTGCAAAGTAAATGCATTTTTCATGTTTTAATGTACATTAAACTAGATGTACGGCCAGTTCTTTGGCAGAATGTGGTTGTATTAAGTTCCGAAAAACCAGGATAATTTGTTTGATGTATACTGAATTGGTGAGCAAAATAAGCCTGAATTTTTTTAGTTTCATACGGGATTTTTAAATTAATGACATTTCTCTTTTTGTTTCATATTTCTTTACCAACATTTGTTATAACTCAGAAAATTCATTTCATTTCAGCCCTTTCATTGACGTGGTGGCTCAACAACCTGATGGACAATAATACAATTATTTAGTTTTTCATTCAAAATTGATATTTTCTAAAATTTAGAAATGTGAATTTTCAAAAAACTATTTTCTATATCTTTTTCCCATAAGTGCTACATAACGTCAGCGCTACATATATTTAAATTATAGTCGGTTTCCTCGTGCCTTATTTTTCCAAATTGTATTCACTTGTAAAAATATTTACTTTGTGCTGGAATTCATTTGTATTATTTCTCCTTGTATATGACTTTGTTCTTATTTTAGACAGAACAACTTCCCATTGATTCTTCATATCTCTTGGACCATTATTTGAATTCCATACGCTTTGTATTCTGTACCTGGTGCCCAATGATTCTGTTTTTCTCTTATAGTGAAAAACCAAGTTTGACACCCGTAAACGAATAAGGAATGAAATTATACTTTAGTACTTTTTTAGGTGGTAGAGAATAAAGAATAAAATGAAACGTAATTATTATTTCGCTCATTGTTTGTCGTTTTAGATCCTTTTAAAAGGAGCGTTTAAGAAACCTAATTGGTATGCTTTACTATGATCAGGATGAAGTAGTTAATGCTCAGTTGGGGCACGTAGAAATAAGTATTTTCGAGACAGTCGTGTTGGACGTAGTGGAGGCGATGGACAATATAAAACAAAAAGACGGTCCTGTATGTCAGCAAGTTATCGACAGAAAAGTTTAGACTTCGAGTATACGAAACTTCCTGACGTAGCTGCTAAACGTGTTCATCATTGACCGGGAAGTTCAGCCGTATGAATAGTTCCAGGCCAGCGATGTTAGCTTCTAAAGTCCTGACTTCACTTTGGCTCTAAGGTAGATAGTTTAACAAGATGTAAGTTAACTGGATTCGAGTTTGCACTCAAGACAGTCTGGTGGCCTAATCAGTTTCCTTACAGCAGCTATGTTCAAGTTTTAATGGCATTTTGTATTTACACATTGCGTGTAATGAGAGCAAAGCACTTTGACGGCACTTGTTAGAATTTTGAAGTTCAGATTCTGTTTCAAAGTATGTGGCGGCTTCTGTATGTGTAATGTAGAGGGAGGAAGAAAGTCGTTTCATCAAAAGTTACAAAAAAGTAACGATTTGTTCAGCATCGAGAATTTATTGCTGGCGCCACTTAGCTGGTTTAAACGATAAAAGTTCAAAAAAGTTTGAAACCTAAGCGGTGGATTGAAAATGTACCTTATATAAAAGGAAAGTACGGAATGAACCTGTGTATGGCTGAGGCAATAGAAATGGCGAATAAATTGATGAAAGTGGAGTTCCTGTACCAAAGTCTTTTATAGAAATGAAAAGGTTATTGGGATTTGCGTTTAACTCGGCTTACATCGGGCAGAAAATTGCGTCTCCATTGCCGTCAGAATGTGTGACCTCTTGGCGAATGTTCGGACATGCCAGAGGGTACGGTCTGTAATGTTCGCATCGGGAGGGACTCGGCTGAAGGCAGTTAGATGGCTGTGTAACGAGCTGCGCTGGACGGACGTTGGAATCGTCTCACTGCCTGGATCTAAAGTGTTTCTGTCCATTTCTCATGAACCGGTTTAGTTCACCTCGACGGACTGTAAGTTAGATCTTTGAAGTCTGATTTCTAATTGCAATGAAATTCTTTTTTTCTCAATATTGCCACGTCGCGGCTTACCGATGTACGGAAATGAGATATCAGGTTCCTCAATTTGAACATTTTGACAACAGTCTTTTGAGACGTGACACTGCAGCGTGTTTGAAGCGTAGAACCCTGAAAGTTCTGCTAAATTATACGAGGATATTCCAGACGACTCCAAACTTTATTACATACACAGATGCTGTAACGGAGAAGCATAAAGCTGAGATCTGCGCTCTTCTGAGATATTACGCATTGTAGAGTGATAATTCTGTATCGACGTTTCGGGACAACGTGTCGGTCCCATCTTCAAGGGTCTAGAAGTCCAAGTCTTCTTGGTTGTTCCGAAACACCGGTACGTAATTACCACCATACGCTGCGTAATATCCTAGAAGATCACGGATCTCATCTACATCGTGGTGGAAGCCTGAAATCTCGCAAGCACAACGGTACCAGTCAGCTACATATGGTGTTGGTTTTCAGGTAGCCTGGAGCTTCACATGCTCTCTGCCTTGCATATGGAAGTGATGTGAGTTTTACATTTAAATTTGGTCCGTCTTTAATTATTTTGGATGTGCTGGAAGATGGCTGAATGATAGATGGAATGCGAAGTAGGTTGACGTTGAGAAAAAATTGACTTGTCTTGTAGCTGCCTGTCTTATTCGTTTGGATGATTGTGGAACTTCTAGTTTAAGGTTAACCGAAACTTCGTTAGTGGGTCAGCTGGGGTTAAACGGGTCAGAAAATTTTAAATCTCAAGCCGTAGCTTAGAGGTTATTATTTTTTGCATGTATTATGGGCAGTCTTTCAGCTTTTTCTTCCGGCTGCACATTTATATGGTCCAATGAATGATTCGGATTAATGCCCTAATTGTTTTCTAACCGCATGTTTAAATTACGTATCAAAACAAAAGCTTGGAGACTTAAAAAAAATATCGCGAGTATTTTTATTCTGCTCCGTTCCTTTATTAGAACTTCTTCCGCAAATTCGTGTATTCTTTTCTTGCTTGACCGTTAAAGATAGGACCGATAGGTTTTCCCGAAACGTCTGTAACTAACTACCAATCTACGCTGTGTAATATCCCAGAAGAGCGTAAATTTTAAACTTGCTAGCTTGCTAGCTCTTACAGGTTCCATAAACTTTCTTCAGCTGTGTGCCTGAGAGTGATGTAACAAGTTCACACAAGTATTTTTCATTTTTCCATCCAGACAACAGTGATGTTGACTGACGAACAATTTGGAAAACGCAGCTGCATATTCTAAACGATAATCCTTTCTTTTGAACGCGTCTGTTGGTGGAATGCAGTTCGCTACAGTACTTGGGCAGGCCAAGAGAGGAAAACTCTCCCCTTTTTCACATACATTTTGGGGTACACGGCTTTATTTCCCTTCTCGGTGAACACGTATTTGGTCTGTTTGTGTTTGGGGCAATCAACATTATGTATGAGTTGTTCATTATTTCAAGATTCCCCACAGAATAGACAAATATTCAGACACGTTCTGTTGTTGTTACAGGCCACTGCTTCAGGCCAGTTCTGTCACTTTATATATTTGGGTTGTCCTTGCCAAGAGACAATGACAATTTTTCATGCTGCTATCTACTGAGAAGTTCTGTACTGCGTCAATCTGTCCAAAAATTGGTAAGCTACAGCCAGAGCATCCTAAAATTGACCCAATTCAACAGCTGACCCAAATCAGCCTAGCGTACTGTATACAGTTTTTCAGTCCTTTCCTTTTACATAAATTCACACTAAAATACGCAAGCAAACAATTCAGTATCAGTCGACATATCTCCTCGGGGGGCTGGACGAAAGCGGAGTTTTTCGGTTTCCAGGATGGGAACAATAAAACTCGTGCCCCTACATTTACCTCTTCTTCAAAGCCTCCAGACGCTTCTGGAGCCCATTGGCCCATTTTTCAGTTCGTATTGAGGTTTCTTTTACCGGCGACAAAGAGCTAGTTGTGAAAATCACCGCTCACTTCCATGTTTTGTCGAGGTTAAGAATGAATGGAGCTGAACGTCCACTTCACCATCTGCTTTTATGTCTTGCAGTGCTATAAAAGTGCCTGTAACTTTGCATCTGTACTGTAACATGTTACAGTAAAGTTGCAGGCTCCAATGTAAAGTCTGTGTTGTTATTCATTGGTTTACACTTGTTTTATGTTTTTATTTGTGTATTGTTCGTGGCAATCTATTTACAACACTGCAGGTTTGGCAAACTTTTATAAGCTATTAAGGTATGTTGAAACGTAAGGACGGTTATTATGAAGAAAATCCCAGTCAGTGACCTACACTGTCCGTGAAGACATCAAAAAGAGCAAAACGTAAGGAAGAAATATGAGGCGGTTTGCCGCCAGCTTCTGAAAGCTGAATTCTCTTTTCGATCACAGGGCAGTTCGTAAGAGATTTGCTGTTGATAAAGTGGCATATTGAGGGAGAAGCGTAGGCTAAGGTTGTTTGATTATAGGGTGCTGAAGAGAATATTTGGGATTAAGAGGGATGAGGTAAGAGGGGAGTGGAGATTAGGCAACGAGGAGTTTAATGATTTGTACTCCTAACCAAATATTATTCGGGTGATAACAAAAAGAAAAATGAGATGGGCGGGACATGTAGCACATGGGGGGGGGGAGGGAGAGGTGCATACAGGATTTTGGTGGGACAACCTGCAGGATAGAGACCACTTCGAAGACCAAGGCGTAGAGGGGAGGGTAATATTAAAATGGATCTTCAAGAAATGGGATGAGAGAAGCATGCGCTAAATTGATCTGGCTGTGAATAGTGACAGGTGGCGGGCTTTTGTAAACACGGTAATGAACCTTCGAGTTCCATAAAATGCGGGGAATTTCTTGACTGGCTGAGAACCGGTCACCTTCTCAAGAAGGACTGTGCTCCAAGAAGTTAGGTAGGTAGGTAGGTAGGTAGGTAGTTAGTGAACGTGGCACTGCGGTATTTTTCAGTCACGTATAATCGACACTGTACAATCTAGATTCTATGATATACAGGTCTAATGTTGGATTTAAATGACTGAATATTGCATTGGTATAAAGACAACTGAAAAGGAAACCAAATTACTCTGTGAAAATTTTGACGCCAGATACCGGTAACATCGCTAAATAAACAACAAGAAGAGTCAAACGGCAGCACAGGACGATAAAACGACGAAACCCGGTTGAACAAAATTTCATTAATAATGTGATATTTTATTAAATGTGATGGGATGTGTGAAATCTCACTGCCAATGTCGCAGTGCGTCAGTTGAGAATAAGCTAATGAATTAGTACGCTAAGTGGTATATTTCGTTAATATCAGGCGTATCATAATTTACTTCTACTGGCTGAGCAGAAGGAAACTATCGTATGCCCTTGAGCGCTGACGCCTTTTGTGTTCTAAAAAGACGCGGTTCATAAAATATTCTCAAGCTGCACCTCTCATAAGCGGACACATCAATCTTCCTAAAAGGAAACTGGTTGGACCCGCTACCAGTTCTTTCTGTTGTGGTTTACTACGTTAAAAAGCTGAATACATTTAAAAAAACCCAGTATATATGTTTTTTTTCTGTGGTTTACAACAACGGCTGATAGCTTAGGTGCTTAGGTGATAGTCTTCCAGGTTAAAAAATTCACATCACTTCCAAAAAGAATTCTTTTTCTACGGTTAAAACTTGAAACCCTCAGTGATAAGGCAATGTGCTGTTAACATAAAAATATCTGCGTTTTGCTCGCAGACTGTATCTGTATGATTCTCAGAATAAACTGCGATTGCCTTTCTAAACTAGTGCTCTTGTGAAGGGTTGGGGGGGGGGGGGGGTGGCGGGGGGTTTTTGGTGTGTACGAGGGGTTTTGAAAAATATATCCCGTTGGTTTTTTCCTTTTAACGGGGGGAGTGGGGGGTCGGGGGTTTTTC
>Ga0131853_10008140_pt1 | contig 19075 bp, 12 predicted proteins | sample TergutLab28metaG_FD_92764 | JGI IMG/M metagenome (GOLD analysis project Ga0131853, IMG submission 92764) | Labiotermes labralis P1 segment gut microbial communities from Petit-Saut dam, French Guiana - Lab288 P1 (version 2) (version 2) | ecosystem: Host-associated > Arthropoda: Insects >...
CACGAGGCTGAGTGGACCCCGTTCCAGACCCACTACTACTCAGAAAATCTGGTAGCGCCGGGGATCGAACCCGGGACCTCTGTATCTGTAGCCAGAAACTCTGACCACTAGACCACAGACCACGTGCAAATATAGTGTGAATGATACAGTGACTTGGTTACAGGGTGGATGCCTGAGAAATTGTGGTCTGACAGCTGGGAAATGTATACTTGGTTCTGGGGCCCACCAAACCTCCCATTCAATGGCTACTCAGGGGGCTCTTTCCATGTGGTAAAGCAGCACGGTCACAAACCTGCCCACTCATCTCCATTTTGTGCCCATGTTCAGAATAAGCAGAGCTACACATCCACTCTCCTACATGCCTTCCTGGCATGCACAGGCACAACTCCACCTTTCACATACAAAATTTTCATATAAATATTTCAGTACAGTACACACCACAGGTCATGTCTCTGGTGTGACTGTGGTGACAAAGAATTGCAGAATTTGTTTTTTCTTCCTTTTTCATTTCAATGCCACCATTATGGTTGCATAAGCACGTGTTGTGTTAACAAAGTGCGGCACATGCCAAATACAAGTCACATGGAATTTTATCTCCTAATGCTTCAGGTGAAACCATTCCTTTTCCATATGCCACTTTTTTACCCACCACTGAATTTGTATACAGACAAAAATGATGGGGGAAGTAGGGTGACTCATATGCAGCAAGCTTCATTTGTGGAAACCCCAAAGATGTAATCAATTCTGTTTCTATGGTACAAATACCCACTTCTATTTAACACCTACTGGGTTCATATAACAAACAGCAATGTTGCTCTGTGGCTGTGCTATAAAGGCATATAGAGAGAATGGTGATGTAACACCACTCCTTCTTAACCTCGGCACTAGATGGAGGTCAGCACTCCGCTGAGAGCAGGTAGAGATGTTTTGGAGATTAAGCTTTTGCCCCTGCTAGGATTTGAACTCTGGATCATCCAGCCTGTAGCCTAGTCACTATACCATGCTGTCCCAGATCCCACTACTGACTGCATCAATTATGATGTGCTTGTAACACTGGTAGCACACCTCAATATTATATAAAAATTATTGAACGTGATATATCTTTATTAACTCCATGGGGCAGTCAGACCTTCAAAATCTGGAAGTTTAAATTTTGCATGCCTGTGACTGAGCTACGAAAGATTAAATCGTCCAGCGACCCCATGTTGTATATAAAATTTATGAACCTGAACATCTTGTACCCTAAAATGAAACAGTTTATTTTCCTGCCCATTAAGAAGTCAGCCTACATCACCTGAAATATTTTATGCAACTGCACTGCCTAAGAAGTTCTTCAGCCATGCAAGATATTTCCCATTCTTTATGGGATCCAAAGGTTCAGTACTAATTTCCAGACAACCAGATGCCAGTCTTCCACCAAAGCCAGTTGGATCTATACCATTCTCCCACTCTTTGAAGACCCATTTTAATACACTCTTCCCATACATGTCTTCAAACTTGTTCCCTCACTTCAAGTTGTCCATACAAATCTCTGTTACATGCCTCAATCCATTTGATACTCCTTGGTTTAACCATCCCAATAATATTTAGTGTTGGGTACAAATTATGATGTTCCTTTTATCACAAATTTCTTCAATATCCTGACATTTCCTCATGCCTCAGGCCCCAAATATTCTCCTCAGGATCATGTCTGTAACTGTCCTCTTACCTTGAGATCAGTTTCACGCATGTATTACAACTACAATAAAACCAGCTTGTTAATCATCCTAATAATATTTAGTGGTGGGTAAAAATTATGATGTTCCTTTTATCACAAATTTCTTCAATATCTTCGTATTTCCTCATGCCTCAGGCCCCAAATATTCTCCACAGGATAATGTCTGTAACTGCCCTCTTACCTTGAGATCAGTTTCACGCATGTATTACAACTAAAATAAAACCAGCTTGGAGTATTTTAATACCAATGTGTTTTGACAGAGAGCAGGAACACATGGCATGCAAGATATTCTGCATTTTTTTTTGGTGATTATGTTTTTGTCCAATGGACTAACATCAGCAGTGGGCAGAAACATATCTCATTTCATTTCAATTCATTTTCACTTAAAAGGACAATCCTACCAGCATATTTAAAAGCTAAACTGAATAGAAATGGAGATAAAATATATCTTTGTTCCAGACCACAATGAACTGTAGGAGGTTGTAGTGAAAGAAAATCAATATACTAATTCAGTAAGAATGTTCTCCAGTCTCTCTCCCAAGTGAACACTATGCTACCTTTAGGTCTCTAAACAGCAGACTCTTTGCCTCACTGGGCTACTGTATTTTCTCCAGTTTGTAGTAAATTCTGCCTTCCAAATGTCCATACTAGATTTGCAGCGGTCCCCCCAGACTCCTATTCAATTGATAAAAGGGATTCTTTGTCAGGGCACTAGGCTGACCACTCACCTCCACCTAGCGACAAGGTTAAAAATGAGTGGAGCTATACCTCCACTCCACCCCTTTGTGGTGTGCACAGGTACAACTTTCTGTGGTGAATGCACAAATGTCGTCAATGTATGGGGTTTGTCTAGAAGTACATGCTGACAAAACTAAGTACATGGTCATGTCTCGAGATCAGAATGAAGGACAGAAAATAAAGATTAATAACAGTTCCTCTGATAGATTGGAATAGTTCAAATATTTGGAAAAACTTCAATCAAAATTCTATTCAAGAAGAAATTAAGAGCAGACTGAAGTCAGGGAATGCTTTACCTTCCAGTTTGCTATCCAAAAATACAAAGATTAAGACACACACAACCACAATTTTGCCTGTTGTTTTGTATGGGTGTGAAACTTAGTCACCACACTGGAGTAATGTAGGCTGAGGGTGTCTGAGAAGAATATTTTGGCCTAAGATGAACGAGGTAACAGGGGAGTGCAGAAAACTACATAATGAGGAGTTTAATGATCTGTACTCCTCACCCAAAATTGTTTGGGTCATCAAATTGGGAATGAGATGGGTGGGGTATGTAGCACATTATGGGAGGAGAGGAGAGGTGTACACAGGGTTTTGGTGGGGAAACCTGAGGGAAAGAGACCACTTGGAAGACCCAGATGTAGATGGGAGGATAATATTAAGATGGGTCTTCAGGAAGTGGGATGTGGTGGCATGGATTGGATTGATCTGGCTCAGGATACGGACAAGTGGCGGGCACTTCCGAAAGTGGTAATGGACCGTTGGGTTCCATACAATGTGGGGAATTCCTCGACTACCTAAGAACCTGTTAGCATCTCAAGGACTGTTAACCATGGAATGTGTGAGTGGGTGGGTGAGTGAGTTAGTAAGTAATTAAGGGGTTTGTCTTGACAGAAGAATGTGTGACATTTTGTTACATACCCCTGCAACAACCATCAACAATTATTTCAGCACTGCTTATTGCTTTGTCTGGCATATTAATGACAAGCTGTAAAAATGGTCAAACAACTTTGCAACAACAGTCTGTCCACATGTAACAACTTCAAAAATTTGAATGGATTCCCATAAAATTGGACACTGGGGAGTTTCATTACAATTTGTCAACACATTCAGCTCTGATTAAAATGACGCAACAGCGACAGGCAATAATTTACATGTGGACCAAAATCACTACGTTCACAAAAGCAACAATGTTTTCATTAAATGCTGCAAAGAAAAGTCAGACATGTCCTATGTACCAACACACCTCTGCAAGTATAATAAGTTTTTGTGACAAAAGATGATGTCACACAAATGCAACCATTAACTGATAGGATTGTCACTACTGACCAGTCAACATTGTGCCAAATGCCAGGAAGACTTGAATTTCATGATTCACCACATGAATATTCAACAGAATATGCAAACAAATCACCATTCTCATCTTTTCTGAGGCCACTTCTATGTTGCTCTTTGTCTCAAAGGCCTCCAATTCTGTCTCTCTAACTTCCCCCCTTACAGCCTAATTTCCTTCCTAAATAGTGGTAGGATCTTCCAGATTACCACGCTACTTGTGTGTGTACATCCTCCTATTCCAAGTTTTGTACCAGCTCACAATCATCAAAGAAACGTGGTATGTACATATGCCATTGCAGATGTTCAAGCATGCTCATTAATTTTATACAATCAATAACAAGGACACAGTGGACAGGATTTGGTGAGGCAGGAGCAACATAAATACAACCTACTCTTAGGTTCAGAACTAACGTATGGCTTCAAGCCCGAAAATAGAAGATAATTTTTTCAAGAGTTAAAAAAGACAGCAGCCATGCAGAAATGTTCTTCTGGCATTTGTTGTGATGGTGATGATGTAGTCAAACACTGGAAATGTGACATTTGGTGCGGGCATTATAATCTACCTACAACTTTCTAGTATATGCTATTTATACACAGTGAAGAGATTACACCCCACACACTTAACACACGATCTGTAAAGTAATGAGTTTGTCACAAAACAGAATGAAATTAAATAATGCAATAACCCAATAATAATTTGACACACGAAACTATAAATGCATGCCGCCGTGAGGACTTAATTTTGTATTATACCAACCAATATGTGGGTTCTCTCTATGAACCATGCTTATTTCATGTCACCCTCCAAGTGCCTAAAATTTTGAGGTGACTCCCAAATTTTTGGAAACTGTGGGCAAACCTGTTTTAGACTTCTGCCTTACAATGACTAATTTGCTCCTCAAAATGTTTCATAGCTACATGTCCCACATTGTTCAAAATACCCCCCGACCCCTCCCTCTTGATCTGGATTAAGCAACCACTGCAATTTAGTCCACTTCCTTTTGCTATATCTAAGCAGTCTCTGTCAATACATGTTTACTAATCCAATACCCTACTGACATTCTTCAGCACAGCAGTGACAACATTGTGATAGTACTTTCCCTCATCCCACTGACATACCCTGTATCACTCAAGCTTCATAAAGCTGCCAGCTGGTTCTGAACTTGAACCAAAATCAGTTTCTTGAGACTAAATCTCACCCTGTCAAACCTAAGCAGAGTTCATCTGCTTATTGGCCAACTCACCCTAATCTTGCAACCATAAGGTAGTGAGATACAACATTCTCATGGCAAAAACTATGAAAACTAGTCTCATGGGATGTACCATCATGCAGTCTGGTAGAAAGGTAACAATGTGATCTGTCCCAACAACTAAGGCAGCAGTTTCCTCTAAAATGGTGGTGCACTTCTACCAGCAGCCGTGCAGCACATACAGGTATTTAAAAGCCAACTTCTAACCACCATGAATCTGTGCCTTCATGCAACATGGGAACACTGTACCCTTGACAACCTTGACTATATGACTTGCCAAAGTTCACTTTCTAACCCCACCATAATTACTAGTCATCATATAATGTTGAATTCCTGATCATTAATTTGGGGGCAGGGAACCTTTATCTCCTGACTATTGCACTGACATCTGTCAACATAATTTTCAACTGGCACTGAGCAAACTGACTGAACACAAAGAGCAATCTGGTTTCTAATGAAATATTTTCATCTGAGTTGGCCTGCAGAACAGTATCATCACTCTCAAGACCTCCAAGTATCTCACCTTCCTATCTACATACATACATACATACATACACACCATTTCCACTGCTGGCACCATTCACTCAGGCACAAAAGAAGCCTGTCAATGATTCTAACAACATTAGCAATACATTTGCAATTATCAAATGTAAAACTGATTATGTAAGTAAGCAAGCAAATGTGATTATGGAATAGCCATTGGAAAGATTATTTAAAAGTACCAATCTAAACAAATAACTAACCAAATTAAAATATATATAAAAATTTTGTCATGTTGCATCCCTTAAATGGTGTTTCACCTCTTGTCATCTCACAGTAACTCAGTACTATGAATTCAATCAGAACTCCTCCAAAGCTTTGGAATGTACATACCAGTCTGCATGGCAACATGGTAAGAGACTGTTCCTTTTATACACGGAGTCAATCATCCTTCCTTTCTTTACAATAAATAAAAGATCTTCAACAACTATGTTGCATAAATGTCGAAACAGCCACATGCCAACAACGAAAAACTGGTGCTTCCAGTTAGTCTGTTAGTCTATTCCCTATATCCAAGCATGAGTGTGCAAGGACAAAAACATTATGAATGCAGGCCTTCACATTACTTGTTACATACTCTGAGCAAACTGAGACCAAAATCACCACAGGGTGTTTCATAAAATCTAATAATGCTGCATTTTATGCAGATCCATCCAGTGGCTTAGGTGCCTGCATACAGACAGGACGGACACAATAATTTTAACAGGCACTCTGCAGCGATGTAAACACGCCTACAATGGAATACAACTGTCACTCATTTCAACAGTGTGTGTACCGGAACACTTACAAGAGTATAACCACTAGGAAAATTAGATGTGAAAACATTTAACTGATCTGGGTGCCAGGTGGGGCTTTTCTGAACCTTGTAACCCATCTTCAAGGTCCATGAAAGCTCGGAATGTTTGCAGTGCAGTACACAAAAATGGTTAAAATCAAGCAGTACTTACACAATTAAAACTTAGTAAATATTCCAGAAACCTGTATAATGTTTTGTACATGCGTACATACAGGAAAGAAAGGAAACGAATACCCTACAAACATAAATTTCACACACAAGCTCCTTGCTTCGTACTAACCCTGTAATTCCTAATTTAGCATATCCCTACAACCACGCTGCTTAAGGACATCCTGCACAAAGAAATGGGCAACTTTGCCTTTAGATCTGATTAAAACTATGAACAGGTTGGGACAACCTTTATGCCACTTATAACCTAGTGCGTATCTCCATTTGATAACCTGATTAACATCACAGCATTCCTACAGTAGGTATAAATTACAGGAAGTTATTTCATCACTTGATCGTTCACTTTAGTCCATTCTAACAAGTATAAACTAGCCTGTAGGAATTAAAACTGAAACTCCTTCAAGCATATGAAATCGGCAGTAAGATTTCCTAAAAAGAAGTTCCAATGCTTACTTCCATCCGAACAGACGTAACAGTTCTAACTAAACAACATACAATTCAGAGACGAGTGCCAAGCAATTTTGCAGCACCCACCCAACCTAACTCAAGTGGTCAAACTGCATTAAAAGATTAGAAACAGTAATATATGGTAATGAATTTACAGTTTGCAAAATATGCGGTTCTCACAATGATGTTGGATGATGATTTAAGTTTCCCAGGATGTCAATACATGTCCACTGGTAACCACTCTACCAGTCAAGGTACTAACATCCCAGATGATGTTAGTATAATTAAGTAATAACTATATGTAACTTATTGAACTATGTAGCACAAGACAATATCTTACAAACACCATCTGCACTGTCTGCTGTGGGTTGTTAACAAATGTGACATCATTAGTGCTTATGGCCAAAAATGGCAGTTTTGTAATACAAAGAGGTAAGAAAGTGGTCACTCACAGCTTGTTTCATGAAACTATGGTTATGTTGCCCGCATGACTGTCACGTAAAAATTACCAATGAAATCTCTTAACAAAATGGATCTAAAAATTCTCTAATTATAACTCCTTTACCTCAATGACATTGCAAACAAAATTACGAAACAGACTGACATGTGGTGTCTCGAGTTGTTCTAGAGCTTTAAGCACACCACACTCCAATTTTGAGTGAAGTCTACAAAGGCATATGACATGCTGTGTTATTCAGGTGACACCCATGCTGGACCCTTCCCATTATCTTGCGGTTAAAAACACGTTTTAGGCTTGCTCTAAAGCCATCCCAAGTAGAGCTCCTCTACATAAAGGAGGCAGAACCAACTGCCACAATGTTTCTTAACCAGATGAGATCAGGAAGTCCAACAAGTCACGCCACAAACTTCTTGGCTGCGTGAAGCATGTGAACTTCCCATCATCCAACATGTGTTTTGTTGAAACTTACTGTAACTATTTTGATGAAACCATGTTTCAGCAATCATAAAACAATAAGCTCTACAAACACAATTACAAATGTAAAGTCTCAATAGATGAAATAATACTTGGGCGGTGGCTTCAAACTACAGGGGACAAAATTAAATGCCAACTGTTATCTCATGATGGCCTAAGTTTTTCTGGCTCAGCAAGGAAATTTCAATCAGTACCGTGTAAAAACAAGTCCCCAGCATATTGCATGCAAGGCCATTCACCAGTACATTTTAGACCATCAAGGCCTTGGAGAATAATAATGGTTAAAAATTGAAGTTTTTAGACACTGGTTTCTTGGGACAAATGGAGTTTTTTTTTTTCAGACTCAACTTCAGTCTTGTTCATTTATCTTAGACATTTCCTGGTGTCAGAACACACTCTGGTTCATATTTTCCTAGTTGAAAAGGTGAATCCAAATGTTTCTGACGTGAAAATTTAGTGGCACCTGTCATAAGATCTTTTCTTTCAAAATACAATGGTAAATAAACAGGCAGAGATCATCAATGCACCTCACCACTGCTCAGTACAAGCACAATGACTGCTCATGTGACTGAACACAATAAACACTCAATGAAAAGAAATATGCACCCATTACCCAGACAGCTGTGTGATACAATACTCTGTGTACTCAACATGAGTGGACTACTCTGACTGGTAAAACAAATGTAACTTCTGGCTGAACTTCTCCGTAATATCAAAGCCAGCACAACTATCTGGTAATAGACTGTTTTCACTGCACATATTTAAAAAAAATACTGAAGGAAATAACTGACATTTGTACTTGAAAACAGTATGTTTAATTAAAGAAGCTAAAGATGGGAGAGAAAGCATGGAAGGAGTAAGTAATGCGAACAAATCTAATGCCCGAAAACATGTCAACATACATGGGATGGAAACAATATAATAATACTAAGGTGGGTCCCCATAAATGGTTTCTCAAGATGTCATATTTCATTTCAAAGAGTTTGTTTAAGGTACTGTTTGTAAGTACAAACTGAGTGAAAGATCAACTCAGTAAGTTTTCATCTGGCAAGAGATTCAGACCAGGTGTGCCTTCTGCCCGCTTCGCACAAATATATGTCAGTTAAGGTAAAATTGTGTCTGGGTCAGATGGGTGCTGTGTCAGCATTTCATGGAACAAGACCTGTTGTGGCTGTGCAGCAACAGTTGCAATAAACATACTGGAAGATTCACCAAGCAAACCATCAATTTGTGCTCAAGACACAAATCAGGTAAGCCTGTGCATGGATCAAGGAATTTTCTGTAATGTATTGCAAGAGACTGAATATCGGTTTGACATTGTGTGAGCCACTGGTGGCATTCACACTTAACTTTATTTACTATCTCTGTGCAAAAAACTTAAACCACTTACAGGCACCATACTTATAGGTTGTAGAAATACCAACTGGACTTACCCAATGCCAACATTGCTACAGAGCAGTTCTGCAATAACAGTATTGTCAGATTACAGGATTCCAATATAAGAGGATTTTCTTGAATAAATGCATACCTACAGATATTTCCTCAATGCAATCAACCTATTTTTTTGTAAGATTTCAGCATTTTCTTAAAACATTGTTAAGCACAAATTTTTATATCAATGAAATTGGATCTTCACATTGCATATTCTTATTTAGTTTTTTTTTCCCCCAGTCTTTCATGCTTGCCATAGTTCACTGAACTCAATTTTATAATTTTTCCAAATGTACTTGCAAAAATGAACTGAACATTATACTGAAAATCAGAAAATGATTCCAAATATCATCACTGCAATTTATGTCAGTAGAATACCACTGCAATACTGTACAGTTTTCTGAAATTATATGATTAAGACTGGAAAAACAAGGAAGAATGTGGAATGTAAATGTACATATGCTCTGCAGAATGTACTTTGTTACCAAACACAAACGGCAGATACATCTGTGTCTAAAATGCCCACAATTTTCTTTGGAAGAAACCAACTATCTGGTGACTCTGTATCCTGTTGTGCATGGTTACAAACATTACAGAGGAGCATGCTGCCTTCATTCAGAGCTGAAAGGTGGAGCGCAAGCCTGACACGCACACTGATCATGTCTTTGCATCTGGGAACAATGGAGCAGTATTAACACCTATTGCAATCTATTTCTTCATTCTTGATGTGCATATGCCTTGCACATTCAATACCCACATATCATAATCATATTCACTGGCTTGGACACCTGTGTACTGTAGTTTGTCTCTCTTGATGGCATGGATTCTGCAGTGGACACTGAATTTGGTATTTCACACAGTACCAACCAGTTAAAATAATGGTATATGCACTGAACTGTACTTTTGATAACTCTCAGAAATTCCCACCAGGCACCTGCTATCCTGCTCAACTCCAACCAAAATGCTTGTAGTGTTTCTGTACTCTAAGAGTTTGACATGTCCCCTAATTCTTATGCAGGGGTCACACATTTTGACATCTTTGTACACCTCATATATATAGCAAATTTTTGCATGTATTTAAACTCTGTGAACATTGTGTACCATCTGAATACTATCTCTGACTTGCCAATGTTACATATTACCCAGAAATGTCTATTATCTAAGAACTACATGCAAAATGTGTATGTATTTTACTGCAGTCATAAGAAGTATTCTGCCTATTAATGGCTAACTTTGACAGTAATAATCTTCATTAAACTGGTATCATTCAACCATATAGTTGATGTGGAATAACCAAATATTTTGGTGCAAACTGATCAGTCAGTTATGTAGCTTCAGTATGAAACTGACAAGTTTGTCACATATGCTGAACTGACTTCCTATTCTACCAAACAATTACAAAGTCCAACTTGACACACCGTATGTCAGTGCTGTGTCATAATAAAAAGAAATCCACAACTACGTGCGCTTTTTTTTGAATGCAAAAGGTAACCCTTCTGTGCAATAATGGTATACAGTGGCAGGCTAATAAAATGCTGAAGAACAGGCACTCAAGTACAGATACAATGCAGCATGTAACCAAAGATGACTTCATTCGTTGTTTAATTTCAAATACATAAAAGCTCTGTTTTTTATGACATTCGGGGGCACAGCCTGTACTTGCTGTTTCATGACACCGCGCATTTACACGTGTCTATCAATCACAGAACCATAAACGGCAAGTGGTCCATCAGCATACCACACAGGTATATGGTGGGGTGGATGTACAGCTCCGTGACTTCTAAACCTCAGTAACATGTGTAGATAAGCGGTCACCATAACATTACTTTGACTGTAACCCAGGTTAAGTACTAACAGGAAGCTCAATGGGTACTAGGTCCAGTACAGACACTTCGGAGAAGTGCTAGCTGGGAAATGAACCACGTTTCCTCGGTTATCCAGGATGCCATGATATATTAACTATTAAGAATGATCCACACAGTCTGCTACACTGAATTACTCTGTAGTCTTGTAAGTGGATACCATAGTTCAGAAACAAGTGCAGCCCCTATCTTTAAGCTCAAAGTGAGCACAGTCAGGGTGCAAATGATTATGCAGAGAGGCGGCAGGAAAGGTGGTCAATCAAAACAACAGACGGTGTGAGACGAATTAAGCATAGTTGAAGGAAACAGTAATTGTGAAAAAGAAATATGAAGACCAAGAAACAAAACGGCCCTCTTCTGGAACACAGTATCTACAGAAGTGACATTGTAATGTGCCCTATTTAGGGCCACAGAAGAGGGTAATTGAAATCATCATATAACAACAGAACATCCAGGAAAAACATATGAACAGGATGAATTGATAGTTTTCAGAGGTACAGGGACAAGAAAAGTGAGAAACCATATTTAGGAGAGCATGGGTAGTGGAAGGGAAGGAGGAGGAAAACTTCCTTGTTCTTGGACAGCACCTTCTTTCTCCCCTTCTTCACTGACCTTAAAACAGGCTTCTGCTCAATTAGCACAGGGATGAAGGGTTCTCCTAGCAGATTACAAAAGTCTTTTATTCACTCCCTAATGATTCTAAGGAGAGGAGATTTATGTCATCTGAAGGGGAATGTGCCACCTGGTCAGTCACATGTAGGGCTTCTTCACTACTCACTTCTGGAAAAGGCTATTCATCCTCCTTACAGTCAGTATTTCTAAACTGTATATATTAACCCTTCAAAAGTGGATTTTGTAATGTTAAAAATTACTATATCTTAAATACTTAGTAATATGTCATCTCATGCAGCGACAATTTACTACTAGTAGCACATCATTTGCTTGGCATCTGGTGCATATTTAATGATCTTTGTCAGAAAAAAAAGCAGCAAATCTGACTGGAAACATATTTCTGGACAGCAGGAAACACTGCAGATATGTTATTCAGGCAGTTTTTTGAAATGCTGGTATTAAGCAAAGACTTCCACTATCATGTTGGGAATTTTGTGATTACTTGATAAGCTGGCTGCAGAAGAATTGTGTTAGTGTGCGAGTAGAGGGGAGGGGGGGTGTTGGTGCACACAGCCTTTGTGACTTCAAAACATTCAGGAGCTTATTCCTGTTGGCATAAAGTCACAAATGTCCTACAAACAACCCATGGCTAGTTCCACTACCACTGAGTATCAGTAACATGTTTGTATGACACTGCCTGTTAATGGCCCCCAACTCATTTCACTACCACATGGAAAGAAATAGCACATGAAAGCAAAGTGAACAAGAAATGTATTCCACCAAATTTCAGATGCTGCAAGATGTGTACATGACTTTACAGTTCTTGGTAGAGTTACACATACATCAGGAAATAAGCCAGAAAGCTGATGATCACCACATAAACATTTACTGCCAAAGTAACTCTACAATGTTACACATAAGTTTTACCATTCTTGAAATTCCAATACCCATAACCCGGGTATACAATTTTCCAAAAAATCTAGATTGCACCTCATAAAACAAGTTACATACCAACAATGCACAAATAATGGGGGCCACAAAACAAAACTCAGTCATCCAGGTGGCCTGGTATCTGGGATTTGTGCACCACTATCTGTAAGTCCATAACTATTAAGTATCGCACCTCACTTCACATGACATTTTTGACTGGGAATGACCTCAGGAATAAGCTCCTGAAATACTGACATGAAGTTCTCAAACACTGTCAATGTACCTACAGGGAGTGCTTAATGTCAAGGTCTGAGGAACCTTGCCCCACAAGACACCTCACACCTGTTGAGACAAGCCTACATTCCATAACTGGTAGAGTTTATTTCAAACTTAGGTATCTAAATATCATTACTGCAGGTTTCTGCATTCGCCTGATTGCTCCACCAACGAAACAACTTTTGTAAGATATAAGGTTCTCACAGTGGCATTAATTCAGATTCAAGTCTTGTGGGATACATGGCCATGCCAGCTGATAACCAATTACAGGCACTTCGGAGGAGCCTGCTGCCCCTGTCTTCAGAGTTTACATATGTACTTCTCTTGGAGTGCACACACACTAATGTATGAATAGTTTTATTGTCCAATACAGACCCTGCCAGATTATTGTACTTACAACTATACGTAGGTTATTCGGAAAGTTAGTACTGTCTGCACATACCTCTCGCGCATCCTCGAGACTGTCACTTTGCACATGTGCAGTGACTTCCTCTTTCAATTGTGAAGCCACAGACACCATTTCGTGAAATTCGTGTTATGTAAATGTTTGTTCCTGTGCATATGCCAGAATCTTCCCTTTCCTTCTCTTGCACAGTCACTTTTCCTATATGTATCACCAACAAACAGTGTGTTTCTGATGTGTATCTCAAATAAGCCACATCAACAGCCGAAACATGACAGTTAGCAAGTGGTTATCACAGAGGTCAGATACAAGTTGTAAATAATCCACATCAGTCCATTTAGCTGATAAGATATGGTAAGGAAATCAACAAATGAATATGAACATTTAAGACTATCTCATATGTTAAAACATGCAGGAGGCATCCTATGTTCATAATACAAAGTAAGATACTCTTATACTTTCATATGCATTGGTTGGTTTCGTTACTGTATCTAACAGGAATGAGAGCTACAGCAACTTTAGAGATACCCACAGGCCAGGCAATAAATAACGCAACTGCTCACGTCACTGAGAATGTTTTGTGATATGACGGAGCACTTGAAAAAATCTCTCTATATCCACCATGCGGAGCAAGTGTAGCACTGTTTGTAATGATGTGTTACTACTATCAGTCTTACCTTGCAAGCCTCTGGACTTCTTCCTTACTCTTAATGCCACCTGTGGGGCTTAAGAGCACGCTCAAGCACTTGAGCAACTGAAGTGGATCGATGCGTGGCTGTAACAAAAGAACACTGATAAGAATGTCATCAAGAAACACTGCCACAAAGAATATACCAGCACATTTTAAACACTGTAATGAAGAACCACAATACCAGAATATACAGGACTTTCATATAGACAGCATACAAAACACGTCATTACACCGTTTACACATGCACACAAATCCACCAATGTGGGAAACGTAACTATTATATAAAAAAAACTTACAACAATGTCTTTGTAGAAACATTCTTGGGGGTCAAACCCTGAAATGCTGGTAGGGTTCTTCAGCACTATTTAAAAACCTTTCTATAAAGGTCCACTAGGACTATCATAACCCTTTATCATCAATGAAGAACAATCTTTTATTGAAGAAGAGCAACCTTTTAATTGTGGAAAGGCCATATGAAAACCAGTACCAGCCACAAACCAGTAACAGCAAAAGTGGAAAAGCAAAAGTCTTACAGTTTCAAAGAAATTCTATTTTATACTAGATGCTTAAAAAACTAAAATAACTAATGACCAATCATTACCAAAAATTAATGTCACAATTAATTGCAATTAAGTTTTTAAGACTCCAACCCTTTTTCAAGAATGAAAAAACACAGATCAAAAGACTGCCCTACTGCTTTGTCACTTACATTTGTAAGAAATATAAGGAATCCATTCTCAAAATGATCAATAAAATACACTTGCACCAATTATCATCAGAATATACTTTCAACTCAAAACAGTACGAGAGCTGGTGGAACACACCGCTCCACATTTTGCTCACTCCCCCCACTACACAGTTTACCCATGCAGTACCCACAAAACCCATTACAACTGAAATGCTGTTTACATAATTTAATTATGCATGGGAAATTCACCAAGTGAATAAAGAGTTGTCCATTCTGTTACAGGAACACACATCAAGTTCAGAATCTCTCACAGGTCACAGATATAACTCTGGCCACATGTGACCCATGGATTATTCCCCACTCATACAACCCATCATTTCTCCTCCCTCCCCCGCCCTCTCTCTGTCTCAGTAGCCTGCAGACCATGCACATTCAACAGCCTATGCACTCCAGCAAACGAGTACCTTAGAAACCTGACACACAAATACAAAATGAACAGGAAAGCATTACCACAATAGCCGAATTTCAGGGAGTAAGGCATAAAACACATTCACACCTATGCGAACAAACAAAAGACAATAATCCTATGGATCCTAAGAGTGGGTTCACCAAATATCCTGTCAAAAGCACAAATCTTGATTGCAGCTGTAACTGGAAGTTTTCACTCATACCACTGCAGCGTACACCCTCTCCCCAATACAAACTGTGGAACAGTGTCTGCTGTTCAAACAGATATTTTGTGATGAGACCCATTTTACACAAACTGGATAACCAAAGGGTCAATCACGTGTGGGCTAGTCTCATTCCGCAATATTCCATTACAACTTCCACTATTGCCTTTGGTAGCAGGCGCCACGTCCTACTGACACTCATCTAAAAGGACCATTCATTCTCAAGTGATATTCATCAACATGATTAGCTTAGCTACCATGTCCACAAGATGTCCCTCTCCAGATCAGATTAAACATGCAGCTACATGATGGCATGTCACCTCACTTTAGTCAACATGTAAACTGGTGTCAAAGAAACCACTTCACTGGTCATAAATGTCCAAATACCTGACCACCCCTCTTCACCAATTAGACATCCCTTGATTTATAGTTGTAAGGCCACATCAAGCAAATGGTGCATCAGGAAATCACAGACATGAGATTAACTACTACGGTCTGTAATGGATGGAGCTAATCTAATATGAAACAATCAAGGAAGCATATAACAAGCAATACATGCTGTTTAAAAAGGTCACATGCAGGAACTAAGCTCCTTAAGTACATGTATCACAACTTGTTTCAACACAACTGAATTAATGACATTACAATCATTTTTTAACTAAAAATAAGCCAAAGAATAACTAAGTGAATTTTTGCAGACATTTTGTGGGCCACCCATACAACAAACTATTGGAAGCAACATCTGTAAAACTGTTTAAAACTGTTATGTACTGCACTACATGGTGGAATATACAACTGTTATTACTGTATACAAATGACATACAATGTGACTAGTACAAAACCATCATATGGTATGTGGCAATATGTAGACCAAATTGATGTGAACATGGCCAGAAAACAGAATGGGAAAAGCAAGAAAGCGAAAATCAAGGAACACAATACCTTTATACAAGCAAACTATGCTGTACATACATTAACTCTTCACTTTAAAGATTAATTTGTACCTCAAAAACTTATCATAAGGCAAAAACTTGTAAAACAAAAATTAATTTCCCACTATGTCACATAACTGGTTCAAGAGCTCAAAAATTTCTCTCCACCCATACAAGTTCACCTATGACACATGCCAGAGCTGAGTGGCCACCTAATGTAATAAAATGACATTCTCAGACATTAGCCTGTGCAGAAACATGTTACAAACATTGCATGGAATATGCATACACATTAGGCAGCATCTGTATTACAAATATAAACATAACAAACGATTTATTTCACTGCAAAATGTAATTCACCCATGTTGGGGCTGATGGCTCCCTAACATCTAACTTCCAACATTCACATCTGAAAGTCCAGCAAGAGAAATGGATGGCTGATGAGAGAGAGATAAGAGAAAATTAAGGGGGAAAAAAAAAGAACGAGAAAAGAAAGAAAAATAACAGACAGTTATTTACTTATGTACTCAATGGTGCTGTCCTTGGCACAATGTTTTTCTATCTCTGGTGAAACGTGTCTCAACTAATGCACAAAAATTTAACAGCTGACCCTGGCCTTCTTGTTCCCAATACCAAAACGCTGGCAGTTTTTATTCTTAGAATGCCCATGCTTGAGAACTTGCAGGTGACAAACAAGGTGTGGCCATGCGTCCAGACCGTCCCTGGGGTCCAACCAGCCTCCTATACAAAGGTTAGTCGGGTCTCTTTCCCGGGGGTAAAGCGGCCGGGGCGTGGCGTTGACCACCAACCCCCGTTTGGGGCGAGGTTAAAAAAAGAATAGTCATACTTCTATTCTCCATCTGGGCCATCATGGGCTGTTCTAGGGTGAACTTCACCTTGCCTTTATGCAAATGGGCACAAGAAGCACACGACTGCTGCAACACCCTGAAATTTGTCTTTTCAGAAAAAAATAGCCCTACCGTCAGGACGGAAGCAGCAATGATATCCATCGACTGTTTGCCTTTGTCCAACCTCTTAATGACATCTAGTTCCTGTGCTACACTCAATGACTGCCTGCCCTCTTTCACTCTACCACTAGCAGCGTCAGGATTTTATAGAGCAGTGTTCCCCAAACGTATTGCTCGCGGGCCCCATTTGGCTTCGAAAATCAACCAAGGATCCCCACATCCTTCCAAAATTAAAAATTTATTGCAGAACTGAATTTAGTTAGCTATGAATTCATACCAGTAGCATACGTAATAATGCACTGCATGATTTCATCTTAATTAATGTGACTGTCGCTGGCTTTGTGGGTACAGGATATTTCAGATATTTTAACAACCATACGAAATAAACATATCGCCAATTAAAGAAGCTCCGCGATTATTTTAACAAAGCCTTATGCTTTTAATTTAAAAATTGTAAATTTCGAAGTAGCCATTACAGAAATGTATCCACGGATCCTCTTGGAACAGGTCGCGGGTCTCTTTGGGATCCGCGGAGCACACTTTGGGAACCACTTGTATAGAATGTATGCACGTCCTGTGCAAGCCTGCTCAAGGTTATCTGATGTTCAGTACATTCCAGAGAATTCAGCGACAAACAGGCACAGACACTCCTAGACAAGTGACCTGCAAGGTTACGGAGCTTGTGTGTGAAAAATGGCTTGTAAATGGAAACAAGTCATCCTCTGCGTACTTTCAATGAGCGAAAACTCACAAACCAATTTTTCAAATACTAAAAGGGTTCAGTGGAAAAGGGCCAGTCAGCTCAGTAAAATATAGAAAACAAAGGGGAAACCGACATTTCCGGAGCACTTGGGATCAACTTTTAATTCCTTTGAAATATTACAGAATAATTACAAAAACTAACTTTTAAATGCTACTGTATCATTGTACTTAAATTTAAACTTGTTTGACAAAAAGAAAGCTCATTGTAAGTTTTCAAGATATAAGGTTAAAACGCCTGTAAATAAAACCATAAACAAACACACACACCAACGTATACATGGCCATAGTTTTGTGTTGACAGATGTGTTCTGATGATGGAACAGCAGTGCCACAATATGTAAAACGTATCCTGAAATTCACACAAAAGTCGAACATTATCTTTGCCTACTGTCCAATCCCGGAGCGAGGGGCAAATACTTAAACTACTCTTTGTAAAATACCGATCTTACACGTGCAGCTGGTTTACCATGTACAAAACCTGTGAATTAACTGTTAGTAACCACAATTTTGAGACGTTTCCGACCGTGTATCAACTGGCCCACAGATAAAGCCACTGAAGAACGTACAAACGCCCCGCAGCAAGAGTTTTTAAACCGTGTGAACGCAATATGAAAAATGTGGACTGGATTCGTACTAGACTACATTACTTGTTCTAGGAACGTCAATTCCTCTGAAAACCCATGAAGAACCCACTGAGATTAATGCAAAAAAGACACTTGGACACTGAATTTCTTTTAATTACATTCTAAGTACAGGAAGAATACCCCACTATTTCTACGGCTACGTCCTGCGTGCCAGCGACCTGCGTGCACGCGCGTTTCCCCCCCCCCCCCCCCCCTCTTTGGGCGGAAAACAATTGTATGTAAATTGTGGTTTCTTGTTTGGAAGGGAAAAGGGGGGGAGCGGGAAAAAAGAGGTTCGGGG
>Ga0131853_10008141_pt1 | contig 19073 bp, 14 predicted proteins | sample TergutLab28metaG_FD_92764 | JGI IMG/M metagenome (GOLD analysis project Ga0131853, IMG submission 92764) | Labiotermes labralis P1 segment gut microbial communities from Petit-Saut dam, French Guiana - Lab288 P1 (version 2) (version 2) | ecosystem: Host-associated > Arthropoda: Insects >...
TGAATGTTTGGAGATGTTTTGTGGGTGTTTTATTTTTTGTTTTTTTGTGTGGGCGGGATGTTTTGGTGAACCTCCCCCCCCCCCCCCCCCAGTGGAAAGAGAACTTGTTAAGTGTTTTGGAGCACGCGGGAGAAGTGTTGGAAATCCGGCAAATGCTAACTTGACAGTCAAATGACCACTCGGCCTCAGAAAGTATTGTACATGCTCGCGTTTCTTTCCACAAAACATGTGATCATTGTTCAGGTGGGTTTTCGGAGGAAGTTTACGTGAATTTCTAGAACAACGCTGGAAACTTTAAAGACAGAATACGAAATAGTGTTGTGAATATGTGATTTGAAATTGTTTAAGATTCAGGTAGTCCGTGATGTTACGCCGTGTCGGTAGATAAATAGCTACCAACTTTTAGAATCATTCCGGAAAGAGTGACTGCTTGACCCTGAAGATGAACGCCCTGTGACCCTTCTAAACGTCGGTAACTGTTCACCAGCCGGCACAGCGTAAACATCACACAGTACTTCAATCGTTACTGCTGTTGAGAACTTTCACAGTGATATGGTACTGTACAGCGTGCCTTGTCAAGAGTGTCAGTGTGGTTGCTGCAGCGCCACAAACGGAGCAAGCTTCAACTCCACAAATGTACCAAACATTTTCTTAAGTTCTCCCAATAGCGTTTTGTTTCTGTATGCAGTTAAATTTTTGTAAACTAAATTTTTGAACCCGCTCAGAAGATGTGCGTTCTGACTCTGTTACCTGACTTTCACGTGCAGTTGTTAAGGGCGGGAAAAGTGCTTGTGGAGGGTACTATTGCGCTATGAAAGAGAATGAAGTTAAAACAGTGTTTAGTAGCTTACTGTCATGTAATGTACAGGTATGTACAAAACACCAAATGTGGACACTGGAAATGTGGAATTTGAGATTCTGACTTCGATGAGTGTAAAGAATATTGTCTTCTTGGAAGTGATGGCGTGTGTTCTTGTACAAATTTGCCGACATTTCAGAGGAACAGTTATCCGCCCCTTACATAGATACAGCAGATTCCTCCAAAACCTCTGTAAATGACTATCAGATTGCATGACGTCATATCTCAGAAGATAGCATTTTTATGAGTGTTTACGGCGTGTTATTTTAATACAATCAAGCGCTCTGTCTGCGGTGCACGGTATACAATTGGTGGATGTACATACGCGATCGTTCGGAAATGGGCGTGCTAAAGACATAAACACGGCAGTGTAATTTGTGGATTTCACGTCTCTTTGAACCTTTCATTGAATCACTTTTTTTTGCGAATCGCATGTAATGCTATACACAGTGTTTGGCAATGTTTGTGATTCTTTCATGGCTAGCTGGCGTATGGCAGTAATTATTTTCTAGTTAAGTGTTTGATCTTCGTTCAAATTCCGAGGAACAGTGCTGGAAATCTGCAGTTTCTCATCTGTGACGGTTGTAGTTGTTCAGGTTGCCAAGAGATGTCGCGGTGGTTGCGGATTTCACCACAGCGTTTGTATCGTGATGTTGGTAGTAGCAGGCAGCAGTAGGGAGAAGGGAAAATTCATTGATCTGCATTGTGCCTGCTGGGATCTGGGGAGGGCGGGCAGAAGCGAGACGTTGGTAGAGGGTCAGGCAAGCAAGTAGACTGAAGCAAGCAGGCAGGCTGCCGCTCAGTCATCCAAGCGAGAGGTTGTTTAGGACGCAGTGGCTTGACCCCAAGCGAAGTCTGTGTGTGTTTGAAAGGAAGGGAAGAACGAAGAGTTTTTTATACTTTGTAGAATCAGTGTTTGTTTTATATCGACACGTATTTATAAAGAGTGCATAAGTTATTTTCGTTTTGTAAGAGGGTGGAACTAGGGCTAGTGAAGCGGGCGAAGTGTGTGCCTTGGGTACAGCAGGATTCTATGTGCTAGCCGTTCATCTTCAGCAGCCAAACTGTGGGGCTCAGGGGCCTTCTTTCTTCCGCCACAGCCGGGAATGTATTACCCAGTGAGTATTGTGATGGTTGTATCACTCTTCTATTACGCATGAAGTTGTTTATCTCTCCAGCATCCTTTAACTGCACCTTTTTATGCCTTTGCTGTTCGATGTTAGGAGCAGTTGTAACATGTGTAAATTTGGCAACGGTGCAGGGAACTGTGTTCAGGACGCTTTAACCGGAGACGGAGTTCTAAGATCTATTTCTGTTTTATTAACACGTATAAGTACGGGCCATGCTGCTTGTTGCTGGCCAAGTTGCTGTGTCTCAAGGACATCGTGTGGCTTCAGTTTAGCGCGGAATTGAAATTCTTCGAAAGACAGAGAGTAAAAAGCGGTGTCTTGGTTTAGTACGTTTACACCAGCAGGGACGTAACATGCACTGACCGTGAAAGTGTTTTCTGTCTGTAGTTCAGAAACAGATATTGATGTTGCACACGGCATGATGGTTATTTGTGTTAAAAAGAAACTGTTGTAGCTTTGTTGTGGCATCATGTTTGTCTTCTTCCCCCTCTCCCTTCAGACGTCCGCTGCAGTACACAGACAAGTTGTTATTGTAATATTCACTCCCCTAGTTGTTTTGAATATATTTGTTCAGTACTTTTGCCCTTTTGTAATTGTGTGCATCTGGTCTGTTGCCTGTGATTAATGTCCCATGTCGTATATGCTTGTAAGAAGTGACAAACGGGCCCGCTGCCTTTCGCCAATCATGTCTGCATTCCTTGCGGATTGGGAAATTCCAAACAGATTTTTCCCGTATGTTTTTAACCCTAGTATTCATTTTAAACCAGTGCAAAATTTATGTTTTGTAATTTTTTATAACTTAGTCTTGCTTGCATAAAATGTGCTTCCTTAAGCAGTGTCTTGATGCTAACAGTAACATCGCCATTTTACCAAAGTTAAATTGATATTCCTTAAAAAACTGGAATATCCACGCCTTGTACTTCGCAACACTAGTGATATCAAGTGTTTGGAAAGTTCGTGTTGCACTTGCGCTGTTAATTGTGCAGTGAATGTACCTGTGGTGCAAGCCGAGAGAGACTTCTCTTGTTAGAGAAATGGGTTCCTCCCATTGTCAGATGTGTTGTGATCGAGATTCTTTACCAGTCCGCATTACACCCGCATCGTGATCGTGTGGTGGATGGCAGCAGTGCTGCTGCTACTGCCTGCATGCCGGCCGTCTCCCTTCTTGCTGTGCGCGCTGAAATGACGGGGCGCTGCCTACTGCATTCTACTGCATTCACCACACGATGCGGTGTTTTGGAATGCCGTGTGTAGGTGTGATGCCGACCTTGCGACAGTGCCACAGGTTGCGAAGTTTCATACCATATGGACGTAATTTGCGCCGGTTTGTTGTGGATGGTTCTTGTTGAACAGTGTGATATCAGGTTTCAGAACAAGTTCAATGTATTTTGTTTGGCTAGTAAGGTAGTGGTATTGATAAACTGGCCACACGAGTCGTGAACTGAACTCATGGCCCGTATGTGGGCACATTCGTTTTCTTTCATTGAACCCTCCTGTTCTGGTCACACCGATAATTTGATACAGGCATCACACATACACTGTTCCCTTCGATCCCAATATGTGACAGCAGTATGTGCAAATTTAGCGTGAATCATGACCTTGAATGACGTAAGTCATGACTTGTTGCCAAGTATTGCCTGAGACAATTATATGAAAAATTTGGGTATCTCTTTTGTGATACGAGTCCTACAGTTAATGGAACGTCGACGGGAATCTTGCCGGCCTTTGCGTCGATTCTACCGCAGTTGCGTTTAATTGAAAGTATGGTTTAGTTGGTGCTTTTTTCTGGCCAGATAATTTAGGGTCTTATTATTCTTCTGTCGTCGCTACAACTGTTTTTGAGGTTTGGCATGCACAGTGATTCTCTTCCATGTTTCTCTATCCATAGCAAAGTTACTACAATTCGGAATCTTTATTTTTTTTCCATATCCTAACATCATCCTCTCCATCCTAACCTCGGTCAACTAGTCCTTCATACTGCACTCGGCTGCCAAGCTTATTGCGATTGGCTTCCGCTCTGTTGTTTTGTTCACCGTCCTTTACATTCTTCAGATATGCCCAATCCATCTAATTCTGTGTGTTTTTATATATCTAACTATACTGTATGTTTTATTGGGTCCATTTTTAATGGCGACCATTTCGAAACGGTTCATTCTACATGTGGACATTTATTTCATTTGAAAGTAAGTTGTCCTTGATGGTGAACCACAGCGCTAAGTCTTCAGAACGTAGAAACAGAAATTGTGTAAGTTATTGTATAATTCACCAACTTAGCTCTGTATTTCATAGGGGCCTATATGAAATACAGTGAACCAGTTGGCGTATGAGATTATGGTTGTAGGAGTCGAAAAGGGTTCTCACAAGTTAATTTTCGTTCTCGAATTAACTACAGATGCATGATATTTTTTTATTCTTGCGGTTTTATTTAACCTGCAAATTCGTTTTGGAAGGTAAAGGTGGAGCATAGAAAAGCACATAGTAGCAGTGAAATAATGGGGAGAAATACAGTTACGATTTTATGTTTACGAATAAAATCGAAGTTTGGAGCAGTTAAGCCAATTTTTTAAGAGAATGTCAGCCATCCGTAACACTTTCTGGCGTGTGGTGGTACATGGAGTTTATCGTTAGGTTATCATGTTAGGTTGTTCCAGAAGGTTGATCTGTCCCGACATTTAATGAGCTCGATCTCACAGAATCCTGCCTCACACAGCGTTCTTGTTGAAAGATTTGTGTCTGTTCACAGATGTGAACTGACATTGTCATTCTGTCGCCTTGTGACACTGTTTTGTACAGCTTGCCTGTCCTAAATTTGTAATTTGTTTTAGAAGTCAGAAAAGTGTTATATTTAACGACGCCTGTGGTTGCTAAGTTAAATTTCTGACGCAGCGTCATAACCCACGAAGTGTATGTTACGGGTGCACTATCTTTCGCGTGACCTAAGATAATCTGAGGAGTGCTGCCAACAAGCCAGTGTCACTGAGAACTGAAGAAAGTGCTTCAAGCACTTAATCTATTACAAATTTCTGTTCGTCAGCTTTCAGGCTGAGCTAGCGGTCAGCCATATGTTATTAGGCCCATACCATTATAAATAAATAACCAACAAAATGCGCTTCAGTGTTTATGACGTATTTTATTTACTAAATATTCACCAACGTGTTTCGGCCGCTGTTGCGGCCATCTTCAGGATGATATTATTACAAGAATACAAAGATACAAACGTTCTTAGACGTAACTTTGTATTCTTGTATTAATATCACGCTGAAGATGGCAGCAGTGGCGGCCGAAATATATTGGTGAGAATTTGTTGATTCAAATAAATTGTAAACATTGAAGTACATGTTGGTTATTTATATATTGACTCTGATTAATGCATGGAAGATGGGACATAGGCCTATACCATTTTAGTGCAGTCTTAAGCATGTAACAGGAGGTAAGGTAAAGTAACAGTATTTAGCACAGTCCTGTGAAAGGCTGAGCGTGGTCATGGCCGCCTCAAACTATTCATCATTCTGCATGTGGCATCTGCCGTTGTCAGTTACCGTCACACTGATGACCGGTCACTCACTCAGTGACCGTCCTCGTCAAGACTCGCTGCAACATTAGGCATTGTTCCTCGGGACTGTGTTGAAAACACTATAGATCACGTTTCGAACATTGCCTTAAAGCACATGGGTTCTGGTCAGCTACAGACATTTGTATATAAAATAAAATAAAAAAAAAAAACCCCCCGAAATATACACAATGCGCAACTCCGTGAAGTTGAGTCTTTGAGAATCTAATAATTGGTCTGCTAACCCTAGAGATTGCCCTCCAGTTTCGAAACCTGCAGTTTCGTTACCGCAGAGGGTGTATATCTCTGCAGTATGCGCTGTTCTTCAGTATTGTGTGACCTCCAAATGTTCTTCTCAGCATCCTGTGCTGAAATGTGTACAGTTCATGAACTTCTTGCAGGGTTCCACAAATCCCGGGCACCGTGTTGTCATGGCATCTAAATTTTTTTATGGTGGCGCGTAATATTTTGGGATCCCCAATGTGGAACTTGATTCGTGTCACCCTTCTGACGCCTAGAATTTTGAGGTGGTTCCTAGATTTTTGGAAATTTGTTAACTCACTGTCTCTTGTGTTAATTCTGTTTCTTAAGCTTATCCTGTTTCCGTAAAGACTTTAATTTGGCGGGGGCAGCACGTCCAATAGTATTAGCCCACATTGCTTTCCTCACCGTTGTGTCATCCGAGACACGATCGTGATAGCACGTAAAACAAATGCTTTGTTTCCTTAGCCCGATAAAGCTTTTTATTTTTGTCTCATTAAACTTTGAGACGCTGTGGATTGTATCCAACATTCGTCCTTAGGAGATTTTTATGGAAATAGCATTTCTTACCTATTCTTGCATGTGACGATCAGTATCCTCTAATGGATGACCGAGGACAAAATTGATTTGAATCAGAATGTTTATAGTCAGAACGCGGAAAGTGTGAAATAAGATGAATGTAATGCAATAGATATTCCTGACTGTTCTATGAATAACTCCTGTGAATATTTATAGGTAATATTTATGTTCGAAATTTGTTCTGCAGGCGGTGTGTTGATTTCGAAGGAACTAAAACAATGGCAAACCTACCAGATTTGCTACGACGATTTTGATGGGGACATCGTCCTCATATAAGTTTCCACGAAACAATAACACCCTATATAGCGTTGTGCTTATTATTTGCGAACAAGCAGCAGCATTCCGCGCGCATCGTATGCAGTGTGCCGCATGACCAAACTTTCTGGTAACGCATTGTATCCAAACGGCCACGACAAAGCTGCCGGAGACGACAGTGCACGATACACTTGCAGACAACGCGTTTCTCTTTAAAATGCACACACACTGTGTATGTAAATATTTTTGAAGACTGAGTTTGTGTCTTATCTTCCAAACAGACGTCAAGCGTCGTGATGTGAAGAGTTCGGTAACTACACTGACGTATTCTTCAACAGTTGCTTCATGTGTATCATTTGTTTATGGTCTTCGGGCGATGCGACAATTAGAAAGGTATACGAAACATTCTTCGCAACCGGTACCCTTTGATGTGTATTTTATCATGGGGACATGCTATTCGCGGGTACATACAGAACCCCTGTCACGATTAAAAAGTAAGCACTTTGTGAAGGTCTCTGCTACTGTGACATGTCACATTGTAGGGTATTTCGAAGTAGATGTCACTACTTGATGTGAAGGAAGTTGAAAAACAAGCATATTTCGATCCGTCTGGGTTCAGCTATTTGGATTTAAACATTTAAATGTTATTTGGTTTCACAGAAACTTTACTTCTGCAGTGTATTGGTCCCAAGCAAGACATCACTTACATCATGTATATGTACTTTATTCTCTATCCACTTTACCTGACGAATATATTATTAGTTTCAATATAGATAACCGCTAGACAACGAGATCTCGTTGAAAGCTCAGAATTGGCTCAACAACTAATGTTCTTTCCTTTATTTTATCCTCATATATTTTTGTGACCTGAAGATGGCCCACAGTGGCCGAAACATGTCGTCAGCCTAATAAATAGGATACAAAGACAGTTGGGTTTTGACGTACCCACTCTCTCCTAATTTGCATAAACACGACGGGGATGATGCATCCAAGGATGGATGATATAAATTGCGATTATAACTATAACGTTTCCCATATAGTTCATTTAGCATTATATTTTGTTGTGATGTTTTTAGTAACACAGATTTGACAAAAACCGTGTGGGATACACACAACTGTGTTATTTACAGGGATGTTGCATGACAAAATTTGACAGCCATTGTTCTAGGGCGCGCTGCAACACTGGGCACGTGATATGGGCACGGCTGTCGCTTGCGGTGTATTTTGTCAGCATTTACAGTTAGTCTTGCTTTTATCGTTAACAAAGGAAAAGGGGTGGTTTTATACCTGAACCGAATATAATAGTCTTTAATTTTACTTGCAGTCACCGTTGAAGTTGCCTTCCTCTTTGTAGCAGTTTTTGATCAAACGCGGCACATTCTGAACGTGCCTGTATGCAATTCACGTAGTTAGGTTGTTACGTTTACCACACAGTAGAGTGCTTGGTGGATACCGCTGTTCGTGAACACCGATCCTTCGTGAATGGCAAAGGAATGCAGCAGGGCGAAAGGGACGTGCGCTTATTCTGTCACCCTGGGGCTGCCAGATCTCAGTTTGCCGGAGCACTTGTCAAATTATTGAATATGTCGGCGGACAACCTCGCGATTGCGAGTTACGAGCTTCTCGCAGGGACGTTGCGGAAGATGCAGGTCTTCGGGGATTGTTAACGCTGTGCCGACTTCCCAGTATGTGATGGCGTTTCGAAGGACTTGGGCGTGGCGTTGACCACCCACCCTGTCTAGCGCTGAAGTTAAGGAAGGTGTAGAGCAATACCTCTACTTCCCCTCAGGGCGTTCGAGGCATTTGCTAGAGTGAACTTTATTTATGACAGTAAATAAAATACTAGTAAAGTAAATTAAGAACGAGTGTGAATGGATGAGGGGGTGGGGTACGTCAAAACACAACTGTCTTGAATCCTATTTATTATGCTGACGACGACAATCTAGCTTATTGCACATTTTTAAGACTAGGTATTTTATATATATATATATATATATATATATCCATTCTTATACTCTACTTAGAAGAGGTACTTTTAGCCCAATATGTATAATCCAACCGACAACGAGATCTCGTTGAAAGTTTAGAATATGCACCTATACTATGATCGTACTCTGTATAATTTTCCTCTATACATTTTTGTGACCTGAAGATGGCCCACAGTTACCGAAACATGTCGTCAGAATGATAAATAGGATACAAGACTGTTGTGTTTTGACGTTCCCCACCCCCTCCCTAATTGCTTATAACGCAACGGGGATCATGCACCTAAAGATTATGAGTGTGAATGCTTTATGGGATATGCGTGTTACGCGGACCATTTGAGTCTTTGATAACTTGTTTTCCATTTTTGTGAGAGATTCTTCGAACGTATAATACGTGAGAGGCATCTCTTTAGACTTATGGCATCGCCGTTTTGAAATAAAAGGAATTCTGGTTGCAGGATAGAGATTTTGTGAACACAGAATCCATTCCCCCCCCCCACACACACACACACATTGTGAAAATGGATGAATTTTACAGTACAGGCAATTCATAACGTGAATTTCATCTAAACCTTTTCTTTTCCTTAAATAATTTGCATGCAGTTTCAGTGGGAAAGAAAAGCTGAGCATGACACATGGGCTGAGTTTCCATTTAGCAAGGAAAACAGTTCTCTTTCTGACTTCCATGTTTTTATATCCCCGTGAATATTCCCTCAATAATTTCCATCACGAAACTTGTCCTGCATGAGTAGCCTACTGTTTGCTGTTGGTAAGCTGGTCCTCAGTTTTTATAAAGAGGCTGTAGGCTGTAGTGTAAACACAAATTTTTTTCGTGGCCATCGGTCATCGTTTTATCATTCTAATCATCATCCAAGTAGATAGTCTTGTTAACATGATTTAATTTCAGTTTGTGCCACGCATTACTGGTCTCAGTAGTTTCTTACAAAAACGTAGCAATGATACTGCTGCTGTTCATGATAATAACTACGCACATTTTAATACGTGTAGCCTGTAAAATGAATAGGTTGCGGACTGGATTATACAAGGTTCGATTGCCGACAGGGCCAAGATGTATTTTTTTCTTTCCAGAACGTCACAACCATCGCTGGGCCCACGCAGCCTCCTTTTCGGTGGGTGCCGAGGCGTAAACTGAACTCACCACTTCCATCTAGTGTCGAGATTAAAATGGTTCTAACTATACCTTCTGTATGTCTTCATGTCGTGGAAAGGGACATGTTTACTTTTGCTGATTCATCTGTAGGACCAGAAATATATGCAGCAGAAGAATGATGTAAACCGCTAGTCGGTTTGTCTGGTGGGAATAAATGTTAGTTGTCTATTCAAACAAGCTGATATATATATATATATATATATATATATATATATATTCGCCCCAGTTATCATGTAATTCGATTGTGGCTTGTTCATGTTATGAATTCATTTATAGCAGGTACATACTAAATACGCCTGATACCATTTTCGTTCTCGTCATGGTATAGTGTGCTGCGGCGTTTTAATGTTCTCACGGTGGGTGGAATGGCGTGAATCTAATTAAAGCACATCTAAAAGGTTTCTGTTGTTTCATATAGACTGAGATTGACTTGTTGCTTCTTCATCGCAGTACAGAGCTCTGTCATCGTGGTTTTCGGACGCCTCGAATCATGATTGTACTGGTTTCCTTCTCAAATATCGCATTTTCTGGAAGCGCATTAATTTTGTCAGACAGTCCCAGCCCATTTCGCCTGATTTTGGCATTAACCAAATTTGTTCGAAGTGGCAGACTGGTTGCTAGTGCCTAGGTTTCGGATGTAACAGACTTCGCAGTGACAAGTTTTTACATACATTCCTTTGAGAGGATTTAAAAATAAATGTTATTATTATTGATATTTGTAGTAATTTCGCTTTTCAGCTTACCATTGACAATCTATAATATGCAGGATGAACTTAAGACACTTAGGCGTTTCTAATATAATATTATTTAAGACTTAAGAGCACAGGAGTGAAAAATGAACTGATTCCGGTTGGTTGTATGATCAAGTGTTTGTAACCTACATTTATCAATTTACAAATGTTCATTGAGCGTGTAGCTGTGTACATTTGTATTCTAGTTCATCCCACTGGGTCTGTAAGTCTGGGGGGGGGGGGTGTTATCGGTATCTGCAGCAATTTATATGCTCCCAGTAAGGTCGGACGGAGTTGCGGGTAGTATTGGGACGTAAATAGCGTCCGTTATACTAGGGCATGCTGATAAGTCCTTAGCCCGACATACTTCCCGATCTCATAGGACGGAATCGATAGTGTCTTTGGAGAGAGGGGCACGGTCGTGTGCCGAATTGTAAGTCTTTTCATGTTGCAGAGGCTGAAAGGAAGCATGTCAGGCGACGTTCGCGATTTCAACAACGTGGAAACGCGAGCTGTCATTAAGTCTCCCCCCCCCCCTGCAAGGCAAGGCGCTGAAGGAAATTCACGCCATTCTTAAAGAAACATTAGGGGAACATGCGCCATCGTATGCCACCGTCAAAAACTGGGTGGCCCAGTTTAAACGTGGTGATTTTTCCACCTGTGATGCGCCTCGTCCTGGATGACCCAAAACAATGACCACCCCGGAGATTATTGGTCATATTCACGAGCTAATCTTGTAAGACCGATTTCGGCTAATTCAATAGCTGAGCAACTGGGCATCTCACGTGAGCGGGTTGGGTCAGTAATTCATGGAGATTTGGACATGCGGAAGCTCTCCGCGAAGTGGGTCCCGAAATGCCCGAAAGCGGATCAAAATTTTCAACGATGCCAGTCGTCTGAGCAACTTTTGGAATTTTTTCAGCGCGATCCAAATGATTTCCTGTTGCAATTGATGACCATGGCCGAAACCTTGTTATATCTATATGACCCGGAGACAAAGCAACAATCAGTGGAGTGGCGGCATAGCGGCTTACCCCGCCCCAAGAAATTCCGAGTGCAAAAATCCGCTGGAAAAGTTCTGGCCCCGATTTTTTGGGATCGAGAGGGCATCCACTTCATTGATTATCATCCAAAGGGCCAAACTATCAACGCGGACTATTACTCATCTCTGCTGTTGCAATTGAAGGACATTTTTGAAGGAAAAACGCCGCGGGAAGATCGCCAAGGAGGTCTTGTTTTTTGCATGACAATTCCCCGGCTCACCGGGCACTTGCAACCCAGAAGAAATTGGCCTACCTGGACTTCCAGTGTCTTGATCACCCACCCTATTCTCCGGATCTGGCCCCGTCGGACTATCGCCTGTTCCCTGGACTGAAAAAGCGATTGAAAGGTCGACGTTTTTCTTCTGACGCGGAGGTCGTTCCTGCCGCGGAGACCTGGTTGGACGGACAACGTACTGATTTTTGTTTTGAGTGGCTTGCAAAAGTTAGAGCAACGGGCTGAGAAGTGTATTGAGCTTCGTGGGGAGTTTGTTGAATAAATCCCAAGTTTGGTCGCTGTATCTTGTTTCCTTCCTGGTCGGGCTAAGGACTTACGAGCACCCCTCGTATATCACCCCCGCGATTAGGAAATCAAGTGATGTAATGTCAGGTGAACGAGGTGGCCAAATGATGAGGCCGACGCCGTCTGTCCAGTTTCATAGAGACTTCCCTCAGCTATGCAGATAGCGCCACTTTGATGACTAAAGCAGCGCGATTTCAAAACTTTATCCTTCTGCTTATCTGAATGCGTTTAGTTCTCATTCCTGTGCTTTCATTGCATGAGCAGTACAGTAAAATCGTCCACAGTTCGTGTGTTCCCAGTATAATGCTCCCTACTGACCGCGCAGCTTTGTTCAAGCTGTAACTTCCCTGACTTGCGTTTGTAACGTGGCCGGTTCGAATCGCAACAGGGACACCGACCGACCATCCTGAGTGACGTATTTCGTGGTGTTGCTCATTTCCAACAGGATGATGTCGGTTTATTATTCACCAGTCATCTTGTCATATTACGTCGTGAAGTCCGAGTTCCTGAGCGAAGTTAAGTGAACTAAGTGATAAAATAATTGATAGGAGTTTATTTTAGTTAAGTTTACAACCCTTTGTTACGTTCCTAACGGAATTACACTGAGAAAATAAGCCAGCAAACTTCTTGGCCCTTTTGTGTTACCCGGCAGTTGGCTGTCCTAGTTTTAGGGAATGAAAATAAGAGCGTTGTTTATCTCTCTCAAGCGGACGTGCACAGAAATACTAATGCTCTTTACAGACGAAACGATGGGCAGTCTCTCCGCGAACTTTTTGCACGGCGTTGTTTCAAGGGCATCGTGCATCAGGCGTCGAATCATCGACCAGGAACAGTGATGTCATGATAGTGATAGTGGCCATGTGCATGACATTGAGCCGCATTTCTTTGTGACTGGCTACGGCTTGTTTCTGCCACATGCTGCATCCTAACACTTGTCTAGTATAATATGTACAGCGTCAAAGGCCTTCGTAAACTTACGGAGAACAGTATTCTCCAGTCGTTCGTCATGTTTCGTGGGATATTGTGAGATTGTAATTTTGTTGCTTTAATGGCATGTTCTGTAAAATCTTGGTTCGATTCATCTCATGGACGGATATTTTTCACGTAGCTTTGTTCGTAACGGCTCTGAGACCTAAGCAGTCCACTGTCCATTGGGTACGAGGAGGGGGGGGGGGGTAGAAGATCCCTATTCGCTTCCATGTGGTGCTGAAACTTAAAAACAGGCGGAACTCACCACCATTTTCCGATGTAATGCATTTTAGGCGTGGTACTTGATTCATTTATTACTGAGAACTCTTAAAAATTTAAGTCTTTGAAATGGGCTTTTTTAATAATGAGGCTGCGAACATTCTTCCTAAAACGAGCCGACATGGAGTAGTTCTGTGTTGAAGAGCAGCATACGCAGCGTCATATAATGAAAATCCCGTAGTTGTGTCAAAATTGTTTTATCGTATATATTATTTCTTATCGTACAAAATATATCCTTGACGTTCAGGTGACCGTGCATCGCGATAAATTCTAGTAATAAAACCAACTAGATGCACTAATTTCTCAAAGTTATCTTGATAACGAACTCTACATGTTTCTGACAGTTCCTTTGTCCATCATCAGGAGTTTGTCACTGTTCACACAGCAATGGTATATGTCATACAGGTCTGCTTACAGCTTGCGAAAATAAAGGAAACTCATTCATCTTTACATCACTGTTCCTTATAATCCCAGCAAATAACTTCTTAGGGTTATTCCCATATATCTTCACTAGAACAAGACACCTAACACTTACACTAAACTTAGCCCTACCTCTATGAATGAGATTTATATTATTCGGATGAATCAAAAATACCAACCACATATTCGAGCACTTAGTGCCCCAAGGCACACCAACCATGTTAATACCATTTATAGTTATCATTGAAACAATTAGCAAACTAATTCGACCAGGAACACTAGCAATACGCTTAACCGCAAATATAATTGCAGGACACTTACTGCTAACATTGCTGGGAAACAACCGGCCATCAATAAGACATTATTAACCGTACTAATTACTACGCAAATCCTCATATTAATCCTAGAAGCTGACAGCTTGCGAGCAAGCTGTCAGCAAACCTGTATGGCATGTACCATTGCTGCGTGTACAGTGAAAAACTCCTGATGATGAACAGAGAAACTGTCCGAAACATGTAGAGTTTTATTCCAAAAATAAATTTGAGAAATTAGTGCATCTAGTTGGTTTTATTATAAGAAAATATATCCTGCCCGAACCAACTGCTGTCTGATTATCATATCTGTGGCTCCGTGCAGCTATGATAGTTATGTCATAACGTCATGAAATATGTGATACGTTGTCTGTTCATTGTAGACACGAGTGTTTTGTCCATTCTGAAAAAAAAAAGACTTCATTTTTCTTCCGTTGTGTAAAGTGATTGCCAATTCCGATTTCGAGTGATTATTAAATATAATTTTAAACAGAACATGAATGCGGACGAAAAGTATTAACTTAGTTTATTTCCTGTCACGACATGAGGCTAAATATTTCTGTGCTGGACAGCATAGTGCCCCTGCTTACGTATCACCACCTCCTGAAATTTAACCGTCCTTCCTTTCCCAAGCTTGTACAGCCAGAGAGGAGAGAACCGGACGGTATATTTCTTATAGGCACGTGGTTATTGCAGTTACGTTATTCCTTCATATTATGACGACGACGACGACGTAGAACTCGAAGCCTCTGGCGATCATTTTCTAGATTTTCAGAAGACATCCCTTGTAACTTCGGTACTTATTTGTACTTAGAACGCGCTGCACCACCTGTTTAAGGTACATGAAGGTGGGTAGTTCCGGAAAACCTTGTGCTGGTGAACAGCGCTGTATGCTAATACTGGAACATGAACGTCGTGCAGGTGAACATAGGTTATGATCATTTAGTGACGTTCACGCCTATCTGTGTCGTGAAGGTTGTAGTGGAGGGAGCAAACAATGTACTAGTGTTCCAACGTTCAATTTTAGAGCGCCATCACAGTAGGCGTTTTGTTTCTGACTGGTTTACGCATATTTCTTAGATAGTTCTGCTGTTACCACAGTTCCGGCGGAATGGTAAGAACGATAACGTATCACTCTTTGAAGATTAATATGCTTTGATAATTTACAAAAATATGTATGCCGTATTCGAAGGTTCCGTTTTCGAATATAATTGTGCACATGTGCTATTATTTTTGTTTTTCACGGTCTTGCTGAGCCCTTTAATGTGCATGCCATATTCGTCTACGGCTGCACTATCTAAGAATGATAAGCGCCTCCCTAGTTGCTGTCGTCCATCCATCCCTATCCCGCGCTACTTGTCTCCAATTAACAATTCCCATTTTTTTGTGTCATTCTCTGCATCATCATTCTATCTAGCCTTGGGTCTCCCGTTAGGTTGTTCTTGGTGTGAGTTGGCTTGGTGTATTTGCTTGATGTTTCTTGCGTCATCCTTCCGATGTAGATGTCCGGAATGCTACATTAACCTCCTTATTTAGTAACAGATCACCACTGCTGCTTCCCATGCATTTTATTGTTCATAGTGATCCTGTCACGTGGCACTGAGTTGGTAAACTGTCATTAAACGGCAAGAGTCTTAAGACGGTAGGGGTGTGAAGTGAAGCACACGCGTATGGGAGTAAAAATGTACTGTGATATAGGTCTACAATTTGGATATGTCGAAGAGCAAAGAGCAGTAGAGTGTTTTGAGCGTGGCCGGTTAAAATACTCAAGTGGATTTAAAAGGAACATAATTGGATCGTTTGGGTTGGCTTAACACTTAAAAGACTAAGCGAAAGTACTTTTGTATTCCAAAAGAGTTTCTCAAATTTGTCCTTTTGATAAGAAGATGTATATAAAGCGGTGGAATGATACATACAGGGGAAAGCCGAAGTACTCGGAGAAAAACTTACCCCATTGCCACTTTGCCCATCACGTCACATTAAATGACATGGGGTCAAACACGGGCCTCAGCTGACCTGAGTTTTAATTAAAGATTCATTTCGTACTGCGCAGTAAACCTTCCGCCGTCTCGATTATAAGAACCAGCAATTTAATACAGCATAGGGAAGTGAACATTATTTGTTGTGAGATCCAAACAAAACACGTAAATGCTCTCCGCGCAGAACGTAGAGTTTGTGGTGGTACTCCAGGTAATCATATTGCTTTCAAGCGTTAATCAGGCTCAGGGCCATATGAATGTGGTAATGAAATTACGACTTTCGCAAAGACTGTAAAGAGATTGTTGACCACCTTAGAGGCTATCAGTTTCTGCAGAATATCGCTGCTGCATGAATTCAGTTACAGCAAGTTTGCCATTGGTTGCCTGGACTTCATTTCGGCATGGAGCACCCTCATGTCAGCATGCTGTGTTCTTTGGACAGTAATCACTATCAGCCTGTCACCTGTTCAGTGCTCCCGCATATTGCTTTGTCCCTGTGTTCAAGCGGCAGATAAAGTTGCTGTGTGGGTTTATATGCGTTTGTATGATGGCAGCACAGACAGGTTGGTGTGGGTGAGCCACTGAAAACCGCATTCTCATTTGCAGATTGACAGTGCTCGTTGATTCCATTATCAGTGTGTCTTCAGTTACAACTGGGACCGATTATTTCAACGTAAAATTCATCGAGAGGTCGCAAGATGGGTACTGGTGCCCTGTTAGGAACAATAATCTGTATTGACTATAATTTTATTGATAATCTCTTGGCTAACCGCGCTGCTATCGGCAGTTCGAGACTGGTTGCTCAATGCAGTTGCTTTGACATATTAGTTGTAGAAGAGTGGGATAGCTTCGTCCCATGGTTCGTACAGAGCACAGTTACTGCACGCAGAGCTTGAGCACTTCAGCCAATTAAGTGGATTGTCGCAGCTTGGATAAGGGTTGGGATCCCTTCCCTCTAATCGCGCCCCGACTCGCCCGGAATTCCACTGAATTTCACTTCCAGTGGGGTACTAGCGGCCCTTTACTGGAGCTGACCCCACACGTTCCTAATGTTTCATAACCAGAATGTGTGGAATTTTTTATATATAGCTGTTGATCCAATCCAGGAAACCCCTCATTTTTAGATTTATATTTCAGTGTAAATAATTTTATACGCGCACACGGCCTTCTCTTTCCCGTTTCTTTCGCAAAGAAACGCCCCGCTTTGAGCGTCATGCGAGGTTCACAGATATGTCTGCATGTGTGTGTAAATCACACCATTTACGACAGAATCGATATGCTGATCAGCAGCGTCGGTATCAAAACAACGTACGTTGTGCAACAACGCAGAAGAGCGAAGATTCAAATATCACTGTTACCATATGCCCTGTTTTTCCTGGACATGCGCTCTTTTTCAGACATAATAACAGCCTACTTTCGTCCGGTTGTAACTAAAGGCGAAATTGTCCGGGTTTTTGATTGTCGATCTTTCCGCCTAGAAAAATAAGCCGCAATTCGGATTTATTACTGCTGATTAGTAAGGAAGATATCATTTTCCCAGAGACATGACGATTGTAATTCTCATTAAAATGCACTCCAGCGCCGAATGTAATTAATTCTTGTCATTTTACTCTTTATTCCTTCTTCCTTGTCCTTCTCCAGTAATTTCATCGCGGATGTTACTGTAAGGGTAGTGACCTGTGAGGGATTGTGTGGTTGAGGGTAGGTGGTGAATACAAAGCCGTGGGAGGAGAAAGAAATCTACATACGCCTAAGACAACTTCACGCTGCGGTTTGATAAACGATGGTACAAACGTCATTTTAATTCGGCTTTTTACAGGATGTTACATTGTGAAGGTGTGAAAAGAACACATTTTTATTTGTATGTCATGCTTTCAAGAGGACAGATTTTGAGTGCGACCTGAAAATGTAAGCGCTGCTTTGTAAAATAATAACAAATTATTGCAAAATTCCCCGTTTTTTTTTTGCTCCGACAAATATAGTAATCGTCGTGCATTTGCTGCAGTTTGGATAACGAAATTTACGTATCTCAGTACGAAGATGAAACCAAAAAATCCGTACAAACATTTAAGAGATCTTGTATTGAAATATAAACACAGTAAACCTCCTACATTTACATGTTTCGGCCACTCTTGTGGCCATCCTCCGGGAGGTGTTTACACAGGATATACGAGGGTCGTACCGAAAGTCGTGAACAACCATTTTTTGCATGCAAACCGGGAACAGCAGACGAAGGAGAGTATGGTGGTAGATGGAACCAGCTGTTGTGTTATCCTTGAGTGTCTCGTGACGTCAATAGCTTGCATCACGATGGCCGACAACGATATGTCGTTTCGCCAGCGTGCTGTCATCGAATTTCTCGTTAAAGAGGATATCCCTGCTGCAGAAATTCACAAGAGACTTCAGCATGCTTATGGAAGTGTGTGCATGGGTGCGAGCAGTGTTCGAAGATGGGTGAAACATTTTAAAGATGAGAACACGAGCATCCAAGATCAGCCTCGGAGCGGTCGCCCTCGAACAGCGTCAACTGAACGCAACAAGGAGAGAGTGGATGAGATCATTCAAGACGACAGGCGTGTGACTGTGGACACAGTAGCCCGAACACTTGGATTAGGGCACATGCAGTACATGAGATGACTGAAAGCTTAGGCTATAGGAAAGTTTGTGCTCGTTGGGTCCCGCGCTTATTGACCGAAGACCACAAAAGTCAGCGAAGAGCCATCACCTCAGAACTGCGGCAGAGATATCGACACGAAGGCGATGATTTTTTGCACCGTATTGTGACAGGTGACGAAAGCTGGTTTCACCATTTCGAGCCTGAAACGAAACGGCAGAGTATGGAATGGCGCCATTTGCATTCTCCATCAAAGAAGAAAGCAAAGACAGTGCCATCAGCTGCGAAGGTGAAGGGCACAGTCTTCTGGGATGCAGAGGGGTTGATTTTGGCCGAATTCCTGGAACCTGGGCAAACCATCACTGCTGCTCGTTATGTCCAGACACTGCACAAGCTCCGTCGTGCATTGCGCGATAA
>Ga0131853_10008144_pt1 | contig 19068 bp, 16 predicted proteins | sample TergutLab28metaG_FD_92764 | JGI IMG/M metagenome (GOLD analysis project Ga0131853, IMG submission 92764) | Labiotermes labralis P1 segment gut microbial communities from Petit-Saut dam, French Guiana - Lab288 P1 (version 2) (version 2) | ecosystem: Host-associated > Arthropoda: Insects >...
GGGTCGACTCAGCCTCTAACAGAAATGAGTACCAGGAGTATTTCCTGGGGGTAAAGGCGGCCGGTGCGTAAGGCTGACAACCTACCACCATCCTGTGCCGTTGTCACGAAATCTGGGAACCTTTAACTTCTTGGAACCCTCTGGGCCTGTAACGGGACTGCTTTACAGGAGATACAAGACAGCAGTCACAGATTAATCTGGTTGATATTCCAGCATTTGTCAGGGAAATGATCTATGAGCTGAGAACCTGAACCTGCTGTCTCCAGAATACTGCCCAGGTTGATCCCACTGATCAGACACTCTGTCGCATCAAGACTGACGACATAGGCCAGAATCTTCAGCCTAGTGGCTCGGTGTAGCCCTTACAGTCAACTGAAGCAGTATCTCAGAGCAGAATAATCACTTTCATTATAATTATATATCATAAAATGGAGCTTACCTCAGTATGCTGTTCAAAATGTGTGCATTCCTGATGGGTGAAAACTGTTCTTTTGTACATTTACCCACCCAAATTATAGAAATGCAGGGCTCATTACAACACGAGATGCCCCATCCCATGACAGATGAATCCACTGCAGTGTAAATACACATATGAGGGCAATTCAAAAAGTAAGGTTCCATATTTTATTCACACTGAAAGGATTCCTGCACTAAGTTGGCAAGCATGGGTTGTTAGAACATATATTCACCACCATACAGCAGTAGCAGTAAAGTTTGCTCCAGAAAGGCTTCCCATCAACTGACAGATGAACACAAAAATTGCCTGGGAAAGTCCATGTAGCTCCTTCAGCATTATGAAGCATTCTTGAGCACATTTTACAATAGAAAAGACTTTGGTCTTCCACAACACCCCAGACAGCAAGGCTGAATCAGTGACCTGGAAGAGAAAGTGATGAATACTGTTTTCTGCAATGTTTAGTGAGGTTTGTTGGTTGTTTTCACACCTCACTTCAACAATAAATGCAGGAAACTCTACAGAAACTTTAGGAGGCTGTTTGGCACAAGAGACCAGGATGATGATCAAATGAGTTCATCTTTTCCATGACAATGCACAACTATCTCTTGATCTCCTGGGGCTGAAAAATTCTTCCACATCCACCACACAGTTCTGATTTGCACCATCATACTTCCACATATTCTCAAAGATGGAAAAGCACCTCAGAGGTCAGCACTTCCACTCCAATTAAGATGGTCAAAATGAAGTCAAGACAGGGTTACTTGCCCAGGACATACTTGTTTCTAAGAAGAACTCGATTAGTTGATATATAGCTAACATAAGTATCTAAATAGACGTAGTGACTATGTGGAATAGTAAAGATTATATGAGACTGTATCTCAGTCCCATGAGTTACTATATTATTTTATTTAAATGAAAAATAGGGAGCTTTACTTTTTGGGCAACTTTAAGTACACAATGCCAGATGGCCCTTGTCAAGTCACAAGGCACAAATGCTCCCTCAATGCCATTAAAAAAAAATACATATATATATATATATAAACTCCTGTGTCCAGACACAGGTAATCCACATCTCCTGGGTTCTGATGCCTAACAGTATGGTACACAGGCAAGAATGATTCAGAGGAACACACCGTCTCCATCTTCATAGCAAAAGTGAAGATGTAGATAGCACATTCCTCTGAAACGTTCATACATTCTTGCCTTACAAAACATTTTGGATGACCGCAATTGTAATATTCACTGTCATATATCACAAGGATTACACAGTTTATTACACATCAAATGATTGCAAATTAACATACTCACCAACTCTGATGGATGTTACTTACGCATGTATCTGTGATCCCAAAGGATTCTGATAAACGGCACTCACTGTTGTTACTCAGTTTCTCTAAGACAGTACCACCTGTCCTAAAAAGATTTCAGGCCCTTTCAAAATATGCAAACATTTGAAGTTTTGACAGCAGTGTTGCTGAGGTTTCCATTATTCTGGGATATGATGCTGCATCACAGCATAACTGACAATCCAGTGACATGGTAACATATCCTACAGGACCAATTTACTTCAAGAAATCATATTTCATGGTACATTACTTAACTATACTTTGGGCCAATAACAGTGGCTGCATGGTCAAAGGCACGCAGCTTTGACTGCTCAGGCTCTGAAATCATGAGTTCAGGTCCCACTTGGTCTATGCATGACCGCATCTTTCTGTTTGCACTGCGCCGTGAAGGTACAGATCTTGTGATGAGCTGCTCCTCTATCCCCAATCCCAGAAGTCCTACTGAATGTCTCAGAGATTCATATTTTCTGGAGTTAGTTCTGAAATGGGACAAGCAATACAGCCCAATCCACAAAATGCTAATTAATGTTACAAGAAAAATTCTGGTTTTGGAGATATTCAATGACATGATTCTGAAAAAAAAAAAACTCCCTCTCCAAAAGTGGATCTTTAGACTTTCTTCACATGATGTGACATGTTAAGAATGCATGCCATGATCCTTCTGGTTAATCTTGATATTCTGAGCTACTCCAAATTTTGAAGAAATGTGGCAGAAAATTCTGTGAGTGATGAAATATGAATATGGGTAGCATGTACTAAAATAGACAGAAATTTAAATTTAGAGGGAACTTGGAAACTTTAAGACAGTTAACATTTTCAGAAATGTAAGCATTTATAATTAGTGAAGATGCAGGCACTACGATTGTTTGAACCATCGAGAACTTCACACCCAACAGTACAGTATCACATCCCAGAAGACCTGAATCTTCAGCAACAGTGCTGCAGGAACCTCATGTCTTGCACGTGTCTCTGTACTCTAACATAACTTACATGTGCTCCATCTTCTGAACAGCCATTAATTTATCTTACAGATACCACTGGAAGTAATACAACAAGTGACAAAGTGTTCAGATCCTGAAACGAAAAATGTTGTCCAAGAGATACTGAACAACATAACATCAGCCCAACATCAGTATCAAACAAAGCACAATCAATCCAGACCAGTATGTTCTGGAGCATATGGAGACAACCCTTTTGGGCACAAAAGGGTCGAAGGTAACAGCAAGAGTTCAAATGTTCACCCAGATTCTGGACGTTATAAGAAAACTAACACATACAACAGCTACATATAAAACTGTACATAACCAAGTACCAGTACCTTGGTCTGTACGATAAGGATTAATGATGCAGCCAACTGAATTCCTTTATCACACTGCCCACAAAGGCACTTAATTTAATAAATTACCATTAATTATTTATAATTACTGTACAGACAAATGTTGCAATTGTTACTATTTCATGTCCCTGATGTTTACAAGAAACATGGTTTTATTTTTGGGTCCTTGGCCCTATGCTACACCATTCTGAAACCTTAGGAACCAAACTTTCAACCGACTATCTTACAATATGGAGAAATACTTTACCTCACTTCACAGAAAATGTGAATGACTTTGAAACTGCACAATATGTTAATCTAGTTTTAGCACTTATTGACAGCATCTGAAGCCACTCACTGTTACATATGTAAAGAAATGTGTTGAGAAGCAATGCCTTTTTAAATAAAGTTTTCTGTAATTGCCTTACATCTTTTAGTGACAAATGACATTATTGCAGACACAGATACTGTCTGTAGTAGTACTGTGTATCAAGTCACCTGAAGACACGCGGTAAACACAAGCAACAACTGTCAGTCAGCAGATATGGTGATACATGGGTGATCATAATTCTGGCATTGTGGACTACTCATTTACCCGCTCCCACCCACTTCTCTTGATTATACTGTAACACATGGCTCCTACTGTACACAGAGGGAAGCTTCCGCAGTGATTTGCAGCTTGCTTCAGTTCAAATAAGTAACACACTGTATTTATTAGCACTGCAACTGAGTAACCCCACCAATGGTATGTGATGTCTGACAATTTTGCAAGCACTTTCAGGCATGTGAATTGCGATCAGAAATCCTAGGTAAAGTCCCTCAGGGTGCTGAAGTCAGCAAACAGCTAAAAGCTCTTGATGTGATCACAGCATTCACCTTACAAGTAGCACTGTAATGCTTAAATGTTTCATTTCCTGCATTAACCTCAAGTATGTACAACACTATTTCCATCCCCAAAACGATTTCCTAACTTCAGTGTACTTGGCAGTCATGCGTATGAAATAGACGCTGTTGATGACCATCACAAGATGCCTTGTACTGCTGATCCTCTTTGTACTTGTGATATATTCTGAAGCATAACTACCAATTCCTGTCACAGCTTACGACTGTGTGTGAAACAGTAACATAAGAACTACTGTTTGTAGACAACTATATACTATTTGAAGAATTTTGCAACCATCATAGGATGTCAATATGCAAAATCACACTTCAGATAGGAAAATTCAATTACAAATAAAGCTCAGTCTTTAAATCTTACGAGAACACTCTGAACAGACACAGTGGATAAAGAAGTCCAGTTGCTGGGAATAGAAAAAATATTACAATGCAGCTTGGCGGTGCATTTCAGGTGTCACAAAATACATACTATGGGAAACAGCCCATAAATGTTAAGGTAATAATGGTAACAATTTGCTATTTATTGTCCGTCGTACACAACACTGTGGTGTAAAGTTAAGTTATACAACAATAACAAAGCTTTGTTATTGTTGTATAACTTAACTTTACACCACAGTGTTGTGTATGACGGACAATAAATAGCAAATTGTTATACTGGCACAACGGGATGGAAAACCCTCAATTTATAATAAGTAATAATGGTAAGATATTCTGAGAAAACAATGGAATTCCTTTTATACTTGTTCGTATTCTTTTCACACCAGTTACATGTTCCTCTGTGTTGCAAAAAAGTTAAGTCTGTGAGTCCCAGACCCTGGTACTTAGTTCTGAATTCACACTGTTTGGTGGAACTAAATTATTACAACTAGACACTTATAATATGTTAATTTCAACACAGTTACCAACAGCAAAACTGTATTCAATAGCTGGAACAATGCAGATACATACTTCTGTGATAAAGTATCCTCGGATTCTTACAGTCAGTTCATTCCATGATGCTGATTCTCAGACCGTAGACCGTAGAATGATAGGTGAAGATGAGTTGGAAAGGATTTGTCATGAAGTAGTCATGTAAAAAAGGTACTACATCAGCAATTTATAGAAGAGCTGTGGATAATCACAAAATACTTCAGACAGGGTATCTATTTCGAGCTCAAATTTGAAGAGGGAACCTCTCAAACACAAGTCTAGAGCTTCCTGTTGTAGCAATACAGGAAAAAGAGCTTTAGTTAAAATACAGTGTTCCGTTTCATAAGATTGTTATTTTTAACTCCTGTCACACGACGGAGTTGGGCAGAAGTAGCACATCACAGTACATATTAGTGGGATGATGGGCCTGCTGTCGGCTTGATAAGATCATATCTCTCGGTGGATCCACCACTTCTCAGCAGTTGCTCCAACATCTGCCACATGTCCTTTTTCTTAGAAATCACCAGGTGCCTGTTATCATTTTTGCCATAACTCTTGGTCTTCAGTTTAAATCTTGTAGCAATTCTGCAGTAAGAGGAAGAAACAGGGACAGGAATAATCACTGATACAAAAAAAATTATGACACAGAACTGAGAACTGGCGAACACTGCAGAGGAACCATCAGTGTATTGTAATAGAAAACTGACAAATGGTTAGCAATGTGCTGAGTAACTACTTTCTATTATGCCAGATAACACAAACTATTGGTCTGTAATCACACAACACAATAAAAATTACTGGGTGTGGGCAAAACTGTGTTTTTATTTAACAAAACATAAACTGTACTTCTTGTCATTTGGGTTCAATGGCACATACACCTAGTATGTAACCAGGCTGTCACATTTTGCTTCATATGTTGAAGATGTTCAAGTTTTCAGTGTGACCCGGGTGAATGTGAGGTTGCATGTGAAAGCACAATGATATCTGGGTCTGAATCGAAGTCCACATTCACAGTTGAAACCGTGTACTTTGCATCACACCTTGCACTGGAATTAAAGTTTAGTTAAAACTGTCATTGTAAAATTTGGTACAATGGAAAATACCGACTTAACTGGTGAAACTGTCTGAAGCATGGTTCCAAATAAAGTCCACAAATTCCAGAGCAGTGGAGACAGTAGGTGGAAAAATATTTGCTTTGACCTTTCCAGAACAATTTTTGTAATGTTTCTCCAGTAGTGTACCTCATTAATTTGCTTTCCACTTTGCTGGCAAATTAATTACTTTAAAGACATGGGTCTCACTGATGGCACAGTACATAAAGAGAACAGGTTGCAAATGACAGCAAGTCTAACAGCACAGGCAACGTACATACGATGTAACAATGAGGCACATTTGCATACCCATTGGTGCTGTGCAAAAGCCATAAGTATTACACATTATGTGTGTGTGTGTGTGTGTGTGTGTGTGTGTGTGTGTAGCCTTATAATCAAGCATGCAAAACACATGCACCATTTTAATATTGTCATCTGTGGCCTGTCTGGCTCTACATATTTTTCCACATTATCTCACAAATGCCCCAAATATCAAATTTCATGAAAATATGTCCAGTGGTAGCTGAGTTGTTCCATGGACACAGAGACACAATGAAGCAAATAGCTGCTTTTCGCAATTTTGCCAATGTGCCTAAAAACTGCACAGACCATCAGCAGAGCAAGTTGCTTACTTGCTGTATCATCATTTGAAATACAGATATCTGTTTTTTTCATATCACTGAAATTTCTTATTCACACAAAGATCCTATAGTAGCATTTGATCATCCTGGTCAACAACTGAGACACACTCAACGTCTTTCATTCTCAGACCTCTCTTACCATTTTATTGGCTGACACAAATAGCAAAATATCAGGTTCTCTATGATCTTGAAAATATAGCATTTGGAAAATTCTGCAGAAAATAAAAGCAGCACATTTTCCTCCACACAAATGGCTGTCACTAATATACATTGCACGCAGAAGTATGCAATGGCTGGATGTGAGTAACACTGTATGCAGAACTAAACTATACAATGTCTCCATTCACCGTAACATAATACAACTAATAACTGCACTTACGTATGCATAGTCTTCCTTTCCTCAGTGCTGAATTCTGGGGAAAATACAAGATCATACTGTGAATCACCATTTGCATAGTCTTGTATCAAGCGCTGGACTTTGTCTCTGAACTGACGATCATCTGAACCACCTGACTTTGGCCGTGCCAATCCCAGACCAGCTCTGTTCACATGTTCTTTGATACTGCATCACGAGAAAGAATAGCACTTGGTTAAAATAACATACAGTGCACAAGATTACAGCATGTAGGCCATATGCCATGATGAACAATGGTTAACCGTTCAATGCCAGCCTTAGTGCAGTGTATGGACCTTTAATTGTTTACACACTGCTGTCCTCAGTGCACTGTATTTTTGTGAATGCTCTGATAGGCATCTCTTCCATTCTGAGTAGTAAGTGGAATTTAACTCCAGCATCATCAAAGGGTTACCACCTAAAAGAAGTCTCAAGGAAATATGTATGGCAAAAGGCCACCTACAGAGTCATGAAAGAAATGGGAAAGTAGAGTGCATGGTGACAGGTGTAATGTTCTACAGTACTGAAAATAGAAGCCAAAGGGTGGTAGTGATGATGACTGAGGGCAAAGTATCCAGGAGGCTTTCTGTTTCAATGGCTCCTGGAGCAACTGGATTTGATCACAGCATGCTATGACAACTGAATGGCTACAGGCATCATACAGGCACTTAGACTGAAATAATAACACATTCACAAAGACCAGTACCATGAAACTACAAATACTTTCAGTTGTATTCTTGTGCAAAGACAATTTTTTCTAAGCAGATGATTCCCCAAAGGTATATACACTAGAATTCTGTGTGCATTCCTCGTATGTATATTTTAATCATATCTCCAGCCTACATACCCTAGTACATTTCACCATCCTAACACCAACACATGACTCGTGTATACAACCAAGTTCGTCATTATATAACATTCCAAATGGCTCAATTAACATCACCATTCTTAAGTTTAATTACTTCCATAAAAGCTTTATCTTCAAACAGCTGTAATTCATGTTCTCTGTTGGCAGCAGCAGATTGCATTTTATCACCATCATTTGGTGGCACTACAACCCCCCTGTGGGTTTTTGCCTTCTGATCCAGTTCCCTCCAAGTTCTTCTGTCCTTAGCTATTTCCTTCCAGTTTTTAACTTCCAGCTTTTTTAGATCTTCCATAACATCCTCCTACCATCATTGTCTTGGTCTTGCTTGGTCCATTCTTTGAATATGCCCCAGCCATTTGATTCTTTGTGCCTTGATGGATCTCACCATATCTGCACCTTCTATTAATTTATCAATCTCCATGTTGTTTCGTATTCTCCATATATCATCAATATTGACAGGACCAAATACCTTTCTTAGTATTTGCCTTTCAAAAATGCGCAGGTTGTTTTCATCTTTCGCTGTTAATGTCCAAGTCTCTGATGAGTACGTAACGACTGGTCTTATCAAGGCTTTATATATTTCCATTTTGGTGTTTTTCTTTAAGAATTTTGATTTTATTAGTTTTGCATTGGCATAGTATGCTTTGTTGCCTTTTGCTATTCTTTCAGCTATTTCCATATTCATTATCTGCATTCAGAATGGAACCCAGATAACTAAAATTTTCCACATTTTCAAAGGCAAAATTATCAATTTTTAGGTGTGTTATGTCTTTTATTCCCGTTCTCTTTATTTGCATATATTTGGTTCTGTCTTCGCTGACAGTCAATCCCACTGGGGTTGCTTCATTTTGCAGTTTATGAAACATTTCCTTATGAGCTTTCAGAGATACAGCTAGAAGGGCAACATCATCAGCATAAGCAACAATCTACTTCCGTTTCAAACTAATGTCTCCTCTAAGATTGAGTTTCTTAATCACCGAGTCGAGTATTAAGTATTGTTGCAGAGTGCATCGCCTTGACACACACCAGATGAGATTGAGAATGAATTAGGAGTAAGATTCTCTATTTTCACATTTGCCTCCGTGTTCTGGATTGTCATTTTAATTAACTGTACCAACTTGTTTGGTATCCTCAATTCCCGTAGTATCTGTATGGTTTTTTTTGTCTGTTAACAGAGTCAAAAGCTTGCTTAAAATCAATAGAGTATATACATTTCAATGTTATATTCATAACATTTCTCTAATATCTGTTGCATTAAAAATATGTTGCCCGTAGTTGACGTGTTTCTCCTAAACCCACTCTGTTCTTGACTCAACAAATCTTCTGCTGTTATTTATCGCTAGATCACATTTTGTACCCATTCAAAACAACTGGTAATCTACTGTTCTGTCCGTCCTAACCTTCAGCATTTCGGACTACAAATTATCCCACTCCTACTATTACCATCATACTCATATATTTTCAGTGCTCTTCTCAGGTATCCAACTTCTGAAATATTCTTGTTGCTAATAAAACTAATTTATCCTTTGATTTATTTCACACTAGCAGAAGTACCTGTCCATATTCTGGTGAATGACTTTTCTCTTTCTCAGTACCACAATTGTGTACACAGTAGCTAACACTTTAAGGATGAGTAACACCGACACTAAGAACTGACAGTTTACTTATTTTGTCAGAAAAACAACTGACGATAAAGACTTAAATCACGTTTATAAATGCTGCAATGCTTTCCCACAACACTTGCACGACAGTTTATGAATCACAGCTGATATACCTATTGGTAATAGCATAAAGTAAATTTCATATCTTTGGATGGATCTGCAGTGGTAAACAGTAAGCAGAGTCGTCACATTTCTACACACACACACCACAACACACACACACACACACCACACAGACACACACACACATGACTAAGTGAAATCATATTGTTCTTCAGTTTTACAATCACACACAGTCCTCTCATACAACAGTGTACACTTTTAACATATGTGCTAAAAATATGATGCCCCAACAACCAGGCATAAGAAGTGTTAATTTGACTTCATTTATGCAAAACTGTACCACGATACAGTGTAAATGTATGCAGTAACATAAATCGAAAGGTAAAGGACTATGGAGGTATAGTTCCAGCTTTTGTTATCCTCTGACATTAGACGGAGAAAAGCAGTTAATGTTGCATCCTGGGTGGGGTGGACCTTTATATCCAATGAACAGAATGCTGATTAGGTCCCAGAGCTGTTACAGATGGACAAAGTGGCAGGAAAAAAATCTGCACCCACTGTGGATGTCATACACCACTTCTCCAGTTGTGTCCACTCTACAGTTTAGTCATTATACTGACTACATTATCCATACCTCACTGGCTCCTCAATTCCCTGGGCATCTTTTCCAAGTCCACCACCACTCCAGCCCATTAGCCGTAACAACCTGCTGCCGACATTGTCCTCTGATACGGGAACACTGACATCAGCAGACTGTGTATCAGAGTTACAAGTCATACCTAAAGATTTGTCTATGGTTGTATCAGACCAGAACTTCAATTTCATCTGGAAGCAAAGTAATGTGTCTCTTAAACATGAGCTCTCACTACCATCACAAACATTGTAATGTTACAGAGGGTTCAAGTCTTCTGTGATGTGGTGCTGTGTTATATTACAGAAGACCTGAGTACTCATCAACACCACTAAGAGAACCTCAAATCTCACATACAATCTTACAGTTTCGTGGTGTATACTGTGACACAGTACGAATACAGTGACACCAAAAAACTGATATACACAACTACAGAAAGAAAAACAAGGGATGAAGAACAAAATGAAAACAATCATAGGGAATTAAGAAATTAAATATCTTGGAAGGTAAAGTAATAAAGAAAAGAAAAATTTCTATGAGTTTTTTTAAGAATCAACAGCATGCTTAAGATGCTGACAAAGAATCATCGAGGCAAAGCAGCAAGCTAAAATAGGATGCACACGGAAGATGAAGACACAGGAAGACAGTGATATATAGCGAGGACTGGCTGCTGTATGGCCCAAACAAAAGTGGAAATGCTGACAGAAGAAGATGCATTTTTGCACTGTAATGTAAGAGTGTGTGTTCATTGCTTTGTATCTTTGTTACATCACCAAACAGATGGTGTTACCAATGATTATATGAAGAGAGAAACCAGGACCTAAACAGAAAAAACCCCTGCAACTCAAAAGGTTTTATGAAAATTCGCTGTCTCTCTCCCCACAGAACCAGGAATAAGAATCAGCAAAGACCGCATTAGAAAACTGTCAAATGTTTCAACTAGAAAGATGTGGAAATCACTTCCTGTAACCAATATACCAATCACTTCCTGTAACCAATAAACCAATCAAACTAGAAAGTTACAACAAATTTCCAACATGGATTGAAATATACAAAAATGTCATCCCACATAAATAAATAAATAGCAATTCATCAATCCACCTGTGGTAAAAATCTGGTAAGGTTTACGCTGTATATTTAGAAAAAAAGATTTCAAAATGTGGGTTATCATATAAAAATTAGGCAGCTACAAATACAACCACACAAATGCAGCACAATACTGACATACAGCACAGCAACAATCACATCAACATGTGAAACTCATGAGTCTAAAGCTGCCACCAGACTCTCAGTGAGTTCCCACTATGGTGCCTACAGAATCTGTTAAAGGCCTTAGCTTGAGAGACAGACAGCACAATTCCAGACCAGCTGATCAAAACATTAGGTTCTACTGCAAGCCCACATGCTCACCAAGTTTCAGGGTCAAATCCAGGCCCACCTCCCAAGTCTCATCCTTTTAATAGCGCACTTATGAAAATATACTGGAAAACAATAACTTATTGAACTGCTGCAGACAGCAGATCATTATGCCTGACTAGTCATAAGCTGGATATGGGATTTTGAAAAGGGTACTTACTGAGGCTGAATTTTTCTGACATCAGAGAACTGCTTCTGAGTGTATAACAGCTCTATGGCAGATGAAAAAAACTGGCAAAGGGCTATGGATATTGAAGAAAATGTTGGACAGGAGGGGCCAGTGGACAGGACTAAACTGGCAGATGGAGGTGGGGTGGTATGAACTATGAAACGTGATGTGGCTCACCTTGATTGTGTAACAAGTTTCCTTCAGTTTCTCCAACCCTACCTCAGCAGCAACACGGCTTGCCTCTTTTTTGGTCTTCTCTAATGATGATGCCAATAACACCCCATTCACATACATCTGGCATGACCTGATAATGAATAAATATGACAAATATTCCCACAGAGTTTTGATTCATCAAGCAAACAAGTATGTAACTCAGCTGAACTTTCAACAGATAGTGATGTACAGACTACATGTGGTCTTATGGGATGTAACACCATGAAGAAGGCACTTGTGAATGCAGAGAATTCCTTGACTAGCTGAGAACCGGTTAACGTCTCAAGGAGGACTCTGCTCCATGGAGTGAGTAAGGTCAAAGTAAATAAGTAATAACATACGTGTGGTTCACAAATCAGACCAAGGGCTGGGCAGGTCTACCAAACACTGTGAATTTAACATTCGTATGTCCGTGCATCGCTAATATATTTGCATAGTACAACCAACAAGATGCGACGTTTCTCAATTTACTTATTTTTGTAAGACACTACATGTTTCAGACGGTTTTTCCATCCATCGTCAGGAGCTCAAAACTGCACATACAGCGTCAGAAACATGTAGAGTGTCCTACAGAATTAAATGAATTCAGAAATGTCGCATCTTGTTGGTTGTACTCTGTGAATGAACACTGTGAGTAGTATGATGAAGTGAGGACTCAAGTGTTCTGGGATCTGAGTGTGCATCAGTGTGTAAGTGGTGTCCAGTGTCTCAAAGGATTGTGGTAGCTTCACCTTCAGGGTCAAGTCATTCACTCTTCTTGGACTGCTTGACCCCAAAGATGAAGGCACTATAATCCTTTCAAACGCTGTTAACCAGTAACCCAATGACACAGTAGCACATACCTGGTAACTTGAATTTTCAGTAATATTGCTGTAAGAACCTTAAATAATGACTTTCAGTTGTCATAAACTTCTCCATTACATTGTGTTCCAGAGACTAGCAACAAGACAAAGAGCAGTGCTTCACAAGATGCCCTTCTGACTTACAGGGATGGGGAAATCAACAACTGGACATGCACACTTGCTCTTGCAACTGCATCCCCCAGCCCACAATAAAAATTAATGTAGTTTGTAGGCTTTGGCAGCAACCCAGGTGACATCAGCAATCGTCTGGTGTATGACATGCCACATCACACACCAGCAGAAGAGACCTAACATGTCACGTTTCAGGATGTCATATCCAGTAAACTTGGCAACAGAACCTGCATCAACTATTTAACTCTCAATTAATCACAATGAAGCTTTTTAAACAAAAAAGAATACTCTCTATTCAGCAGTGTTCACTGTGCTTCACTGGCATATGACTGCAATCCCAATCAGCTTAAGTGATGTTTAAACCTTCAAAGCACAGCGGTTACTATACGTACCACCTGCTTTCACATTCAAAACATAATTTTGCCCACACAGCACACGTATGTACACCGTAAAATTTGCAAATAAACAGTAATTATTTCCTCAAACAGCATTAAATGCTTTATCAATGCAATGGCAGTGAACTTCTTCATATATGTCAGGCCTCAAAGGTTAACAAAAGCCTGTAGCTGAACTGTAACCTTAACTAGTCATTTTAATATTATCCTCCCACCTATGGGGATCACGGTAGCACAGTGGTTAAGGTGCTGTGCTACAATTCGGAAGGTCGCTGGTTCGATCCCAGCTGGTGTCAGTGGATTTTTCATTGACATAAAATCCTTCCGATTGCACTACGGCCCTGGGGTCAACTCAGCCTCTAACAGAAATGAGTACCAGGAGTATTTCCTGGGGGTAAAGGCGGCTGGTGCATAAGGCTGACAACCTACCACCATCCTGTGCCATTGTCATGACATCCGGGAACCTTAACTTCCTGGAACCCTCTGGGCCTGACCAGCCCTGTAATGGGGCAGATTTACCTTCTTACCTCTCACCTATACCCATGTCTTCAAAGGACACCTTCCCTTCATGTTGTCTACCAGAACTGCACACACATTTTTCTCATTCTAGACTATGTAAACAGCATGTGACAGCCCTAGATAAGGGGGATGAGGGGTGGTGGAAACGCACAGACAGCTGGCGACTTATGGGTTGGGTGGGCAGCTAACATGTCACTGTGAAGGGACAACGTTACAACATTTTAAAATTATATGTACCGTGCATTGCACAGAAATTAATTTACATAACCAACATTACATACACCAAAATCTACACATCAGATGTCAGTAAATCTCCTACATGTTTTGGCATGTCACAGGTGCCATCATCAGGGAGTCTTCTCAGCACTTAATTTAGCACCCTCTAAAAGGTCCACTGCAAAGTAAGTGGGTAGCAAGAGCCATACACTTCACATGCATTAAGATCCCAGTTCAAACATAAGAATGTCCACAACACACGAACAGATGTTCCTTTGAGCACCATGCAGACTGCAAGTGGGGAGTATAATCTCTTCTGGCATTTAATATTTGTGTTGCGGATATTCTTGTGTTTTATCTGGAATTTTAATGTATGTGCAAGTGTAAGAGCGCTACAACACGTCAGACAGAGTATTTCACGAACACAATGACATTTAGAAATTCAGTTTCACATGTATTATAGAAACCACACGATTCGAATGGTGCAAAACTGCAAAACTTTTTTGAACTCCCAGTTGGGAAACATCGGTTATGATGGCAAAGATGTAATATGGCCTTACTTTATGTACCAATACTTTTTAGAACTTCAGAATATCACTGCAGTCTGCACGACCAATTTTTATAGTTTTACTTCCACTGAGGAGGCACAATGAACAGACTGGTACTGTGCACCAAAAGGAAGATTATATAGCCTAACACATAGCTGCTATGTAACTCTTCATCTTGAGGACATCAAGTTCATCAGAAACACTGACTATATGGCAGCATAACCCTGGTATAAAGAGTAACATAAGTTCACCCTATAACCTGCCATGAAGACAGAGAGGGAATAGAGGTATAGCTCTACTCTTTCTTTAACCCCGCCGCTATGTGGGGGTGGGTGGTCAATGCCACACCCTGGCCGCTTCAAGCCCGGGAAAGAGGTACGGTACCAATTCCACAAGAGGCTGGGTGGGACCCAGGGCTGGTATGAATCGGAACAGAAAATATTGTCTCCACTGGGATTTGATCCCTGGACCATCCAGCCCACAGCAAGTCGCTATACCAAATATGCTATCTCAGCCCACATCCCAGGTCTAACCATCTGTGAATTTTACATGCTCCTGCTTCAGAATGGCACACATGTTCATTAAAAGCAATATGAGCATACACAACAAAAACCACTTCTAATGAACAAAAAGCTAACTTAAACAACACCATGTCAGAGAAGTGTGAGATCACAAATGGAAGCTCCATATGTTTTGCGCTGACAGGTTTGGTGCTCAATGCTCCAGGCTCACATACATATGACCAGTTCAAATCTTGGCCAGGACATGGGCTATTGTGGCATTCTGAAGAATCTTACTGCTTTAATTTTGACCATGAAGATGAAGGAAGCAAGATCTTTTGAAGCCAGACACTAACTGCCCAGAGACAAAATGTCACGTATCAGGAGACACAAATCTTCTACACGATATTGCATCCAACACAAACAATGCCATGAGAACCCGAACATTCATGATCCACTTGCTTGCTGCCTTGTTTTATCAGAGCGAAATACAAATAACATCTCCAGTCCCTTCCGCAAAACCCACACTTGTAATTACACGCTGCACTCTGCGATGTGCATGTCATACATATCTGCATCATTTTGAAATGGGAATAAAGTGAAACAGTAATATTACTATTTTAGGATCAAAACTTTGTGTGAATTGGTCCATTTTAGAACAACCAAATCCATAACCCAGATTCATTTTTATTCATAATAATTCTTGATATACTCAGCATGATATTTCCTTCATTACATTACTCATTCATCACTGTCACACACATCTGAAATGTATACACACAGTTTAAAACTATCACAATATGTACCTTCATAATATTAAAAAACAGCATTGCCTGTGGTCTCTACACTGAGAATTCAGGTCTTATGGTATGTGTTGTGGTGTCACTAAATGTCTTATTCTCGAAGTTCTGAAGGACCACAGGGCCTCCAGAAAGTCAAGAACCACCCACCCAACAACACACTGTCACATCCAAAAGACCTGCAGGCTCAGCAACACAGCCTCAAATCCGGCCCTTTACATTGTCTAAACAATACTTTGCTGTTAGCATGTCAGGAGTGCTTTCACTGCAGTAGACGTACGGTTACACGTGCCACCGTGACTGCACATACATGCCACTGGAGGTTCTTAAGGTGCAACACACATTTCAGGGCTAAGTTCTGTCTTTATACTGCAGGTCATGTAGCAGTCATGCTGGGACATGGCCTTCCCACTGTGCATGATTACATTGTTGCAAGCATCTGTGAGGGGATAGGGAAAGTTTAACATGCAGCATATCGATTTACATTTGGTCCCGCCACAGAAATAATACATATTTAAAAAATGTCATTGCTCTTTCTTAAGCACTATTTCAGGAAATTGTGGAACTTCTGAATCTCCACAAAACTTACACTTCTGATGAGACGTGCTGGTCATACTTGCAATCTAGTGGCACCTGACACATCGATGTTGAAGCATGGATGGTCTGCATTGCACTGGCAGTTTCATATGCTCGCTCAATTAGCACCAATTTCCCAAATGGCCCACCAATTACTGGTGCTGGAGTTGGTGGTGATCTCGCAGTAGATGTTTGGTCTATGTGATATGTCTTCACTCCGCCGTAACGTGAACTTGGTGACCCATTAGCAAAAGAACTACTCTGAGAGTTCTGAGACTGGGGAGCAGTGCAAACTGTGGGTCCATATGTCACTTGAGCCGTTTTGGTGGGGTCACCTCGTGATTTAGGCATAAAATGATTCTGCAAACGGGTATCAATAGTAATAACAGATTTTGAATCAAAATTAGGAGACAATTTCTTTTGGGGCTGCGATGGTGTAGACTGTGAGGTTCCCTCCCCTTGCAATGGTCTCTTTAGCCCTGCAAATGAAATAGAAAAACCAAGATTCATGATTTGTATTTATTTACCAATGCTACTTAATTCCTACCTCTTCAGTTTCACAGATGGCATTCAACACACAGAACCAAATTTCAAGATTAAGCTGCACAAGGGAACGAAGATCTGCCAACCTTTCAGCAAACACTGTTGCCATCTTCAAGGCAAATAAATATGGAGGTCACCCAGCAACAGTTCGATGGATATGGGTATGGTGGGGTATGGTAAGTGATAAAGATGCATGGTAATGACCAATAAGGTAGCTTCTTTGTTGCCATGAAAACAGGTGAAATTTCCTTTTAGGAACCTGGAGAGACACAGCATGAATTAAGGAAAAAAGTCTGGATTAGACTGAAGATGCAAGGAGGTATTTAAAATATTTTTTCAAAACCTGCAAATAACAAAGGGCATGTTTTTCATCGCAAGGAGGATCTGTGGGTGGCTTACACAGGAGGCACTGCTTATAGACAGAGAGTGAATGGAGGGTGTTGGTGGGGAAGGGCAGAGCTACTGCAGTCCATGGATTCAGATCAGATCAGTTCACTCCAAAGTACCTAACACAGTACGTTTCTTCAACCCTGTAATTAACCTCATCAGGGAAGCAGAGTCGACTTCCAAAAGCTTGGTGCATCTCAACAAAAAACAAGAATCTGGAGCAGTCCAATACACATTTAACCTCAATAACATAACATCTTCAGAAAATTTACACTGAACAATACATAAAATTGTCACACTTACAAGCCTGCATAATGGAAAACCACTTTGTACACACACAGTGGACAATACAAATGTCAGCCTGCCCTTAACCACCCACACAAATTCCCCACAATTATGTCCAGTGCTGAAAATGGCAAATATATTTGCTGAACCTCAGCCATCTTAGCATAATTTCCCAGCATCCTCTATCACTATTTTTTGCTCCCAGTCTGCTGTACCTCATGTGCTGCACAGCCAGTGGTCACAGCAAGCAGCAACAGTCACACTGTGAAATACCTTTAAAAAATTTTCAAAGGGAAAAACCCCCCCCCCCCCCACTACTATGGTACATAACCCTAGCATATATTCAGGACACTTGAACACACAACACATACTGACAACTAACCATACTACATCCAAATAATCCAGGAGGAGTTAAAATCAGAGATGGACCGACACAACAATCTATGAAATAATGGTCATCAACTACTGTCATCATATATCAGTATTCTAAATATGTGGTCTGAAAACCATACAGAACAGCAAATGCCCCTACTCAACAGAAACTAAACCATGTCAGCTACAAAACAATTTCAGATTCTTGTCTCCAACCTGTACCAGGCTGCGTCTGATGTGTAACATTGCTTTTTGAGGTTTTGCCACATGACTGTTTGTTGATGCTGTACCATCTAGCCCAAAACACTGTTGTACTCTTCAGCATGAATGAGATGCAATGACAGCACAGCCCAATATGCAAATGTGATGCAACGATGGTGACTAACTGGGATCAATACAATAGTCACAAACATCAGAGTCCATTTTCAACATAAAATGTCTATCTGGTTCCAAGATCTCAAAAAATAAACACAAAAAGCATAAATATCATGGACGCTTCTTTTGATGATGACAACAACAAAAACAACAACATAAAACAGTACTTGTGCAATGGAGATGTGGGACACAAAATCTTCAAGATGTGGCAAAATCAAGAAAAATCAAACTGCTCATTACATCTCCAACAGAATATCTGAACACATAAGAAACAAAGAAAACATTCCACCAAGACCAAATATAGTATAATAATAATAATAATAATAATAATATACATCTGCACTACTCAATATGCAAAGCCTTAGGTATTGAAACTACAGACAAAAGGTACACACACATGCCCAAGCCAGTGTGTGAAGAGGGAGATGTTACAGTGTTGTGGAATCAAGCAGTACATACAGACAGAGAAGTTACAGCAAATAGGCCAGATATAATAATTAAAAACAA
>Ga0131853_10008145_pt1 | contig 19065 bp, 15 predicted proteins | sample TergutLab28metaG_FD_92764 | JGI IMG/M metagenome (GOLD analysis project Ga0131853, IMG submission 92764) | Labiotermes labralis P1 segment gut microbial communities from Petit-Saut dam, French Guiana - Lab288 P1 (version 2) (version 2) | ecosystem: Host-associated > Arthropoda: Insects >...
ATCGCTTGTGCCAGTAATGCCCTCGTCCCCTGCCAGGACGGGGTAGCAGCGATGCTGCCGGCATCCGGCCGCGGCGTCGGCGAACCGATCGGGTGGCTCGAGCAACGACACGAACCGGGCCTCTCGCGCCGTGAGCAGCAGGTGCGCCCCGATGAGCGAATGACGGATCGCGCTGTCCTTCGCCGCGACGTCGGGTGCGTCGATCTCCTCGAGGGTGGCATTGTTGCGGACCTCGACCGCCAATCGAATCGCCTCCCCCACCGGGGTTGCAATCACATCGATGTTGCCGTGCAATGGGAACCGCGTCCGGACGATACGTCCGGCCGAACCGAGTTCCTCCACGTCGGTCCCGCCGGGTACTCGGACATTCCGACGGACACCCGCGAGCAGTTCGGATATCGCGAACGCACCGAGCGGGATCTCCACCTCCACGGCCTCGTCCCAGCTCACCCACGTGCGGCCGTCGACGACGAGCTCGGGCACCGCCTCGAAGCTCCCGTCACGAGCTTCCTCGACGGTCCGCACCTGCAGCTGCAGGAAGCGCACCACCGGTTCGACGACACCGTCGATACGATCGAGCACACACTCGACACGCATCGCCGCGTCCTCTCCCACCTTCCGCTCATCGGCGCCGACAGGTCCGAGCACCCCGAACTGCCAGCGCGACTGGTTCTTCCCCGAGGTCGAGCGGTACGGGTACAGCAGGTAGCCCTCGTACAGGACGGCGTCGGCCACCGCCCGCAGCCGCGCCAGGTCGTCGAGTCCGGTCACGTCGTCATCTCCCCCGCCGCGTCGAGGAGCTCGGTCACAGCCTCGTCGATGCCGATCAGCCCGCGCGCGGCCTTGAACCGCATCAGCGCCGCGATGGTGTCGTGGTCCAGGCGCAGCCATCCGGTTGACGGGAAGTTCTGGCGTACAGTCTCGCGCCACACGTCGACGGGGAGGTCGAACTGTGCCTCGCGGTCCCACGGCACCTGCTCCACGCCGAACCCCGTGGTTCCCTTGGTGAATACCGTGCCGCTGAACAGGAAGCTCAGCGGCACCGTGCCGTCCGGGCCCGCCTCCAAGGCGTGCAGGTACTTCGACGCCGTGACCTCGAAGTCGTACGTGCACGGGATGACCAGTTCGGTGACGCACTCGCCGGTGAATCCGGGCACCGTCGCGGTGGTGTGCAGCCACGGGAACGTCGACAGGGTCGACGCCCACCGCTCACGCGGACCGAACAGGTCGAGCAGGCCGGCCTCCTCGGCGTCCGAGTATCGGCGTCTGCGCGGTTCCACCCGGATCTGGCAGCGGAGGGCGATCGCGTGCACCGTGGCGCCTGTCGACTCGGCGATCCGGACGCGGGCGATCAGATTGGGCGTCACCGCATAGGGTTCCGGCGCGACGGAGACGACGGAGAAGTCGAGTGCGGTCACGGCGCACCTCCGGACGGTTCGTGGACCGGCACGCTGCGCTGCTCGACGCGGTCGAAGAACTCGTCGAGTTCGCGTCGCGCGTCCTGTCCACCGTCGAATCCGCGCCAGCGCCGCCGCAGTCGGCCCACCAGTTCGTAGCAGGCGTCGATCGGCAGGAGGTAGCACTCGGCAGCGCCCGGCCCGGTCTTCGGTACCCGGATCAGCAGTGCCTCGACGTCGGCGGCGACGGTGTCGAGGGCGGGGTTGGACGCCAGCACGGACTTCCACGCCTCGATCGCCAGTTCCGACTCGGTCGCGCCGGCGGGCCCGGGATAGAACGCGACCGTGCGGCCCTGCTCGGAGTTCCGGAAGAAGAAGGCGAGCCCCACCGGGATGTCGAGCCCGTCCCACTGTCCCGGTCCCAGCCGGAAGTCCGGGAACGACAGGTATCTGTCGGGGACCGCGCGGTACTTCAGGTCGGCGCCCGGTTCGGTGAACAGCAGGTAGCACGGCCGGCACACGCACATCAGTTGCCGCCCCGCGATGTTCACCACGTGCGGGTGCTCGTCGGCGATCGGCACTGCACACATCTCGCACCGCTCCCCGGAGATCGGCTTCGGGCGGTCGGCGGCGATACGCCGAAGCACCCCCAGCGCGGGACCGGTGGCGGTGCCTCGCTCGGAGGGCGCGTTCACCCGGTCACCGCCGTGGGCACCGCCACCGAGAGGACACCGTCGCGCACCAGCACCGGCAGCGGGTCGAGATGATCACCCGGAGTCTCCACCCCTGCCCCGGCCCGGCGAACGTCGTAGTGGGCGCGGCAGGTGGGGCAGCGCAGGACCGCATCGCCCACGGCGCCACCGGCCCGACGCCGCATCACCGCCCCGGCCATGGAGTTCCCGCACGCGGGGCACCGGTCTCGGTAGGCGAACACCTCGTCACCGATGCGGCACACCAGCAGCGCGAGTCCGCCGAGCTCGAACCCACCCACCTCGTCCGGTGCCAGCTCCGCGAATTCCGGTGCCGACAACCAGGTTCCGGAACTCTGCTCCGACTCGCGCACGTGCGACATCAGTGAGTCGGCGCTGAACACGCCCGGTGTGGCCGCAGCGGACTCGCCGGGATCGGCCTCCACCTCGAGCGCGGTGATCTCGGGTGCGGCGGCCTGCACCGCCCCCTCCACCGCAAGCTGCAGGGTCACCGCCGACGACGGGCACCCGTGACAGCTGCCGAGCAACCGCAGCCGCACGACCCCGTCGTCCGACACCTCGACCAGCTCGACGTCACCGCCGTGCGAGCCCAGGTAGGGGCGGACGTTGTCGAGCGCCGTCCGCACCCGGGTCTCGACGTCGTGCGGGTGCAACCCGCTCACCAGCAGCACGCTCGACACCAGTTCGTCGCGGGCGAGCTCGTCCACCAGGCCCGGCGTGCGGGCGGCGACGGCGAGGATCCGGTCGAGGGCCTCACCGTAGAGATCGACCACCTCGCGGACCAGTTGCTCGGCCCGCTCCCGTGCCACCGGACCGCCGGCGGAGGCGGCGTCGAGTAGCGCCTCGATCCGATCGCCGGCTCCTCGCCAGCGATCGGATTCGTGCGTCTCGCTCCGCGTTTCGTCGTGTACCGACGCCATCCGCCACCTCACTCCCCGGTCATGGACTGTGTCGGCGAGTGCAGCTTCTCGATCGTCTTGCCGTCGCCGAGGTACATGTGGACACCGCACGGCAGGCAGGGATCGAAACTGCGGACCGTGCGCATGATGTCGATGCCCTTGAAGTTCTCCCGATCGTTCTCCTCGTAGATGTGCAGGTCCGTCACCGCGTCCTCGTACGGGCCCGGAACACCGTCGGCGTCACGGGGACTCGCGTTCCACGGCGTCGGCGGGTACGGGTGGTAGTTCGCGATCTTGCCGTCGCGGATCACCATGTGGTGCGAGAGCACCCCGCGCACGGCCTCGGAGAACCCGCACCCGATGCCCTCGTCCGGGACCTCGAACGGCTCCCAGGTCTTGGTGCGGCCGGCATTGATTTCGACGAGGGCCTTCCGCGCGAAGTGCAGCGCCATCGCCGCCGCGTACGCCTGGAAGTACGTCCGCGCGCGGTTGCGCTCGATCGTGTTGCTCCACTGCGGGATCTTCCACTCGAAACGGACGGGTCCCTTCAGCGCCGTCTTCGGGAAGTCGATCTCGACGCTGTGGCCGGTGGCCTTCACCTCGTTGGTCTCGACCATCCCGGCGAGCGCGGTGGACCACATCCGGGCCAGGGCGCCACCGCCGGTGTCGAGGGCCAGGTTGTTCTTGCCGTCGAACCAGCGCGGCGACATCACCCAGCTGTACTTGTCCTCGAGGTCGCGCTTCTGCGGCTTCGGGTTGGTGTGCTGGTTCCACGGGTGACGCCGGTCCACCGGGTTGCCCAACGGGTCGGTGGTCACGAACATCTCCTGATCGGACCAGTCGTCGTAGTACGACGAGCCGAGCATGATCCGGATACCGAGATTGATGTCCACCAGGTCCGTCGTCACCAGCTTGTTGTCGACGACGACGCCAGGTGTGACGAACATCTTCCGACCCCAGTCCGTCATGTCCTTGTACTCGAAGTTGCATGCGTCCGGGTCCTGGAACGTGCCCCAGCAGCCCAGCATCACTCGCCGCTCGCCGACATGCTCGTAACCGGGCAACGCCTCGTAGAAGAAGTCGAAGAGGTCGTCGTGCATGGGGACGACCTTCTTCATGAACTCGATGTAGCGCATCAGCCGCGTCGTGTAGTCGGTGATCAGCTCAACCGTCGCGACGGTGCCGACACCACCCGGGTAGAGCGTCGACGGGTGAACGTGCCGCCCCTCCATGAGGCAGAACATCTCGCGGGTGAGGCGACTGACCAGCAGTGCCTCGCGGTAGAAGTCGCCGGTGAACGGGTTGAGCGCCCGCATGATGTCGGCAATCGTCTTGTAGCCGTGAGCGTCCGCGTGCGCCGCCGCGGTCTTCTCGGCCTGCGCAAGGACGCCCGGATTGGTCTCCTTGACCATCTTCTCGCAGTAGTCGACGGCGACCAGGTTCTCCTGGAAGATGTTGTGGTCGAACATGTATTCGGCGGCCTCGCCGAGGTTCATGAGCCACTCGCCCAGGTGCGGCGGCTTGACCCCGTACGCCATGTTCTGCGTGTAGCACGAGCAGGTGGCGTGGTTGTCGCCGCAGATGCCGCAGATGCGGCTGGTGATGAAGTGCGCGTCGCGCGGATCCTTGCCCCTCATGAAGAGGGAGTAGCCACGGAAGATCGACGACGTGCTGTGGCACTCCGCGACGGTCTTGTTCTTGAAGTCGACCTTGGTGTAGATCCCGAGGCTGCCGACGATCCGGGTGATCGGATCCCAGGACATCTCGACGAGACCCTTCTCGTCGGGCGCACCCCGGGTCGGCTCGGGCACTGTGGAAGTCATCGAGAACCCTCTCTTCTCTCGGCAATCGCCTGTCGTCGTTCTCGCGCTACCAGGTGCGCACGGCGCCCGACCTCAGTAGGCGCCCGGGTACACGCCAGCTGGGTTCCTTGTCGAGCGTCCGGCCCGTGATTCCGCGCAGTGTGCGAATCATCGTTCCGTACACCTCAACCGCTGTGCTCGACAGTTTTCCACCAGGGGGTTCGTCCATGAACGGCATGAACTTGTCCGGGAATCCGGGCATGGTGCAGCCGATGCAGATGCCGCCGACGTTGGGGCAACCACCAATTCCGGCCATCCAACCACGTTTGGGCACATTGCATTTCACGACAGGTCCCCAACACCCCAGCTTCACGATGCACTTCAGTGAACCGTATTCGGTCGCGAAGTCGGCCTGCTCGTAGTAGCCCGCGCGGTCGCAGCCCTCGTGCACGGTCTGCCCGAACAGCCACTGGGGCCGCAGCATTTCGTCGAGCGGGATCATCGGCGCCTGCTCGGTCACCTGGTACAGCAGGTACGTGAGGGTCTCCGAGAGGTTGTCCGGTTGGATCGGACAGCCGGGGACGCAGACGATCGGGAGGCCGGCCTTCGATTTCCAGTCCCACCCGAGGTAGTCGGGTACGCCCATCGCGCCGGTGGGATTGCCGGCCATCGCATGGATGCCGCCATATGTGGCGCACGTGCCGGCGGCGACGATCGCGGTGGCCTTGGGCGCCAAGCGATCCAGCCACTCGCTCGTCGTGACGGGCTGACCGGTGGCCGGGTTGCTGCCGAATCCGCACCAGTAGCCCTCGTCGTGCAGCTTCTCGTTCGGGATCGACCCCTCGACCACCAGAACGAACGGTTCGAGTTCGCCGCGATCGGCCTTCCAGAACCATTCGAGGAAGTCGTCCGCACCGCCCGCGGGGCCGCACTCGAAGTCGATCAGCGGCCAGTGCACCGCGACATTCGGAAGTCCCGGGAGAGCGCCGAGGGCAATCTCCTCCACGCTCGGTTGGCTCGCCGCGGTCAACGAAACCGAATCGCCGTCACAGCTGAGGCCCGCGTTGATCCAGAGGACGTGAATGACACCTTCGTCCGTCTCGTCAGATTTGGCGTGTTCCGGCTTCTTCGCAGCTTTCGTCGGTGTCGACATAACAGCCACTCCCCGGGGCTCCACCGCCCCTGCGTCACCGGAGTCGACCCTCGGCCCACTTGCGTGACGCCCACCACAATTAAGGCGCGACAGCGGCGGGTCTGTCAACGCCGGATGATCATCCCCCGGACCCCTCGGCGACCCAGCGGTACCACTCCTCCAGCCCTTCCCCGCTGGTCGCAGACAGATTGATCACGCGCACACCAGGATTCACCGATCGCGCGTTGCGTTCGCACACTTCGGTATCGAAGTCGACATACGGGAGCAGATCAGTCTTGTTGACGATGACGAGGTCGGCGACGGCGAAGATGTGGGGGTACTTCAACGGCTTGTCGTCCCCCTCGGTCACCGATATAAGGACAACCTTGCCTTGCTCGCCGAGGTCGAACAGCGCCGGGCACACCAGGTTTCCGACGTTCTCCACGAACATCAGCGAGTCGTTCACGGGACTCAACGCATCGAGCGCACCCCGCATCATCTCGGCGTCCAGATGACACCCGGATCCCGTATTCACCTGCACCACAGCACATCCCGTGGATCTAATCCGATCGGCGTCGAGCAACGTCTCCTGGTCGCCCTCGATCACCGACACCGGACTCGACGCCTGCAGATCCCGGACCGTGCGCTCGAGCAGCGTCGTCTTGCCCGATCCGGGCGAACTCATCAGGTTGAACGACCGGATCCCGCGCGCGGTCAGCCACGCCCGGTTCTCGGCCGCCAACCGGTCGTTCTTGTCCAGGATCTTCTGTTCGAGTGTCACGGTCTCGGTCGCGACGGGCGCGTGGTCGTGCGTGTGGCCGTGCTCGTGAACGTGGCCGTGCTCGTGATCATGACTGTGCCCATGCCTGTGGCCGTGCTCGTGATCATGCTCGTGCCGTTGCGCGCCGTCGTCCGGCGCGGTTATCCGCGTTCCGCCCGGCTCGTCGACCTTGCCGCATCCACACGTCGCACACATGCTCAACCCACTTCCATCGACATGATCCGCAGTTCACGCCCCGCGAGGACCTCGACGTCGGCGCTTCCGCACGGACAGAGCAACACCAGGTCGTGCAGGGGAAAGTCCTCGTCACAGCTGCGGCAGTGCGCTCGCCCGGGCGGCTCCTCGATGTCGAGCCGAGCCCCCTCCGCCACGGTGCCCTCGGTGACCAGTTCGAAGCAGAACTGCATCGCGTCGGGTACCACCGCGCACAGCCGGCCCACCTGCAGTTGGATGCTGTGCACGCTGCGCCCGGCGGCACGTTCGCAGACCGCGTCGACGACGCTCTGAGTGATCGCCATTTCGTGCATCACGTGTGTCCATTCGGACGAAATTCGTATCCGTTCGGATGCAGCCTGTCGAATCACACGATAGGACGCACCCCGACCGGGGAACAGGGGATTGCGCGAAGTGGTTTCGGCTCGCGTCGCGCAGGGTCAGCTTGCGTCGTGCTCGTGGAAGTGGGTCGCGCCGATCGTGTGCAACAGTTCGTGCACCGTGTCGTCGACCAGTCGGTAGCGCACCGTGCGCCCCGACCGTTCCGCCGCCACCCAGCCCTGTTGCCGCAGCAGCCGCAGTGCGTGCGACACCGCGGTCCCGGTCATGCCGAGTGCCGCCGCCAGATCGGTGACGCAGATACCGGGTGCGTGATGCAGGCACAACAGCAGCCGGAGACGATTCGGATCCGACAACAGCTCGAACCGGCCCGCCCACGCCACGATGTCGGGCGCGACGAGCGCCTGCTCGGCTCGGCGGACGTGGTCCGGGTCGATGGCCGGGGTGGGGGGCACGGCACCAGTGTAGGTCGGGATTCGGCCCCAACCCGCCGATTCGGGCTTCGCCCCGGGCGTCCTAACGTGGAGGCGTGGTCATGAGGCAGGCAATCAATCCCGTCGACGGTGTCGGCATCGCGTACCGGGTGATCGGTGACGGGCCACCGCTCGTCCTCGCGCACGGGACCGCGCTCTCGAGCGCAATCTGGCGGGCCTTCGGCTACGTCAAGGCACTACGCGACGAGTTCCAGTTGATCCTGCCCGACATGCGTGGGCACGGCCGCAGCGATACGCCGCACGATGCGGCGTCGTATGCGATGGATCTCGTGGTCGGCGACATCGTGGCGGTGCTCGACGACCTGGGCCACGACCGCGCCCACTACCTGGGCTACTCGTTCGGCGGCCGCGTCGGGCTCTCGCTCGCGGTCACCGCGCCCGAGCGCCTCCGCACCCTCACCGTCGGAGGCGGCAGCGCCCGCCCGCAGGCGGGGTCGTTCGACAAGCTGTTCTTCCCCGGCTGCATCGATGTCCTCGACCACGAGGGCATGACGGCCTTCCTGGACAAGTGGAACGCCCACCGGTCGTGGCCACTGGACGCGGCGACACGAGCGGCGTTCGACGCCAACGACACTCGCGCGCTCGTCGCCTACCTGCGCCGGTCGGAGGACGAACCCGGCGTACCCGACGCGGCGCTGCAGGCCCTGGACGTGCCGACGCTGCTGTTCGTCGGCTCCGACGACCGGCCCCGGCTGTCCGACACGAAGCGACTCGCTGAACTGATCCCCGGGTCTCGGCTCGCGGTGATCCCCGGCTTCGACCACGCCACCACCGTCGCGGCCTCCCTTGAGGTCCTGGCCGCGGTCAAGCCATTCCTCCTCGAGAACGGCTGAAGGCCCCCTCCCTGGATGCGGGAGGGGGCCTTCGGTGCTCAGGTCTCAGCGGCTGAACGCGCCCTCGAGTCGGTTCCTCGAACCGGGGTGGATCAACCGCGCCGCGCTCACCAGTCCGTGCTCGGACCAGGTCCGGCGGCGGATCAGCAGGCACGGTTCACCGCGGTCGATCTGCAGCAGGCGGCATTCCTCGGGACTGGCGAGGACGGCCTCGACGACGTGCTCACCACGCACGAGGGGCGCGACGCGGGTGAGGTAATCGTTGGGCGTGATCGTGGTGAAATCCTGGTCCAGGTAGTCCGGCGCCTCGGCCGGATTCACCAGGCGGTCCTCCACCTGGATCGGCTTGTCGTCCTCGTAGTGCACGAGGACCGAGTGGAACACCTTGGCGCCGACGGCATCCCGCAGGAACGCCTGTGAATGGTCGGTTTCCTCCTCGCGCACGAAGATCACTTCCGTGCGGTGCCGGTGGCCACGCTCCTGGATCTCGTCCGCGATGTTCTTCACCTCGAACAAGGGCGACGGAGTCTTGGTACTGGCGACGAACGTACCCACGCCCATCATCCGGACGATCAGACCGTCACTCGTCAGCTCGCGCAGCGCGCGGTTGATCGTCATCCTCGACAGCCCCAGCGCGCTGACGAACTGGTTTTCGGACGGCAGTTGGTCGCCTTCCGACCAACGGCCCGAGCGGATCTGCTCCGACACCAGCTTCTTGACGCGTTCGTATGCGGGCACGGACTCGCCGCCGGCCTCGTCGAACAGCGCGGCCAGCTCCGCGTCGACGTCAACCACTGCCATCCGTTGCCCCTGCATCTCGAGAAGTCCTGCCGGTCCGGTCATCGACCCGGCCCACGAAGTCTACCGACCAGTGCGCTGCCGAAACGGTATGCCTGGTCATCGACTCATCGACATCAACGCCTCGTCGGCCGCGTCGATGCGGTACCTCCGAGCACGGTCGAGGATCGCCTCGGCCGCGCGCAGACGCGGAAGGTAGCTGCCGTCGATGCTGTCGGTGCGGCGGGAGAGGAGTTCCCGGGCGCACTGCACCTCCTCCGGGCTGGGTGCGAACCCGGTGTTGATCGTCCGGATGTGCTCCGGCTTCACACACAGCATGCCGCCCATCCCCGTCGAGATGGAGCGACGGCAGTAGTCGCGCAGGCCGCCCTCGTCGGACGCGAGGGAGGGTCCGTCGATCGGAGCGGGCAGTCCGGCCGATCGACTGGCCAGGACGAGGTGAGCCCGCGCCCCCATGACCGTTGCCGAATCGTCCGTCGCGGCGGTGTCGTGCCGAAAATCGCCACTACCGAACGCCAAGCGAGTCAACGAGTTCGAGCGCGCGATCGACACCGCCTCCAGAATCCCGGTAGCCGACTCGATCAGGGCGATCAGACCGCCGCCGAAGCCGCCCAGCGCGGCCGCGGTCGCATCGATCTGTGCCGCCGACTCGGCCTTGGCCAGCACGACCCCGAGAATCCCCGGGCACCGAACCGCGAAGTCGAGGTCGACGCTCCAGTCCGCGGTGGTGGCCGCGTTCACCCGGATCCACGCCCGCCCGCCCCGGCCGACCCAGTCGTGGACCTCGTCGCGCGCCCGCGGCCGGTCCTCGGGAGCGACACCGTCCTCGAGATCGAGGACGACGGCGTCGGGGCCGCACAGCCCGATCGTGTCGTCGAGGTCGCGCGTGCGGGTTCCGGGCACGAGCAGCCACGAACGCGCGTCGCGCGGAGCGACCGCCAGGACGGGCTCACCGATGTTGCGGGAGTTCACGGTAGTGATGACTTTTCCTCTCGTGGATGGGGAACGGGCCGGCGGCGCGGATCAACCGACCATCCGCCGCAGCTGACGGGACGCGACGGACAGCGCGGCCAGGTCGCGCTGACCGGACGCGGAGATCTCGGCGAGTGAGTTCCGTGCCCGGCGCAGGCGGGACTCGTTGCGCTCCTCCCAGTCCGCGATCATTCGATCGGTGTCGTCGCCCGGTACCGCGTGGGCGAGAACGTCCAGCGTGAGCGCCCGCGCGCTGTCGTACAGTTCGTCACGCAACGCCAGTCGTGCCAGGGCATCCCAGCGGCTCGTCTTGCCGAGCGCCGAGACCCCGTTGAGGAGGGGGACGAGGCCGACGCGTTCACACAAACGGAAGTACAGCTCGCCTGCGACGAGCAGGTCGCATTCCGCGAGGTCCGCGATCTCGACGACGTCGAGCAGGCCGAACCGGTCGAGGGCCAACTCCACCTCCCGGACCAGGTCCTCGGGTGCACCCCGCTCCGCGATCGCGCGCGTGCGGTCCCGGAGGTTGGTGCGGTCGGCGCCCACCAGCCACTCCTCGAGATGCGCCGACGCGTCCTCGATCCGGTCCCGGAACCGCGCGACCTCCGCGCCCACCGCGAGGGGCTGCGGCCGGCGGTGCAGCATCCAGCGCGACGCGCGGTCGAGGAGCCGCCGGGTGACGAGGACGAGTTCGTCGGCCACCTCGCTCGGCACGTCGGCCGACGCGATCCGCGACCACAGCGCCGGAAGCCCGAACACCTCGCTGACCACGCTGAACGCCCGGACGGCGTCGTCGGCGGTGGCGCCGACCTCCTCGGCGAGACGGAACACGTAGGAGATGCCGCCGCGATCGACGACGTCGTTGGTCAGTGCCGTCGCGACGATCTCCCGTCGCAGCGGGTGCCGGTCCACGGCGTCCTGGTGGTCGCGGTGCAGCGGCGTCGGGAAGTATCCGCGCAGGATCGGCAGGAACACGTCGTGGTCGACCAGGTCACCGCCCAACAGCGCGCCCTTCAGGGAGAGCTTGACGTGCGCCATCAGCGTCGCCAGTTCGGGCGCCGACAGTCCGGCACCGGCTGCGCGCAACGCGCCGATGGCCTTGGCGTCCGGCAGCACGTCGAGGGCGCGGTCGACGGCACCCGCCGCCTCGAGCGCCGAGATCAGTCGCCCGTGCACACCGATCATCTCGGACGCGTCGGCGAGGGCGGTGCCCATCAGCTCGTTCTGGGAGACGTTGTCCGCCAACACCAGCGCGGCCACCTCGTCGGTCATCTCGGCCAGCAGTCGCGGCCGCGCCTCCGACGACAGACCGCCCGCGCTCACCAGGTCGTCGAGCAGGATCTTGATGTTGACCTCGTGGTCGGAGCAGTCCACACCGGCCGAGTTGTCGAGGGCGTCGGTGCCGACCCGGCCTCCCGCACGGGCGAACTCGATCCGCGACGCCTGCGTCAGACCGAGGTTGCCGCCCTCGCCCACCACGCGGGCACGCAGATCGCGGCCGTCCACGCGCACAACGTCGTTCGCCTTGTCACCGGCATCGGCGTGGGATTCGGTCGATGCCTTGACGTAGGTGCCGATGCCGCCGTTCCACAGCAAATCGACCGGTGCCCGCAGGATCGCCCGGATGAGTTCGGGGGGAGTCATCTCGGTGACGTCGTCGCCGAGCCCGAGCGCCCGCCGCGCCTGATCGCTGATCGGAACGGATTTCGTCGTCCGATCCCAGACGCCGCCGCCCGCGCTGACGAGGGACCGGTCGTAGTCGGCCCACGACGAGCGCGGCAGCGTGAACAGTCGCTCCCGCTCCGCGTACGACGTCTCGGGGTCGGGGTCCGGATCGAGGAAGACGTGGCGGTGGTCGAACGCCGCGACGAGGCGAATATGCCTGCTGCACAGCATCCCGTTGCCGAAGACGTCACCACTCATGTCGCCGATACCGGCGACCGTGACGTCCTCGCGCTGGCAGTCGACGCCCAGTTCCCGGAAGCGACGCTTGACGCTCTCCCATGCGCCGCGCGCGGTGATGCCCATCGCCTTGTGGTCGTATCCCACCGATCCGCCGGACGCGAAGGCGTCGCCGAGCCAGAAGTCGTACTCCGCAGCAATCCCGTTGGCGATGTCGGAGAACGACGCGGTGCCCTTGTCCGCGGCGACCACCAGGTACGTGTCGTCGGCGTCGTGGCGCAGGACCCCCGGCGCCGGTACCACAGCCCCGGTGCTCCGATCGATGTTGTCCGTGAGGTCGAGCAGGCCACGGATGAACATGCGGTATCCGGCGACACCCGCTTCCCGGAGGGCCGCGCGGTCGGACTCGCCGTCGCCGGTGGGGACCGGGGGCCGGCGCAGCACGAAGCCGCCCTTGGCGCCGACCGGCACGATCACGGCGTTCTTGACCGCCTGCGCCTTGACCAGACCCAGCACCTCGGTGCGGAAGTCCTCGCGGCGGTCCGACCAGCGCAGGCCACCACGCGCCACCGAACCGAAGCGCATGTGCACGCCCGCGACGACCGGCGAGTACACGAAGATCTCGTGCCGGGGCCGAGGCTCGGGAAGCTCTCCGATGTTTCGTGAATCGAGCTTCAGCGCAAGGGTTTCCCGTGCCGGAGTGACGAAGTGATTGGTGCGCACGGTGTTGCGCACCGCGCCCAGCAACGCCCGGAAGATCCGGTCCTCGTCGAGCCCCAGCACCGCCTCGATCAGCGCCGACGCCGCGCCGAAGGACTCCTCGCCGCCGTCACCGGACGCCGCGGACGGATCGAAGCGCGCGGTGAAGCATTCGACCAGCGCGGCCGCGATCTCGGGATGCCGGCACAGGGCGTCGGCCACATACGCACTGCTGTAGGGGAATCCGGCCTGTCGCAGGAACTCCGCGTACGCGCGCAGCACGGTCACCTCGCGCCAGCGCAGGCCCGCGCGCGCCACCAGTTCGTTCAGCCGGTCCGCCTCGGCGACACCCTGCCACAGCGCCTGGACGGCGCTTCCGAACCGGGCAGCGAACTCGCCGAACCCGTCGAGCGGGGCGATGGCGTACCGGACCGTGAATTCGTAGACCCAGCAAGGAATTCCGGCCGGCGAGACGAGCGCGTAGGGACGCTCGTCGAGCACCTCGACGCCGAGGCTCTGCAGCAACGGCATCAGATCCCCGAGCGACGCGGGACGCCCACCTACGTACAGCGAGAGTCGGTGGGCTCCGCGGGCGGTCGCGTCAGGGACGATCCGCACGTCGACCGCACCGTCGGAGAGTTCACCGAGGATGGCGAGGTCGATGCGCGCGCGGTCCGGACGGATGTCCTGCTTGTAGCCGGCCGGCAGTTCCGCGACGAACTGGGCGAGCCTGTCGCGCGCTGCGGGGTCCGCGCCGGCGAGCAGTCGCTCGTCCCAACTGCGGAAGATTCGGGCGAGAGCATCGTCGATCTCGCTGGGGTTCGGCATCGGATCGGTCTGGGTGGGGACGGTGTTCATCTGGGAACCTTCCGCCGGGTGCCACGCTGCACCCGACTGGTCGTCGTGTCCGTTCATCGGGTCGAACATCGCTCGACGTCAGGGGCCGTACCGCTGGATGCCCCTTGACACGAGCTTGTATAGACAGGAATATACAAGTCATAGTTGCAGAACGTGAGCCAGCGCACAACAGCGACGCCCACACGGATTCGGACGACAACGGCGTCGGACGAAACCACGTGACGCCGCCGCGCCCTCACCGCCCGATTCGCTAGGAGTTACCCGATGGACATCACCTCACCCGGCCACGAGGCCCGCCCGGTCAGCGCCCCCCGCGGCTCCGAGCTGAACACCCTCGGGTGGCAGCAGGAGGGCGCGCTGCGCATGCTCATGAACAACCTCGATCCCGAGGTTGCCGAGCACCCGGACAACCTGGTCGTCTACGGCGGCACCGGCCGCGCCGCCCGCAGCTGGGCCGCGTTCGACGCCATGGTCGCCACCCTCAAGACCCTGAAGAACGACGAGACCATGCTGGTGCAGTCCGGCAAGCCGGTCGGCGTCTTCCGCACCAACGAGTGGGCACCGCGCGTGCTGCTCGCGAACTCCAACCTGGTCGGCGACTGGGCCAACTGGGAGCAGTTCCGCAAGCTCGAGGCCGAGGGCCTCATGATGTACGGCCAGATGACGGCCGGCTCCTGGATCTACATCGGCACCCAGGGCATCCTGCAGGGCACCTACGAGACCTTCGGCGCGATCGCCCGCAAGCGCTTCGACGGCACCCTCGCCGGCACCATCACCCTCACCGCCGGCATGGGCGGCATGGGTGGCGCGCAGCCGCTGGCCGTCACCATGAACGACGGCGTCGCGATCTGCGTCGACTGCGACGTCACCCGCATCGACCGCCGCATCGCCCACAAGTACCTCGACACCAAGGCCGACAGCATCGAGCACGCGCTGCAGCTGGCCACCGAGGCCCGCGACGCCCGCAAGCCGCTGTCGATCGGCCTGGTCGGCAACGCCGCCGAGATCTTCCCGGCCCTGCTCGCGATGGACGCCCCGATCGACATCGTCACCGACCAGACGTCGGCGCACGATCCGCTGTCCTACCTGCCGATCGGCGTCGACATCGCCGACATGAAGGACCTGGCCGCGAAGGATCCGGAGAAGTTCACCGAGGATTCCCGCAAGTCGATGGCCGCGCACGTCGAGGCGATGGTCGGCTTCATGGACAAGGGCGCCGAGGTCTTCGACTACGGCAACTCCATCCGCGACGAGGCCCGCAAGGCCGGCTACGACCGCGCCTTCGAGTTCCCCGGCTTCGTCCCGGCCTACATCCGCCCGCTGTTCGAGGAGGGCCTCGGCCCGTTCCGCTGGGCCGCGCTGTCGGGTGACCCGAAGGACATCGCCGCGACCGACAAGGCGATCCTCGAGCTGTTCCCGGAGAACGAGCACCTCAAGCGCTGGATCGAGATGGCCGGCGAGAAGGTCGCCTTCGAGGGCCTGCCCGCCCGCATCTGCTGGCTCGGCTACGGCGAGCGCCACAAGGCCGGCCTGAAGTTCAACGAGATGGTCGCCAGCGGCGAGCTGTCGGCGCCGATCGCGATCGGCCGCGACCACCTCGACTCGGGTTCCGTCGCGTCCCCGTACCGCGAGACCGAGGCCATGAAGGACGGCTCGGACATGATCGCCGACTGGCCGCTGCTCAACGCCCTCGTCAACACCGCTTCCGGCGCGTCGTGGGTCTCGATCCACCACGGCGGCGGCGTCGGCATGGGCCGCTCGATCCACGCCGGTCAGGTGTGCATCGCCGACGGCACCGAGCTGGCCGCGAAGAAGATCGAGGCCGTGCTGACGAACGACCCGGGCATGGGCGTCATCCGCCACGCCGACGCCGGCTACGAGCACGCCATCGACACCGCGCGTGAGCGCGGCGTCCGGATCCCGATGACGGAGAACAACTGACCGGGAACCACTGACTCACACCTGAACAAGGGCTCACGACGACCAGCGTGAGCCCGAACCGGCGGCACTGACGTCGGCTCCGCGGCGAGCGGCAACGCGCAGGACGATCCCCCCTGCGCGTTGCCGCTCGTCGTCGTTTCCGGGGTCGGGCAGGCCGGGCGAACTGCCTCTGGACAAACGACAGGACCGGATGCAATAGTCGTCGCATGCCACTAGGTGGCAATTGACTTCCACTAGATGAAATCTAGCGATTCCCCCTCTCGTTCCTCCAGGAGTTACCCGTGACCGCTCAGCCGCTCGACGACGCCATCGACATGTCCGAATTCCGAAGCACCGTACGCGCTTTCGCGAACGCCGAGATCCTGCCCGGCGCCGCCGAGCGCGACGAGTCCAAGGAATTCCCCGCCAACCTGATGCGGCGCCTCGCCGAGCAGGACCTGATGGGCATCTCCGTTCCGGAGGAGTTCGGCGGACTCGGCCTGTCGACCCGCGCCCAGCTGGTCGCCGTCGAGGAGGTCGCCCGCGCCGACGCCGCGCTGGCGTCGATCTACACCGCCCACTACCTGGGCCTCGAGCCGATTCTCGTGGGCGGCACCGAGGAGCAGAAGAAGCGCTGGCTGCCCGGACTGGCCTCCGGCGAGGTCCTCGCGGGCTTCGCGCTCACCGAGCCCGACGCCGGTTCGGACATCGCGTCGATGCGCACCGTCGCGCGCCGCGAGGACGACGGCTGGCACCTGTCCGGCTCCAAGACCTTCATCTCCAACGCCCGCGAGGCCGACCTCGTCGTGCTGTTCGCCAAGACCGACCCCTCCGCCGGCTTCCGTGGCATCACCGCGTTCGCGGTCCCGAAGGGCACGCCCGGCATCAGCTACTCCGAGCCGCAGGACAAGATGGGCATCCGCTCGGCGCCCACCTACACCGTCTACCTCGACGACGTGGTTCTCCCGCACGACGCCGTGATCGGCACCGAGGGCCGCGGCGGCAACATCGCGCTGACCGCCCTCAACCGCGCCCGCATCGACGTCGCCGCGATGGCCAACGGAATCGCCCTGCGCGCGTGGGAACTCGGCCGCGAGTACGCCGCCGAGCGCAAGCAGTTCGGACACCCCATCTTCGAGTTCCAGGCCATCCAGCTGCTGCTCGGCGAGTGCGACGCCAAGCTCGTCGCATCGCGCGTGACCGCCGACTGGGCGTCCGACGTGAAGGACGCCGGCCAGGATCTGCGCCGCGCCGCCTCGATCTCGAAGTTCGTGGCGACCGAGGCGTGCTTCTCGATCGTCGACCAGGTCGTCCAGATCCACGGCGGCGCCGGGTTCATGCGCGAGTCCGAGATCGAGCGCCTGTACCGCGACTGCCGGATCCTGCGCATCTTCGAGGGCACGTCGCAGATCCAGCTGCTGACCATCGCGGGCAACGCCCCGTCGATCCGCTCCACCGAGTACTGAGAGGCGAGACAGCGATGACCACCCCCGCACTCCCCCCGCTCGACGGCATCCGCGTCGTCGACCTCTCCCGCGTCCTCGCGGGCCCGTTCTGCACCGCGCTGCTCGCCGACGCCGGCGCCGACGTCGTGAAGATCGAGTCGAAGGCCGGTGAGGATTCCCGCCACCTCGGCCCGTTCCGGGACGGCGAGAGCATCTACTTCAACGTTCTCAACCGCGGCAAGCGCTCGATCGCGCTCGATCTCAAGGATCCCGAGGACCGAGAGTCGTTGCTGCAGTTGATCGAGGACGCCGACGTCGTCGTCGAGAACTTCCGTCCCGGCGTCACCACGCGCCTGGGCATCGACTACGAGGCCGCTCGTGCCCGCAACCCGAAGATCGTCTACGCGTCGATCTCCGGCTTCGGCCAGAAGGGCCCGATGGCGGGCGCCGCGGCCTACGACCTCGTGGTCCAGGCGCTGTCCGGCGTCATGAGCATCACCGGCACGGAGGACTCCGGCCCCACCCGGCTGGGCGAGTCGTTCGGCGACACCATCACCGGCGTCTTCGCGGCGTGGGGCATCAGCACCGCGCTGCTGGCGGCCCGCGCCACCGGCCAGGGCCAGCACCTGGACGTGGCGATGTTCGACAGCATGCTCGCGATGCTGCCCACCGCGCACAGCCAGCTGCAGGCGTCCGGCGAGACCCCCAAGCGCGTCGGAAACCGGCACCCGGTCTCGACGCCGTTCGACACCTACCGCGCCGACGACGGCCTGTTCGTCCTCGCGATCGCCAGCGAGAAGGGCTTCCAGACGCTGGCCCGGACCATGGGCCGCGAGGAACTGATCACCGATCCCCGGTTCACCGAGGACGCACTGCGCACCGAGAACGAGCCCGCGCTCCGCAAGGAGATCGAGTCGTGGGCGGCCGGCCGGACGGTCACCGAGGTACTCGAACTGCTGGACGCGGCCGGCCTGGCCGGCTCCGAGGTCTGGAATGTCCAGCAGGCGCTCGGGTCGGAGCAGGCCCGATACCGCGGCGTCGTAGAGACATTCGAGCATCCCAAGGCGGGCACGGTGTCGTACGTCCGGCAGCCGGTCGTCTTCGGCGACAGCGCGCGTCCGGCGGTGCGGCGCAGCCCGCTCCTCGACGAGCACCACGACGAGGTCCTCGGCGGAACGCCAGCACGATAGATTCGTCGGACGGTCGGCCGAACGGTCGACACCCTCGGCATGGGAGACACGCATGGCCCCCGGTGACGTGACGCGCAGCGTCAGTCGCACCTTCGAACTGCTCGGCGCGATCATCGAGCACGGTGGACTGACCCTCGCCGACGCCGCGAAGACGACCGATCTCGCGACCAGCACGGCGCTGCGGCTGATCCGCAGCCTCGAGCAGACCGAGTTCGTCCTTCGCGGCGAGGACAACGTCTACCGGGTCGGTCCGCGTCTGCTGCAGATCGGTGCCAAGGCCATCGCCGACAACCAGCTGCTGCTGCGGGCGCAGCCGGCCATGGCCGAGATCGCCGGGATCACCCGGGAGTCGACGTACCTGTCGGCTCCCGGGCCGCGGGGTACCGCGCTGTACATGGGGCAGATCGAGGGCACCCACGCCATCCGGCACATGGGATGGGTGGGGCAGACGGTGCCGCTGCGGGGGACCGCCGTCGGTGCGGCCCTGCTCGGCGAGGTGGGCGCGGACGGCTATGCCATCGCCCACGACACGATCGAGGACCACTCCACCGGCGTGGCCGCGCCGATCTACGACGCGATCGGCCGGATCGTCGGCGCGCTGAGCGTCGTCGGCCCCACGTTCCGACTCGACGACGACGTCTGCGCCCAGCACGGGCGGGTGCTCGTCGAGCACTGCGCGCG
>Ga0131853_10008146_pt1 | contig 19064 bp, 19 predicted proteins | sample TergutLab28metaG_FD_92764 | JGI IMG/M metagenome (GOLD analysis project Ga0131853, IMG submission 92764) | Labiotermes labralis P1 segment gut microbial communities from Petit-Saut dam, French Guiana - Lab288 P1 (version 2) (version 2) | ecosystem: Host-associated > Arthropoda: Insects >...
AAGCGGTGGTGACTTGGATGGAATTTCACTTGAGCTTAGTTCATTTTTTAATGAGCAAATCCCAAAAAAAGCTACCGGCAACCCTATGGAAAGTTATTCCTTTAATCAAATGGTAAATCTTACATCTATTTTGGCAAGAAATGAAGGCCGAAGCCAAATGACAATTATAGATTTTATTTCTGCAATGCTTAACTTAAAAGAATCTTATGCATCATATATCTTACAAAATAATGGTGTAGAAAAAAGTGAGATTAATAAAAGCGAAAAAAAACCTATACCTATAGATGAGGCAAAAAAAGTAGTGGAAAAAGATGAAACGGTTTCTGCCTTTACTGTCGACCTTGTAGAACTTGCAAAGGATGAAAAACTGGACCCGCTTGTAGGCAGAGAAGATATAATTGACCGAACAATAAATGTATTGTGTAGAAGACTTAAAAATAATCCGGTTCACGTTGGCGACCCTGGTGTTGGTAAAACTGCAATAGTAGAAGGTTTTGCACAAAAAATTGCTGCCGGAGAAGTTCCGGATTCCTTAAAAAATGCTGTAGTCTTACGTCTTGATATGGGTGCGCTTGTTGCAGGTACAAAATATAGGGGCGAATTTGAGGAGCGTTTAGTTAAGCTTCTTAACGCTGTGAAAAAATATGAAAACCCAATAATTTATATTGATGAAATTCATACGGTAGTAGGTACCGGTGCAATTTCCGGTGGTGCAATGGATGCAACAAGTATAATCAAACCATATTTGAGTGGCGGTGATATAAAATTTATTGGGTCAACAACTTTTGAGGAATATAAAAAACATTTTGAAAAAGATAGAGCTCTTGTTAGGCGTTTTGCAAGAATTGACGTTTTAGAACCCACGCAAGATGAGTGTGTAAAAATTTTGCAAGGTTTAAGAAGCCATTACGAAAATTTTCATAGTGTAAAATATACCGATGAAATTTTGACCCAGATTATAAACCTAAGTGACAAACATATGAATGATAGGTTTTTGCCGGACAAAGCAATTGACATAATGGACGAAGTTGGAGTTTATGCAAGACTTAGCAAAGAAAATATAACTAGTGCAATGGTTGAAAAAATAGTTGCAAGTGCTGCAAAAGTTCCGGAAAAAAATGTTTCAGCAAATGAATATATAAAACTCAAAAGCCTAAAATCAAATCTTAAAAAAACTATTTTTGGGCAAGAAGAAGCTATTGAAAAGGTAATTCATGCGATTCATTCATCACGTGCAGGTTTAAATGACGAGTTTAAGCCTGTTGCAAGTTTTCTTTTTGTTGGACCAACGGGGGTTGGAAAAACAGAGCTTTCAAGTCAGCTTGCAAATATTTTAGGGATTAGTTTAACCCGGTTTGACATGAGTGAATATCAAGAAAAACATGCTGTCGCACGGCTTATTGGTGCTCCTCCGGGGTATGTTGGATATGAAGAAGGCGGATTGTTAACCGACGCAGTAAGAAAAACACCTCACTCAGTTTTACTGCTTGATGAAATTGAAAAAGCTCATGCTGATATTTTAAATGTTTTGCTTCAAGTTTTGGACTATGGAAACTTGACGGATAATACAGGAAAAAAAGCTGATTTTAGAAATACAATTATAATAATGACCTCAAATGCCGGAGCAAGGGAGAGTTTGCGCAATACAATTGGGTTTGACAGCAGCTTGGATTTGAAAGCCGCAGATACAGCTGTAAATAATATCTTTTCACCGGAATTTCGCAATAGGCTTGATGATATTATTCGTTTTAACCCACTTGATAAAAAAATGAGTAGAAAAATTGCTAAAAAAGCACTTGATAAACTTGCGATGAAACTTGCTGCCAAGGGTGTGGTTTTAACATCGTCTAACAAAGCCTTGGATTTTATTGCCGCAAAAGGATTTAGTGAAATTTATGGCGCAAGAGAAATTATCCGCCTTGTTGAAAATGATGTTAAAAAGCTTCTAACCGAGGAAGTGCTTTTTGGCAAGTTAAAAAAGGGTGGGGAATGTAAATTACTTTTGGAAAATGGTGTCTTTAAGCTTGATACATGCATAAAATAAATGGATTGTATGTTTGAGGTGGTTTAAGATGTTATTTTATTTTTATGTTGAAAAACCGAATGATTTTAGTGAAGTTTTTTTTAAGGTACAAGAGCTATTGAAAAAAGAAGGCGGAGAAATTAGAGGTGATGAGCAAAAAGGGACAATTTTATCTCATGGTGTTCTTGGTGAATATGAAGTTTTGGAGGAGTATATTTTAATTAAGATAAAGAAAAAACCTTTGTTTGTGCCGAATAAGTTAATTGAAAAGGAAATAAAGAAGATTTTTTCTTCACTGCAATAGTGCCTCCATCATTTCAAATTGTTTTTCAAGCGATGTGTATGTATCGAGTGGGTCATATGCATTTTGGTAGATAAATGTTTCTTTAATTTTTTTTGCGTGTTGTAGGATATCACGTTGGCTTTGGTTTAACGAATCTTCGCCTATGATATTGATTATCTCTTTTAGTGAATACTCCTCATACAAAATATTTAATAACTGTTGGCTGTACTCAAAAAACTTGGGTGAGATTGTTTCTGCAAAATAATCAGCTAAATCATTTTTGTACCCACTATAACTTTCTGCCCAGTTTATTGCCGGGAAGAATCTTGCATAAGCAAGCTTTCGGTCGAGTGCCCAGAAGTTTTTTGCAAAACGTTTAGAATGGGTTGTAACCGGTTCTGTAAAATCACCTCCTTGAGGGGAAACTGCACCTATTATTGTAATTGAGCCAAATGTTCCATTTAAATTGTTGCAAAACCCTGCCCGGCTGTAAAATGATGCGAGTCTTGTTGCCAGATAAGCCGGGTATCCCTCTTCTGCTGGGATTTCTTCAAGCCGGTTTGAAATTTCACGCAAAGCTTCGGCAAAACGAGACGTAGAATCTGCCATTAGTGCCACATGATAGCCCATGTTGCGGTAAAATTCGGCTATTGTAATTCCCGTATAAATACTGGACTCTCTTGCAGCAACCGGCATATCGGAAGTATTAGCGATTAGAACCATACGAGAAAGCAGTGGCTCACCGGTTCTTGGGTCAATTATTTTTGCAAAATCCTCCAAAACCTCCGCCATTTCATTTCCCCGTTCTCCGCAGCCTATGTATATAATGATGTCTGCATCACACCATTTTGCTATTTGGTGTTGTGTCATAGTTTTTCCTGTGCCAAACCCTCCGGGGATTATGCATGTACCCCCTTTAACTATTGGAAAAAATGAATCAATTATTCTTTGCCCTGTGATTAAAGGGGTTTTTGAAATTAAACGTGATTTAATTTTTAGCGGTGTCCTTATTGCCGAAGTTGATGTTAAATCAAGCTCTTTTAGCCCTGTACTTGTTTCAATAGAAATTATTTTTTCTTCCGGAAAGTAACTTCCATTTTCTTTACATAATTTTACTTTACCATTTACTCCTTCAGGAACATTTGCTTTGTATGTAATTGAAGGTGTTTCAATACAACTTGCGAATGTCTCACCTTCTTTTAAAAACTGCCCGGGTTTTACAGTTATTTTTATATCCCACGGTTTATTTTTAAACTCACTAAGCGGTCTGAAAATACCATCAAAAATTTGCCCAAGAAGTCCCGGCTTCATGGTTACGCTCAAGGGTTTATTTGTTTTTGTTACAATGTCACCATATTTAAAACCGGCTGTATTTTCGTACATTTGTACAATTGCACTGTTTTGGTTTACGGAAATAACTTCACCGGGCTTGTTGTTTACTAAAACCATTTCATTTAAAAAAAAACCATCTCCTTTTATTTTTAGGATTGGACCGTTTATGTTGCAGACAATCCGGTTTTCTTGATTTTTCAATTAATGCACCTCCGTTTTTTCCAACTTTGTTTTAAAAGTTAAATCTAATTTTGATTTTTCTGATTCAAGTATAAAACCACCAATAAAACTAGGCTCACCTTCTATCACTTCAAGCCCTGTTTTTGTTTTAATTTGTTCGTTATATTTTGTGTCATTTGGGCTTAAAATCACTTTTGTGAATATATTTTTATCATTAAACCTGGTTATTTTATCAATCAAGTAATCTTCATATTTTGATGAGTTTACAAAAATTATAAGTTCGGCAGTTATTTCATTTAACAAAGATTTTTTTAAATCATCATATTTTTTTTTGTAATTAAATTTTGCTCCTTTTGTTGCTTCTGCAATTTTTTTATTTGATTCTATGTTTAGTTTTCGTTTTGCACTTTCTACTTCTTTTGCCAGCTTATCTTTTGCAATTTCAATGGCTGTAGAATTTTTTATGCTTAAATCGTTGGTAGCTTGGTGCATTAACCTTTGCCTTTTAATCTCGACTTCACGGTTTATTGATTCCTTAAAATATTCAAACTTTTTTTCTAAATTCATTATACACGCCCCAAAATCATAAAGGATATAAGTAGACCATAAATTGCGATACCTTCTGCCATTGCTACAAAAATCATTGCTTTACCAAAGTTGTTCTCGTTTTCACTTATTGCACCAATTGCAGCGGCAGCGGCAGAGCTTACTGCAATACCTGTACCAATTGCCCCAAGCCCTGTAACAAGTCCTGCGCCAATAAATGCGGCTGCAAGAGCAAGCTCGCTTGTAGTTGATGACTCTGCACTTGCATAGGCACTGGTTGAAAAAATAAAAATGGTGACAATGAGAAAAGCGGCAATAAATGATATGCAGTTTAAGTAAATTGCAGTTTTGCCACGTTTTATATTTTTATGCCGGTTAGATAGAGTGTGTGCATTAATTTTTTTTGGATAATAAAAATAAATAAAAGGTGCAATTATTGTTGGTAGAAAAAGCAAAAAAATCATTTTACAAATCTCCTTTGTTTGGACTAAATTCTTTTCCGCTGCCCTTATAAAACCTGCTGAAAATTTCATAAAAATCTAAACGAAGTACTTGTATACCTACAAGCAGCCCTTCAACTCCCATGACCAAAAAGTTTCCAATTATAAATATAAGAAAATTGTGAGTGCCGGCAGTGCTGCGAGAAAGCTCAAGTACAACATGCATCATTCCTGCATGGCTTACGGCAAACGCACCAACCCGAATAAATGAAACAGTGTTTGTGGCATAAGTAAGCAACGTTTCAAACATTTCAACGGCAGTACCAAAGATAAATTGTCCTGCACTTACTTTTATTTGTCGTTTGTAAATAATGTTTTCTAGGGGGTGTTTAAACGCCACAAAAATAAATGGGAGTAAAACAAGAAAAAATACTTGTATGCTAAGTCCATGCCCTTGAACAAAAATTCTTGCAAACACCCAAACAATTGAAATATAAAAAATTAACCCTGACAACCCATTTGCTCCAAAAAGAAAATCAATTATCTTTTTTTGCTTAAAGGCGTTGTACATATTTAAAAAAATAGAAACTAATATAAGACCTGCGCCAAGAAAACCGGCATACAAAAGCGTACTCATAATATCTGTATGCGGCCGCCCCCAAATTGGACGAAACTCTACCCCAAAAATACTCCCGTAAAGTAACCCAAAAAATGCAGCCGACAATCCAACAATTGTCATGATTCCACCAAGGTTTGGGTGGTATTTTTGTGCAATAATAATACCTAAAAGAGACAAAACTAAACCGTGTCCGATATCTCCAAACATTAACCCAAAAAGTAATGTGTAGGTTATTGCTAAAACGGGAGTTGGGTCAATTTCTCCATATTCGGGCAAACCATAAAGGCGGGTAAAAAACTCAAACTGTCGTATTATAGGTAGGTTTTTAAGCTTAGTTGGTGGTAAAACTGTTTCATTAAAATCTTTTTTGCTTATTAAAATTAAATCATCTATTTTTGTTTCTTCATGAAGTTTTTCAAAGTCAGCTTCACAAATCCAGCCTGAAAATGTAAAGACTTTTTTACCACGGCTGAGTAATGCATATTTTTTTACATCAAATGCCGAATAAAGTTTTTTTACTTTTTCACATGCAATTGCAAGTTTTTCTCTTGTTGTTACTTTTTCAAGTACTACTGTTGTTAAATGATTTATTTCATTTTCTGTTTCGTCTATCTTTAGCAAAAGCTCATGTTTTAAAGCTGCCGGTGTTGTTTTCTTGTTTACTTCATGGGGTAGGGGATAAGGCGTAAACTCAAGTGAAGCAAAAATTCCGTCGACCTCATCTTTTAATGAAATTGGTGAAAAAAATACACCGTAAGCAAAATTTTCATCTCGTTTTATCTTGATAAAAATAAATTTTTCGTTTTCAAGCAAAAACTTTTCATACTTTTTGTAAAAAGTGTTTTCCATTTTTCCAAATTGGTGATGCAAAAACTTCAAATTGTTTACTTCTTCTAAATCAATGTTTAATGCTGTAAAATTTTCTATTGATTTAATATGGTTTTTGCTTTCCTCCAAAGATTTTTCGAGTTCAACTTGTTTTTCGTCTCTTTCCTCAAATGCTTTTGCAGCATCTTCAACAATGTTTACTGCTTCGGCTGATGAAACCGGCATGTGTAGTTTTGGCGCAGGAGGGAGAAATTCTGCGAGTTTTTCTGCTTTTCGTAAGGTTTCTGCATATGGATTTAAGGTAGAGAAGGGTTGCATTAAGCTATTTGCAGTTAGTTCAAGTTGGATATTGTAGCGGCTTAAATAGCGGTTTACTACATGATTCATGGAGGAAATATGACCTGATAAAGTGATAAATTTCATTTTTTCAACCATACTTGCCCTCCGTAAACCTTTTGTAAATATAACCGCAAAAGCTTGTTAAATTTGTTTCATATGATTTTAAACGAAACTGTCTTTCCACTTCTTTTAAAAGAATGATTTCACCATTTTTAAAATCAGAAATAGATGAAAAAATATTTTTAAACGAGCTTTCTTTTAAAACATCAATCATATTTTTTTCATCTTTTGCCGCAACAAGTTTTTGCAAAGTTTCTTTGTTTAGTTTAATTGAAACCGGTAAAAGATAACCGTAAACAGCATCTCCTGTGATATTACGATATTTTTTTAAACGGTAAATCCATAAAATATTACGCATGTCCATTTCAAAGGCAAAAATTTTTTTTAGTGTTTTTTGACTGCTTTTATCAACAAGATAAAGTTTTTGCCACATGAAAAATGACCAATGCCTTATTTTTGTTTCAGCAGGGAAAGTGCCGGCAAGAGCGTTTGTAAAAAGTTTAACAAAATCTCTTGCCGGTTTACTAAAAACATATGAAGAAAGAGTTTTTGTTTCTTCATATATATCAACTGGTCTAATGTTTTTTCTTGCTTTAATTTTTGTATTTAATGCGATGTGATTCATGAAATTTCGCCAAACAAAATTTCATTTAAAATTTTTTCACGATAAGCTTCCCTGTTTTTAGTAAACATAAGCTCCATCTCTTCTTCTTTTAGCCGGTACTCCTCATTTATTTTTGCGATTTGCAGCTCAGTTTCCCTATGGGCTTCCGATGTAAGTTTTTGTACATACTCAAATGCTTCTTGTTTGATTTGCGTGATTTTGTTTTTAAGGTCTGCTTCGGCTTTTTTTACAAGCTTTGCATTTTCCTTTGAAACCATAAGCATAGCCTCTTGTGCTTCACTTTCCATGGCTAGAAGTTTTTCTGTTATTTTGTCCACTTACAACACCCCCATTTACACGATATGGAAATTATAAATGAAAATGGATAAAAATACTAGTCCCCTTTGCTAAATTTTATTTTTTTAATTATTGCGTATGTCATGAGGTCTAGTTTTCCTGCGTAGTCTGCCATTCTAAACTTTACATATCCTTCAAGATGCAAAGTTTTATTTTCTTTTATAAACTCTTTTAAGTTTTTAATTTCTTCGGTAAAAACTGATGATTTCCGTGATTTGAGTGCAAGTGCTTTAAGTTTTGGTGAGTGTTTATAGATATTGTTTTCACATTCTGTTATATCCATCAGGAAGTGAAAAAGTGTTTGTGAAAGTAAGTTTATATTGTATTTAGTAAATTTTACGCTGCCTGTTGTATGTATAAATTCCGCATTTAAAATGTTTTCTGCAAATTCTTTTAACTCGTTTTCATATTTTTTTGTTTTGATGGTTAGATGTTTCAATTTATATCAACCTCATTAAAAAAACTGCTATACATGAGTATATGCAGTTGGGGGTGAAAATTTATTTTGTCTAATTAAAAAAGTTTGGTTGATTTTATGCTTGTATTTCTTTAATCGACAATGTATAATACCGTTTAGAGTAATTTTTTATACGCTATGCGATATATGACTTTGCTTATATGAACTTGAATATATCTTTTACAGATGTAATTTAAATTAAGGAGTGAACACATGCTTGCGTTAATTCACACTTTTAACTCACTTGGTAAGGATTATGTATTTGATGCAAATGCAAATTCGGTTTTGATGCTTGAAGAACATCAAGTATCACTTGTCAAGGAAATTGAGCAAGAAAAACCTTCTGACGAAGCATTTCAGCTATTAGAGGAATTTAGGTTGCAAGGGTATTTTAATCCTCCTGAAATAAAAGAAATAAAGCACCCTCAAACAGACGCTATGGAGTATCATTTAACAAGGAATATACAAAAACTAACACTTCAAGTCACGCAAGGGTGTAATTTAAGATGTTCGTACTGTGCATATTCTGGTGATTACAATACAAGGGGACATGCTTCAAAGCGAATGAGTTTTGAAACTGCAAAAAAGGCTATTGATTATGTAATGGAACATTCGATTGATGCAAAAATGGTAAGCTTTGGTTTTTATGGGGGCGAACCCCTACTTGAACTTGAATTGATTTATAAGTGTATTGATTATATTAACGAGCTTAAGGGCGAGAAAGACATAACATTTACACTAACCACAAATGGAACATTGCTTACTTGTGAAGTGTATGAAGGTCTTATTGCAAAAGGTGTGTCTATTTTAATAAGTCTTGATGGTCCAAAGCAACTACATGATAGTTACAGAGTATATCCTGATGGTCGTGGAAGCTTTGATGACATTGTGGCAAACATAAATAAAATTCGAGAAAAGTATGTGGATGCAAATGAAAAACTGCGTTTTATTACAGTCGTAAATCCTGAAATGGATGATTCTTGTGTAGAAAAACTTTACACAATGGATGAAGTTTTCCCCCAATATTCTTCAAGCATGAGTTTTGTAAGTGAGAATTATACAGACAAAAAGTTTGCTTATAGTCAAGAACTATGGAGTACACACAAGTTTGAACAAACCAAATTATTTCTTTATATGCTTGGAAAGTTGGACATATCAAAAGTGTCACGATTAATCATAGGCTCAACTGGTGAGTTTATTGAAAAGTATAAGTATCTTAGGCGGATAGAGCGGCTTCCTGCAAAATGTCACCCCGGTGGACCATGTTTAGCAGGTGTACATCGCCTGTTTGTAAGTGCTGATGGTGTATTTTATCCATGTGAGCGAGTGAGCGAAACATCAGAGATGATGAAAATTGGCAATATTTATGATGGCATTGATGTTGATAAGGCAAATGCAATAAATAACATAGGAAAAACAACTGCTGATGCATGTAAAAAATGTTGGGCAATTTCACATTGTACAATGTGTGCGGCAAACTCTGATACTTTAAAAGAGTTTTCAAAAGAGAAACGACTTAAATCTTGTGCAGGTTCAAAGTTTACTGTGGTTGAACTTATTAAAGATATATGTTTTTTAAAAGATTATGGATATGATTTTGAATCAAATATTTAAGGGGGCATGGGATATGAAGAAGTTACTGGTTTATCCGCTAAATCAAGAGTCTATTTCATTGGTAAGGTATAAAGATTTGTTAATTGATTATGACGAAGTAATCCCTATTGCAAGTAAAAGCATGAAAGCAATCGAAGGAAAAGATATTTCAATAATTGATGGTGGAAGCTTGTGTGGTGTTGGTATAGATACCGATTTTGAAACTGCGTTGAGTTTTGCTGATAGTGTCCTGTTTGTCTATGACGAGGGGAACAAGGATAATATTAATACTTTTTTAGAGACATCTAAAAATTTAGGTAAAAGAGTTTATGTATGTAATGGGGAAGCCGAAAATAATCTACCAAATTGCCGGACTGTGACATGTAATGATTTTGACTGCAATGTAGAAAGTACTGAAAGGCTAAAAAAAATAACAGTTCCGGTTGTTATGGTTTTTGGTCAAGGGCAGTTTTGTAATAAATTTGATATCCAAGTTGGATTAAACCGCAAATTTAAAGAGCATGGATATGATGTTTCCCAAGTAGCAACAAAAGCGTACAGTACATTGTTTGGTTTCCACGCACTCCCTAAGTTTGAAAGTGAACCGCTGTGGAAACGAGTAATGCTGTATAACCATTATTTTGCTGATATTGTTGATAAAGAAAACCCTGATGTTTTAGTTGTTGGTGTCCCTGGTGGAATAATGGAAATTGATGACTGGCACAACGAATTGTTTGGTGAGACGGCAATTGCTTTGGCAAAAAGTTTACGCCCCGATATATCACTACTTAGTATATATAATATGACATTTGAAAGTGATTATATAAAAGAAATTGATAAGTACTCTAAATATGCCCTAGGTGTTTCATATGCTCATGTGCAAATATCAAATACAAAATTAGTATTTGAGCCTGACTTAAAGACCATTAATTATTTATTTACGGACTCAACAAAGGTGAATGTGCAAGACAGTACAACACGTTACAGCCTTTTTAATGTGTTTGATAATGTTTCAAGTGATAAAGTTTATGAAAATGTGGTACAACAGCTCCAAAAAAATATTGATGCATTGTAGGTGATTTTATGACACGTGATTTAGTAATTGACAAAATAACTAAAATTGTTTGCTGCTATACGAAAGACGATGCCATTAATACAAGTTCCATACTTACCTCAAGCCCTCATAATCTTGAACCAAGAGAGCTTGCTGCCTGTTTTATTGATATAGAAAGTGAGTTTAGGATTAACTTGGACGAACTTTTTAACATTCCTTTTGTATGTTCGATTGATGGAATTGCAAACACAATAATTTCTTTATCATAGTTCTTTGATTTAACCATATAATGAGATATGTATTTGAGGAAACTCAATGCGGTATGCAATTTCTCTTGATATATATGGAAATAACCTTCGGGAGGAATTTAGTATGAAAAGTACAAAAAAGAAACTCAAAAAAAGTAATAATGTTATCACAAACAGCTTAGCTGCTTACATTTGTCCGTTTTGCAGTATGTGTTCAAGTTGTAATTGTAATCCAACTACAAATCAGACTATAACAGCTAACGTTAGACAATCCAATATCAACGGTAATCAGATGTCAATGCTTAACCCTGGTGGAAATCCGTAAGAGTTGTTGTTGATGTTTAAAAAAGTGTTGCCGCAGCACTTTTTTATTCTATTAAAAAGAAATGAGGTTAAATATGAAGTTCAAGTATTATTTATTCACAACTTTATTTATAATTTCTTGCATTATGATTATCGTATCATGTAGTCGAGAATCAAACGAGGCGATTCCTGCTCAAGTTATAGAACCTCGCATAGTGCGTGAACCTGCTGAGCTTGTACCAGTAGGTCACCTAGAGGGCGAGATTACAATTTTAGTGGCTCAATCTTTTGTGCCAGAGCTTGGTCTGTTTATTCAAGACAATGATTTAAGGTTTTATGCACGACTATTTAACGAGATTCATCCAGACGTAGTATTTAATTTTGATACTTATGATATGGTTGTAGATATGTCACAACAAATTGCATTGATTACACGTTTGATGGCAAATCCACCGGATATTTTAAGTTTTAATCCAAACGATGCATTATTTGAAAAGACTGAAAAAGGAACATTGTTTTTTGATTTAAATGACTTTATTTATGGTTCACGTGGTATTAATAAAGATGATTATTTTTCAAATATATTTTATGCGTTAGAAACCCAAGGTGGTTTGTACCATATGCCTATATATGTAACCGAAAATATGGTGTTTTTAAATAAGAGATTATTTGCTGCTGCTGATATTGATATCATGCAAATAGAATCATTTTCAATTGATGACGAAATTTATTACTTTAATCGAATTGCTGAGCATTTTCCACTCTTTAATGTAAGACCTAGTAGCAGGTTTAGTTTAATGGAAGTTTTAATGCGTGAACAGATGTATGATTTAGCAAGCGGTGATGTGTTTATTAATAACCAAACTGTTTATAATCGATTGGAACAAGCGTTAAATGTTCCAATGCCAAGATTTATGTCGCACTTTTCAGGATTAACGACGTTTACACCTAGTCGATTCAATAAAGTAGTGACTGCTTTTAATCCATCACATGCAAATGAAATGTTTCTTACTCCAAATCATTTAATGTCGTGGTCATCAATAGATGGAAGTCTTGCAAGTGCAATTCTTTTAATGCTTAGTGATCATCCAAATATGCAATTTTCTGATCCGGTAAATGCACAAGTTTTGGGCAATGATTTTGGATTCACCCAAGGTAGCGCACGGTCAATAATGCGTGACTCAAGAAACTTTGACTTAGCTTGGGAGTTTCTACGTTTTATAATGGAGTTTGAAGATAGTCTCTATATGCCTTTCTCAATGTCATATGTGGAGAACATCAGTATGCCAATAAATAGAATAAGGTTTGAGCAGCAAGTTTATGATTATTTAGTTCATCTTTATGATGATGTGATGATATTTACTACTCTTGGACAACATATAGATATTCCTCGAGAAGAACATAAGATAACCACAATTGCAAATATAATGTCCCACTACCGAGATGTAATGGAATCATTAAATTATGCAATAACTGTAAGTACGCCAATTATGCAATCACTTGTATACCCTGATATTTGGCTTTTACATTCCGAGCAGCAAGACATTGCAACAACACTTGCAAACATACAAAACAGGCTAGAACTATATGTCGCTGAGTAAAGATACAATATGCGCTCATATATAAAATATATTTTAGGAGGAATCCAACGTGAAAAACACGAAAAAGAAGCTCAAAAAGAGTAACAATGTTATTTCAAACAGTTTAGTAGCATACAGCTGTTCATTGTGTTCAACTTGCCCAAGTCCGCCAAGTTGTACGTGTTCACCAACAACGAATATGAATATATCCGCTGGTGTTCGGGCATCGGCAGCAACAGACATGAATAACCGTTCTGCTTCTATGATTAATCCATGGGGTTAATCTAACTATTGTAAGATTGCTATTAAGGCAATCTTACAACTACATATTAATTAGATGTGTTGATATGAAAAAATTAATTAAAATTATGTTTGGCGTACTGACTCTTATTTCCGAGTAACAAGACATTGTAATAACGCTTTCAAATATATAAGACAGGTTTGAACTATATGTCGCAGAATAAAAAAATAAAAATAGCGTTTATAGATGATGGTGTAAACCCTGCGTTTATCCCGGAAAACGTAATTTTTGAAAACTATATAGCAGACGAATTTGGTGTTTATAAAGACGAACCTGTGACTAATATTAGCCACGGCACTTTGTGTTATCAAGTTTTTATTAACTATATAAAAACAGAATATCATCTTATAAGCATAAAAGTTATTAACAGCGAAACATTTAGGGGTAATCATAAATCAATGGTTTCTGCTTTAAAGTGGTGCAAAAACCAAAACATAGATTTGGTTAATATGAGCGTGGGGACACGGCAGTTTAGTGACTTTGCACATATAGGTGAAGTGATAGATGACCTTGTAGATACAATAATAGTTGCAGCTTGCAATAATGATAATGACGTGACTTTTCCTGCATGTATGCCAAACGTAATTGGTGTCAGACATGTTGATTTTGATATTTTAAACGGAAATTTTGCTTATTTAAACAATCCATTTGATGGTGTTAATGTTTTGACATGTGTAAAAGATATCCCAATTTCATATGGAAGTCATGGTGTGTTTTTTACAAGCAGGACTAACAGCCTTGCCACACCGGTGATTACTGCAAAAATCTTTAACTATATGGTAGATGGTTTGTACGGTTTAGAGTCTATTAAAAATAGATTAAAAGAGGAATCAATAAGAGATAGTGCTTTTTTTTCTTATGATTTCTATAAAAATATTTTAAGGAATTGGATTGATATTACCGTTCCTATTATATTTATTTCAAATTCCAACTGCTTTGAAATAGATATGTTACGGGAACTACTCAAGATTTTTTCAGACAATGGGTATAGAGCTATAGCATTGTCAAATAAGATAGAAACAAGCATAACGGATTCTTTATTTTTTCTTCAACCATTTGAAAAAAAACCACTGTCTGATGTAATAGAACTTTATTACAACTTCTCAAAGTCAGATATTTTATTTATTCATCATGATGATACAGCTATACCAAGTTTATCGGAAAAATTACAACCCGATTTTTTTCTAAGCTTTAATGATACTCCACAAGTATTATATGAAGAGATTGTTAAATCATTTCCTTGATTTATAGAAAGTAGTTTATATTGTGAAAAAACTGAGTAAATATAATCTTTCCCTTTTTGTACTGCCGAGCCTGATAGGGATGATGGTGTTTTTTTTCATTCCTGCCGGGTTATCTTTTTTTTATGCTTTTACAAATGCCAGAGGTGAGTTTGTAAGGTTTCACAACTTTATAGATGTTTTTTCAAATATGGCGTTTAGGCTTGCTTTAAACAACTCGTTAAGGTTTATTGCTGTTGTTGTGCCTTTAAACGTAATTATTTCCTTCTTGCTGGCGAGCATAATTCAAGATTTAAAATACAAAAAGGTTTATGCAGTTGTCTTTATGCTACCCCTTGTTATTCCTTCCGGTGCAGTTGTGTTTTTTTGGAATGTTTTGTTTGCGGATAATGGGGCAATAAATAGCTTTTTGTTTCAGCGTGGTTTAAACACTGTGCCTTGGCTTTCTACAGGCTGGTCATTTACTATTGTTTTAGTTGTGTTTTTGTTTAGAAATATTGGGTTTAACTTAGTCCTTTTTATGGCAGGGCTTTCTTTTATACCAAAGGATTATTATGAAGTTGCAAAAATTGAAGGTGCTGGGGTTTGGGCATCTTTTCGTCATGTAACTTTTGTTTACATACTTTCTACAACTTTTCTTGTCATCATGATGTCAATAATAAATTCATTTAGAATATTTAGGGAGATTTATTTATTATATGGGCAGTATCCTCAGCAGTCTGTTTATATGCTTCAACATTTTATGAACAATCAGTTTGTTTTTGCAAACATGCAAAGGCTTTCTGTTACTGCCATTGCTTTGTCTTTTGGTGTTGCTGTTCTTGCCGGTGGTGTGTTTTGGGGGCAGCGTAAAGTTACAAATTTATTTTCCTAGGGGTGAGACTTTGAAGCGGAACAAATTATCTTACAGCTTGCGGCTTGTTGTTGTATCAGTTTCAGCTGTTTTTAGCCTATTGCCTATGGTTTTTATCATTTCAAATTCATTTATGGGTGTGCTTGAATCTTCTGCAAGGTATACAAGTCTGGTTACACCTCATAGTTCTTTTGGTGTTGTTTCCGGAAATATGCATTATATGGACATGGCTTTTTTACCTGATTTGTTGAGTTTATCTGCATGGCGGCAAATCCTTATTCATGACCCAACCCATTTAAGGTTTTTGTGGAACTCAATTATTTTGGTTGTGCCTATTGTTTTGGGACAGCTTGTTATTGCACCGCTTGCAGCATATGGTTTTGAGCGAGCTAAGTCTCGCCACAAGGATAAGCTTTATTTTGCTTACATTATCATTATGCTTTTGCCAATGCAGGCTTTACTTGTTCCTCATTTTATTGCAGCAAACTTTTTTGGCTTAAACGGAAATTATCTTGCAATTATTCTTCCTGCAATTGTTGCACCTTTTGGGGTTTTTCTTATTCGGCAGCAAATGAAAGGCTTTGATGTTGGAATAATTGAAGCCGCAAAAATTGATGGAGCAAATGAAATTAATATTTTTTTACAAATTGTTATTCCAAACATTAAACCTGCGATGACGGCACTTGCTGTACTTGCATTTGCGGAGGCTTGGAATATCATTGACCAGGCAGTAGTATTTATTTCAGACCCGTTTGCACGACCACTAAGTGTCCATTTGTCAGTTGGATTTCATGGGAATATTGGAACTATATTTGCACTATCTACTTTATTTATGATTCCGGCACTTATTATTTTTATTTATGGTCAAGATGATTTAAGCGAAGGTTTTGGATATTCAGGAGGAAAGTAGGGATTGATATGAAAGTTACATCAAAGCATGTTGGCAAAATTGCCGCTATACTTTTTTTTGTTATGCTGGTTTTTTTTACAATCTATTCAAGAAGTTATGCAGAAAGGCAAAAGCCTTTTGTTCATATTGCTTTTTCTGAAAGTGGAAGTCTGCTTTGGCAATATGAGGCACGTATAGTAGTTGAGCCTGCAAATGAAGATGCAGCAAGTCAAGGATTTGAATGGATGATTGTTTCGCCTATCCCGTTAGAAGCGTTTGAAAAGTATATGAGTACACTGGGTGCGGTTTCTGCACAAGTCATTCTTGATTCGGTCGTATTTCCAATAACATTAAATTATTTAAACAGGCGTGAACTTGAAAATGGGGACGTTGTTTATTATTGGGGTCTAGTTCTTCATAGAGATTTGTGGCAAAATGAAGAGGGGCTTATTCGCTATACAATGCCGGAAGGTTTATTTTTTCAAAATCTGATTCCCATTAGTGCAGTGCATTTTGATAATACTATAGGGAGGCATTTTATTTTTGTTGTTGAAGAAGTAAACAGGGCATGGGGCAGAGAATTTATGGCAGTAAGGCGTAATGTGGAAATGGGTATACCTCAAAGGGTTAATAATACTTACAATGTCCTTACTGCGCTTGATGGTGTGCCAATTGTTGCTTTTAGCGAAGTGTTTTTGTTTGATAGGCAAACAGTAAGGATTTTTGACTGATGATGTGTAACAATATAATTAAACTTTCCTCAAATATTATTCCCATGATAATAAAATTGTTTATCCCAGTTGCTATGCTGTTTATATTAACGGCTTGTTCGTCAAACTCAATTGATGATGAGAATACACTAAATATGGAAAATATTACATCAATAGTTGCCAGCAACGGAACAAGCTTTGTGCTCGATCAAGACAACATGCTGTGGGGATGGGGATCAAACAGATCTCATGAAATACATGCGAGACGATTTGGGGATGCACGACTGCCTATATATGCTCCAACGCCTATACTTGGTGATGTGGTGATCATTTCTGCCAACGGAGCAAGGTTTCCATCACGTGTAACAGGTTATGTTTTAGCAATTAGTAGCGACAGTACATTGTGGGGATGGGGTGAGATCCCGTTGCCTGAAGTTTACCGAGGTTTTATGTATAACTTCAGTGGAGTTGTTAGTCCACTCGCACGCCCTCTCGAGCCAGTAATAATAGCTGACAATATCAAATACGTTTCAGCAGGGATTGACCATTTTGCAGCTGTTACAACAGAAGGCAATGTGTTTACATTGACTTCTAGTTTTAAAGACTTATGGGATGCTGCCGAAGATATTGGTATTGATATTAACTTAACTAATCCCGATTATGTTCTGGAAAATGTAAAAATAGTATCCGCAGGGAATAGAAACACATTTGCAATAAAAAACGACAACACCCTTTGGGCATGGGGTGAAAATGCCCACGGTCAAATAGGAAACGGTACAACAGATTTTGTTCCAGAGCCAGTAAAAATAATGGAAGATGTAATAAAAGTTTCAGCCGGAGTTGATTTTACAATGGCAATAAAATCAGATTCTACTCTTTGGGCATGGGGCAGTAATGACTATGGACAGCTTGGGATATATGGACAACCAAGTACACCTACTCCAACCGAAGTAAAAGAAAATATTGTATATGTATCAGCCGGAATGAGATATACTATGGTAATTGATGCAAATGGTACGTTGTGGGCTTGGGGGTTGAATACATTAGGGCAGCTTGGTGATGGAACAACTGAGGATAGATTGACACCGGTTGCTGTGCTGGACAATGTGGAAACTGTTTCAGTTGGTGGTTTTAGAGGTAACGAATACACTTTGGCTTTAAAAAATGACGGAACTTTATGGGCGTGGGGTGCAAACACATTTAGTCAACTTGGTGATGGAACAACTGTATATCAAAATAAACCTTTACTAATAGACCATATAGGCTGATAATGCCAACGAAATAAATTACCTTTCCGTAAAAAATGCCTAGGACAAATCACATTTACAAAATTATGTGAGGTTTTGTCGTAGGCATTTTTATTACAAAAAAACTTGACGTTCCAAAGACGGCTGTTTATAGTGTACAAAGAAATAATTCTAAGAAAATGTCCGAGGCGAATTGAGTGTAAAAATAATGATTTTATCAGGGAAGTATAATCTATACATCTCTGGGAAATACCAAAATAACACAGGTATCCAGCCTAGTCTTTTGTACAAGGACTGGGAAAGGGAGTTAAAATAGATGAATACTACGGAACAACCAAACTATAGCGAAACATTAATTGATGAGCTTTTTGGTGAAAACATTCCAGTTGAAAAAGTAGGTTTTTTTAGTAAATTCGGTCGTTTTTTTAGACGGCTTTTTGGCATGGAAAAGGGCCCAATTGAAGCTGCTGACCAAGAAGCTTATTCAAAGTTTAAACATTTTTATGAAGAAGTTGAACGTGATGACCCAAAATATTTACCAATGCGGCAAGCAGCAACACTTTGTGATGATGCCCTAAGGTGTGTATCGCAACGGATAAAGACGAGTTCAAGGCTTAATACGATTGAAACAAACCTTATTGAGCTGGGTGCATTTATGGATTTGGCGGAAGAAGAAATTGATGACTTAAAAAGACAGCTTGACCGATTTGTGGCTCTTGCCGGGGAAAGGAGTGTCCTCCTTGAAAAACTTGCTGATTATGATAGTTCCCTCGTTTCAATGGAGCCTCTTGAAAATGATGCACGGCAGGCAATGACTTCAATAAAAGATGCAGAAAAACATCAGCGTGCATTAAGACAAGACATTGGTTATTTAACAGGCGAAAAACAGGAACTGGCTTTTGACCGTCAAGATATGAATAATACATTAAAGATGATTTATCAAATAACTATTGGTGTAGTCAGCGTTTTTGCAGTAA
>Ga0131853_10008149_pt1 | contig 19062 bp, 18 predicted proteins | sample TergutLab28metaG_FD_92764 | JGI IMG/M metagenome (GOLD analysis project Ga0131853, IMG submission 92764) | Labiotermes labralis P1 segment gut microbial communities from Petit-Saut dam, French Guiana - Lab288 P1 (version 2) (version 2) | ecosystem: Host-associated > Arthropoda: Insects >...
CACCTGTCTCTATCCTGGGCCAGCCCAATCCAGTCCATATACCCACATCCCACCTCCTGGAGATCCGTCCTAATATTATCCACCCATCTAAGCCTAGGTCTCCCCAGTGGTCTCTTTCCCTCCAGTTTCCCCACCAAGACTCTATACATCCCCATCTCCTCACCCATATGCGCCACATGCCCAGCCCATCTCATTCTTCTCGATTTTATCACCCACACAATATTGGGTGAGCAGTGCAAATCATTTAGCTCCTCGTTATGCAATCTCCTCTATTTCCCCATTACCTCGTCCCTCCTGGGTCCAAATATTCTCCTCAACACCATGTTCTCAAACACCCTCAGCTTCCTTTCCTCACGCAATGTCAATGAACAAGTTTCACAGCCATACAAAACAAAAGGCAAAATTATAGTTTCCTTCAGGTCTCCTGATCAAAATTTTGTGTGCTTTTTTCACCTCTCCTTTGTGTACTACATGCATTAAGTGCCTTATTTTCCTTGATTTGCCACCCTAATTACTGCATTTACCCGAATGCAAGTTGACTCCAATCTAAGACAATACCCCCCCAAAAAATATGTATCCAAATCTAAGATAATCTGTTGTATCCCAAAAAGGGTGGTGGGTTGGGAACATAGAATGTAGGAAGCATTAACCGAGAGGGAAATCTTGAGATAAGGTATGAACGCAATCGAGGTGGGTTTTTCGGTTGGTTTTAGCGCACCCACCTCAACTGCAATCACACCTTTCATCCAGACAACACATGGCTGATTCAGCAGAATGCTGGCTAAACACAATATCAAAAGCGTCTCTCTACCACCAAGGAAAATCTACAGCTATGTTCCACCTGTCAAGGATGCTTTCAGATTATGAACACCAGGTGTATACAGCATCCATTGTGAATGTGGCCCAGTTTATATTGGACAAAGCGATTGATCTATACAAATTAGAATAAAAAAACAGAGTAGACACACATGGCTAGCACAAACAGAAAAATCAGCAGTAGCAGAACCAAGAATCTTCATCTGCATTATTTTTCAACGAAATGGCACACAAAAATTGTTTTCCAAAAGTCATGCAAAAAAAAAAACCTTGTATCAACAGTGGAATGTACAAAAGGAAAATGAACAAAAAAAAATTTTTTTTTTGAATGACAACTTCCAGTACAACACAAAAATAAAATTGAAAAAATTAAAATTTTTTTTTTGGCAGAAGCACAATTTACATTAAGCAGGCACATAAAACAGCCAAGATAACATAAAATAATGCTATGAAAACCCCACATAGTTCATGACAAAATTCCTCAGCATGACATTAAAATGCACTCGATGTGCGCAAAATCACTAACTCCAAGATTTTTTAAGAAGCTGTTAATTCCAAACATTCATTCATTACATTGGCATGTGCAGAAAGTGACGATTCCTTGCCGTTCTCAGGAGCTTTTTCCATTCCCCTCTGTTATGTACCTTTTCCTGCCACCCTTCTCCACCAACTATTCTTCCATCCTCTCTCACTTCATCTTGCCATCTATTTCTTGGTCTACCTCTCAATCTTCTTGTTCCCAAATTCATATATAATACCCTTTTGGTAATTCAATTTTCTTCCATTCTCTGTACATGCCCAAACCAACGTAATCTATTTAACTTTATTGTCTCTATTATAGTAGGTTTTTTAACACTTCCATATGTGGCTTTGGTGGTCTAGGGGTAGCGTGCTGCCCTTAAGTACCCAAGTTCGCGGGTTCAAACCCGGCCGAAGCCGTCAGGACTTTTAAGAGCGATAAAATCCTCAGCACGCCTTCCTTTGGAAGGGAAGTAAAGCCGTGGGTCCCATGTCGCAGATTTGCGGCATGTAAAAGATCCGTGAATTGACACGGAAGTCACAATCTCAGGCAAAATTACCGGTTAATTCTAGCCCACATAGTTCCACTTTTCGCTACTAGGATCTCTCGTGTCGTTGTGGACATGGGGGTGCCTGGCGGCAAACGTCCAAAGAGGCGGGGGGGGGGATAGGGTGAGTACAATAAGCCTACTAGGCTGCAGTACATCTGTGGCATTAGCCACGGGCCCTACTGAAGAAGAACACTTGCATAAATTTCTTCATTGGTTAATATCCTCCAATTTTCTTTTTCATTGCATATACTAGGCCTAAATTTCTTCTATACACTTTCCTTTCAAAAATGTTCAATTGCTTTCTATCTGCCTATGTTAGTGACCAAGTTTCTGATGCATATGTTAACATTTTGTCTATTATTGTGTTCTTTAGTCTTAATTCCAAACATTACATTAAATTAATTCTGACACCATTCCTCAGCAAAGAGAAACCGTGTATTTGCATACAGCACAATGTTGTGGCACACACAGCAAATTTTTCAATGACTGCCCTAAAAAAGACATTTTGTTAACAATTGATATATCACAAGGCTGTGATTTCCCAGACCCCCATATTGGAATACATGTGATTATATTTTGTGGGGTGACAGAAATATGGAATTCATCAGAAAAATCCACATTCTTTGAAATATAAATTTCCATTCTTTAAAGAACAAGAGTACTGTCATGTGAAATGAAATATTTTCGGAAGGTACAAAGCCTGCCTCGAAGTTGAAAGTCGGTACTTTCGAGACTCTTCTACACAACATGGTATAGAGAAATGAAGTGGAAAACGCACCCTAAATTCCAGGTAGAAGCAGGCTGCATTGTATGGTTGTAAAACTCGGTCACTGACATTGAGGGGGGACTGTAGGATGAGGGTGTTTGAGAACAGGATACTGAGGAGAAAATTTGGGCCTCAGAGGAACGAGGTAACAGAGGAAACTAGATAATGAGGAGTTAAATGATCCGTACTCCTCACTCAATATTGTTCACGTGATAAAATCGAGAATGAGATAGGTGGGCCATGTAGCACGTATAGGTGATAGGAGAGGTGTATAGAGGGTTTTGATGGGGAAACCTGGGGAAAAGGGACCACTTGGGAGACCCAGACATAGATGACAGGATAATATTAAAATGGATTTTCAGGAAGTAGGGTTTGGGGTAGACTGGATTGAGCTGGATCAGGATAGGGACAGGTGGCTGGCACTTGTGAATGCAGTATGAACCTTCGGGTTCCATAAAATGGTGGGAATCTCTTGACTAGCTGGAAACTAGTTAGCTTCTGAAGAAGGACTCTGCTCTTTGGAGTAAGTAAGTAAATAAGTAAGTTAGTAAGTAAGTAAGTAGGCTGCGTACATAATAATGCTTCCTTGACACCTGCCATGGTTAGGAATGCAATACAAAAAACTCCTGCATCTTAACACTGTAGTGCTTAAGTTTTGATACCTCAACCAGTACAGCAGAGCCCACAAGCACAGTATGGTACAGTCTATGTGCATGCCACAAAGGCACAGGGTGAAGTCGTGGCACAGCTCCACTCATTCTTAACCTCAGCAACACATACAGATAAGATGTCAGCTTCATGCCCCGACCACTTTACCACAAGGCAAGAACTCCAGTATCCATTAAACCAGTGATTCCCAACTTGGGGTATGTGTACCCCCAGGGGTACGAACCAGGACATTTAGGAGTATGTGAAAAAATTGAATAATGGCAGAAAAAGGCCATTATTGGGCTATTTATTTACAGTCAAAGGTAAATCAGTCCCATTACAGACCTGGAGTGGCCCAGAGGGTTCCAGGAAGTTAAGGTTCCCAGATTTCATGACAACGGCACAGGATAGTGGTAAGGTTGTCAGCCTTACGCACCGGCCGCGCTTACCCACAGGAAATGATCCTGGTACTCATTTCTGTTAGAGGCTGAGTCGACCCCAGGGCCATAGTGCAATCGGAAGGATTTTATGTCAATGAAAAATTCCAAAGACACCAGCTGGTATCAAACCAGCGACCTTCCGATTTGTAGCACAGCACCTTAACCACTGTGCTACCGCGGTCCCCTTCATTTACAGTTACAATATATAAATGTGTGGTGTGGGGTGGTGTGGTGTGGTGTGGGGTGGTGTGTTGTGTTGTGGGGTGGTGTGATGTGGTGTTGTGTGGGGTGGTATTGTGTGGGGTGGTGTGGTGTGGTGTGCTGTGGGGTGGTGTGGTGTGGTGCGGGGTGGTGTGATGTCAGGTGGTGTGGTGTGTTGTGGGATGGTGTTGTGTGGGGTGGTGTGGTGCAGGGTGGTGTGGTGTGGGGTGGTGTCGGGTGGTGTGGTGTAGTGTGGTGTGGTGTGGCCAAACCACAACGTAACACCAACACACATTGAACCAGAGCAATACAACCCATGAAATAGCTCAACAAATAAGTCGCAAGCTACTGAGGATGGATGTATTAACATCCGAAACATGTGGAGCAGTAAATAATGAAATAATAAAGCAAGTGACATCAAGTTGGTCTCTCTTTATTCAACTAACAGGAGATGATTTGGGCCCAAGCAGTGATGCATTTTAAAAAATGATTATTAAAAAAAAAAAAAAAAGACATTCCAGTGTTACGTACTGTACAGCTTATCTTCCAGTTACAGCCTGTTTGGTTTCTACCTGCCCATATAAGATACTTCTGGAAAACCCAAAGGTCAGCTGGAACTTCAAGTAAATGTATAGATTATGTGCCCTCAGAGTGACCTAATTTAGATCAATTCACCAACTTTCAGTGAAACCCTAAACCAAATTTCATCAAAATCTAATCAGTGGCTTTTGAGATGAAATACGCGCACAGAAGAACAAAACCTGTGCACTCACTTGACACACAAAAACACTAATCCTGCATGCCGCATCGCCGTCAGACATCAAAAGTGTCACACTTGTGTGAAACAGTGCATTCACCTCAGTTCGTCACTGCGATCTGAAGAAATGTCAACGTCTGTTTCCCGCTGCATCTTCAGCCTCATTTCCCGTCGCTGCTCACGAGGCACCTTTCTTAACTCTGACCAGTTCACCTTGACAACAGGCTTCTTAACTGGTTGTAAGATGCTGAAACAAAATATCACAACTTCACAGCACCCCACTTTCACTGATACTGTTGTATTTCCAGGACATTGATTTGCAATCCAAGTTAACTAATAATGTATTCAAATAATTCTATATATTCTTTAATACACAAAACAAAACGAAACACAGCAATAAGTAAGGTTTGCCACAATTAACTTGCACACCCATGTATAATGACATAGGAGAAATCCACAGCAGCATTAGACATACATAGGTTATTCGGAAAGTAAGTACCGTCTGCACATATCTCTCGTGCATCCTTGAGACTGTCACTTTGTGCATGTGCAGTGACTTCCTCTATCAATTGAGAAGCCTCAGACAGCATTTCGTGAAATTCGTGTTATGTTTATGTTTGTTCCTATGCGTTAAACATGTTTAAGACAATTGAAGGGGCAGCTGACGGTGAAATATGGTCCGTAATTTGTTTTTTTAACGCTAGGAATGTGCTACCAAGTGAGATTCATCACCAGATCTGTCAAGTGTATGGTGGCAATGCGATGAGTGATGGCATGGTTAGGAAACGGGTTCGGATGTTCAATGAAGGACGAGAGAAAGTGCACGATGAGGCGCGAAGTGGGCGTCCATCTTTGGTGAATGATGATTTGGTGTGTAAGGTCAACGAAAGAGTGCGTGACGACAGACGTTTCACAATTTCTGATCTGTCCCTGTACTTTCCTCAGATTTCAAGGACTCTACTCTATGACAATGTCAGTAGTCATTTGGGTTATCGGCGGCCGCATTCTATGAGGAGGGTATACAAAAACTTGTGCCCCACTATGATAAGTGCCTCAATAATAGCAGCGAATATGTGGAAAAATAGCTTGAAGAATGTAGAAACTGATAACAATAAAATTTTAAAAGAAACCTTACTCGATTTTTTTTATAGTGTAACGGTACTTACATTCTGAATAAAAAGCCTCGTATAATGCCATGCCTGTCAGCTTCTCAGAAAGCACTCTGTTCCATTAATTTTACTAAACCAACAAACACACAATTAACATCACAACAGTGTCTCTTTATATAATTCACACTCCTACATGTTTCGACATTTCTGTTACACCATCAGGTAGTTCCACATCTGCTCGTTGCTAAGTTACACAAGTTCATAAATTGCAGCTGTTTAAAATATGATTTCATAAAAATTATTAAAGTAATATTTAATTGTGTTTACAACAAAAACAATATCAACTTGCATCAGTCTTTTTTGTTCTTATACGTTACAGGTATGTGGGTTTAATCCAGCCTGGGGTATTCGGCCTTTATATTTTTCTGTGCGGTATTGCCTTACTGTGGACATGATCACTCTTTGCCCTTAACTTGCTGTTTCTCAAAACAACGCTGTAATAAAATCACATTCCTGTGAGTAGCACTCTTACTTTATCTTCTGCAGGTCTTCAATTCAAATTACAGTGATACCTCGGCTAACGAAGATAATTCGTTCCGGAATCACATTTGTTAGCCGAAACACAGATATAGATAGAAAAGATAAGCTCCTGGAATGGCCTGACCGTTCATGTTTGCTGCTTTATGTTAGAGCGCGCATCCACTAAAACACACGTTAGCCGAATCCACATTCGTTAGCCGAGTACGAAAAACAGTGAAAAAATCTTCGTTAGCAGGGTCACTCGTTAGCTGAGGTATCACTGTACAGCCCAGGGATAGGCTGTCCTGACTGAAATTTACCATGGTTTTTCTCAGTCTGTCCACTTAAATTCTCGGATGACTGCTACCATCCACAGTCTTTTTAATTCACTGTTAGCTAATCCTCCTATTATTTATGATATGATATATTTGTTAACTGCAATTGGGTTGACACCTGGTGGCAACAGTACAGTTGCACACATTTACACACAAACAAACACTGCTTGGACAACAGACTATAATGCCGAACAGATTTTATAGTAAACATGACTAAATGGTATTTCAATATTTTAATAAACATATGAAACTCTAATTTTATTAGCTACAACTTAAGAATCTATGTAACTTAGCAAGGAGCCAGATGTGGCACTCCCTGATAATGACACGGAAATGTCGAAACACGTAGGAGAACAGATTACGTAAAGATACACTGTCGTGATATACAAGGTTATTCATGAGTCCGTGAAACATTTTAAAAATTCGCAACAAATAAACTACTCAACGGATCATGATAGTTCTTACGCTGATAGAGAGAGAAACTCTCCAAGTTTTTTTACATATTTCACAGACGCTCAATGCGTCCACGTTTGGTAATATGGTAGATGTCTATGCGGTAGTCCATCTCGTCCCACATGCGTGTCAGCATATCACGGTCGACCAGAGCCACAGCAGCGGTGATACAGTTGCGAAAATCTGGAGATTAGCGGGGAGTGGAGGCACAAAAACAGTGTCCTTCACAAACCCCCAGAATAAAAAGTCATATGGGGTTAAATCCGGGGGCCAGGATGGCCACCACATTAACACGTCATCTTCTTTTCCTGTATATCCTATCCACCTTTGTGGCAAGTTTCCATTGAGATACCGTCGCACGTCTTTGTAGTGAGCCGGAGAGCCGTACTGTTGAAAGATCTAATCATTACTGTCTTCATTCAGTTGTGGCATCAGCCAGTTTTCTAACATGTTTCATGGACTTATGAATAACCCTGTATATACTGTTATGATATTAATTGTGCATTTGCTGGTTATAACACAAATAATAAAAGATGCACGGTACATGTATTGAAAAAACACTGTTCCATGTTGTTGGTTAGTTGAAGAGTTTGTTATATAATACCATCGCAAGTCATCCTGCCTTACCTTAACAACAGCTGGTTGAATTCTGCTTCTGCATCTTCCCCCAACACTGGCCTGGAAGTAAAGATCCAGAACTTTTACCCCATGTGAGTACAGATACAGGTAATGTTGTCCCTGCTATACATAAATATATATATATATATATATATATATGGTAAGGTAAGGTGTTCCCGTTACAGGCCCGGTGTGGCCCAGAAGGTGGGTAGAAGTATAGCCCTAATCTTCCATGACTGCCCCACTATAAGGGGGTGAGTGGTCAGCAGCACGCCCTGGCTATACTTCACCCCCGGGAAAGACCTGGTAACCATTGTACAGGAGGCTAGGTGGGCCCCAGGGCTGGTCAGGACGGGCAGAAAATCTTGTCCCCACCGGGATTTGATCCCGGACCGTCCAGCCGAGAGTCAGTTGCTATACCGAATGAGCTAACCAGCCCACACATACACACACACATATATACACATATGTGTTTGTATATGTGTATGTATATATGTGTATGTGTGTGTGTGTGTATATATATATATATATACTATATATATGTTTAATCTTTGTCTATTTAACAGTGCTTTCAATTACAACGCATCAAATATGGTTGTTACGTATGCTTCCGTTTAATTTTTTAAATTATGTATTTTTATTGTTATGTTTATGTATTTTTTTTGTTATGTTTATGTATTCTTATCGCGTATATTCTGTTCTGCGTATTCTGTTTCACTGCATTGTTTGTGTGTAAATGTGTACTGTACTACTGCCACCAGGTGTCAACACAATTGCAGTTAACAAATATATCATATCATAAATAATAGGAGGATTAGCTAACAGTGAATTCAAAAGACTGTTGATGCTAGCAGTCATCCCAGTATTTATGTGGACAGACTGAGAAAAACCATGGTAAATTCAGTCAGGAGAGACTATCTCTGCGCTATAATTCGAATTCAAGACCTGCAGTAGATAAAGTAGGAGCGCTACTCACTGGGATGTGATGTTATTACAGTGACGTTTTGAGAAACAGCAGGTGAAGCGCAAAAAGTGATCATGTCCACAGTAAGGCAATACCACACAGAAAAATACAAAGACCGAATTCCCCAGACAGGATTAACCCTTATCCTGACAACGTGGAGAATATGGTGAGCTCCTAATAATGTCAGCAGATGACAGATGGGATTTAATTGGGCATTTAAGGGGTTAAACCCATGTACCTGTCACACATAAGACCAAAGCAGCATCACTACAAAGAAGACTGATGCAAGTTTAAAAGGAAGTGAGTTATCCACAGGGGCAATCAGTCACAAAGACATGCATAACGTTGTAAATAAATGAAAGGTCGAATCGCCATACATTTCTCATACACCTGACTTCGCTGGTAGACTCCAGTTGAAATGTGATGGCACATGGTGACACACGGGAGGGGAAGTGAAGGAGAGACTGGTGATTGGAGTGGTTAGCCAGTACTATTCACACCACCCCCGAACATGGTGTATCCAGCATTACTACCACCGATGGGCACACCTCGGCTCTCAGTAGTCAACTGAACTGACAACCTCGCTGATTTAAATGGACTCGTCCATTCTGCCAAAACACAAAATCTGGTTCCTGTGTGTGTGCCATCACATTTCAACTGGCCTCTAACACAAAGAACATATAAAACTATTTGAATGGACGCATCACGATGTGCTTGTAACGTAATATAATATTAAATTGTGTACGTCACCACAATCACTTTATTACTCGATGTAATTATATGGCTACATGTTTCAACTATAGATTAATTATCCTCAGGCCTATTTTGTCAATTGTGTCACAAGATGCTTGGCACACTTTGAGATCCCATCGTGTTTACATCCATGGAATACATCAAATTAAATCAAATTAATTTTATGTATCCCACTCTTGTAAACACAATTTGCACGTCACACCCTTAGAGACAAACGATTTAATTTGATTTATTCCATGGATGTAAACACAATGGGATCCCAAAGTGTGCATAGCACCTTGTGACACAATTGACAAAATAGGCCTGAGGATGACTAATCTATAGTCGAAACATGTAGCCCTATAATTACCTTGAGTAATAAAGTGATTCTGCTGACGTACACTATTTAATATGATATATAAAACTATGCTAAAGTATATGCAAAGCACTGTTTATGTGGCAAATGTCACTAGTCAATTCCCACTGGTTTAACTCATGTAACTTGCCATGCAAAGCACAATCTGTGTGTTAAAGTTCACCATAGCACAGGCCACGGAGGACCAGAGGAGGAGCAGAGGTATAGCTCTACTCTTTCCTTAACCTTGGTACTAGATGAGTGTGGGTGGTCAATGTCATGCCCCGGCCGCTTTACCCCCGGGAAAGACCCGATACCCATTGTATAGAGGGCTGGCCTGGACGGGCGTGGAAAATCTCGCCTCCACCAGGATTCGATTTCTGGACTGTCCAGCCCGAAGTGAGTCGCTATACCAACTGAGCTATCCCGGCCCATCAATGTGTGTGTGTGTTACATGTGACATACATTTGCAAGGGAAAGGAAAACATTTCCAGTACCTTGTTTAAATACAGTGACCAAAAACATGATATAAACTGCACAACATTGAACCAAAACATGTTGACCGAAACTCACAGCAAAACTTGAACAGCAGTAAGCACTCTTCTGCCTGGCATCACACAACAATTTCAGTGAAGTAGTGATGCTAGCAGTCATAATAATAGACTGTTCTGGTATATTACAGATATGTGTGGCTTAACGATGGGGTTACATTCTGAGAAATGCATCATTAGGCGATTTCATTGTCGTTCGAACATCACACAGTGTACTTACACAAACCTAGATAGTACAGTATAGCCTACTGCACACCTAGGCCATATGGTATAGCCTATTGCTCCTAGGCTACAAACCTGTACAGCGTGTTACTGTACTGAATACTGCAGGCAATTGTAACACAATGGTATTATACTACTATAATATTAAAATCTTATGGGACCATCGTCATATATGCGGTCAGTCGGTGACTGAAACATTATGCGGCGCATACCGGTATAGCCCTTGAAGGATAGTCTATAACCATTATCTGACTCTAAATAGCCACCTGAATTTACAAAAAAGGTAACAGGTAAAGGTATAGGTAAAGTTCACCCTAGAAGAGACCATGAAGGTACAGAGTGAGGTTTTATAACATTTTAATAACAGTGTGCATGTGTTGGTAATTCAAATAAATGTAAATGTACAGAGAGGGAGTAGAGGTACAACTTTATCTTTCCTTGACTTCAGCACTAGATGTGGGTGGATCCTGGATTTATAATAATGTACAAAACTAAGACTAAAGAACACAATAATAGACAAAACGTTTACATATGCATCAGAAACTTGGACAGTAACAAAGAAAGACAGAAAGCAATTGAACGTTTTTGAAAGGAAAGTGTATAGGAGAATTTTAGGCCCAGTATATAACAATAAAGAAGAAAACTGGAGGATATTAACCAATAAAGAAATGTATGCAAGTGTTGAAAAACCCACTATAATAGAGACACTAAGGTTAAATAGATTACATTGGTTTGGGCATGTACAGAGAATGAAAGGAAATAGAATTCCCAAAAGAGTATTATATATGAATTTGGGAATGATGAGATTGAGAGGTAGAACAAGAAATAGATGACAAGATGAGGTGAGAGAGGTTGGAAGAATAGTTAGTGGAGAAAGGTGGCAGGAAAAAGTACATAATAGAAAGGAATGGAAGAAGCTCCTGAGAACGGCAAGGAATGGTCGCATTCTCCAAGTGCGAATGGATTGAATGTACTAAATTTGACAGACTGATGACATGCATCAAAGTGGTGCTATTACCCACACGTATGCTATGAACTGCTTTCAGCAAAAGTTGGGCGCTCAAAAACCAATTCAAGCACATCTTCCATAACCTTTAATTGCTGCCATATTACACTCCTACTCATAATCATTACCAGCTTCGACTGACAGTACACATAACGACACGGCAGGTAGCTGCATTTTATATAAAGGGAGTACATTTTTATCACTGGACTGCTTGTTCTAAAACAGATGACGCTGTTAATGTCTAATATAAATGATGCTGTCAGCTATGCAATAAGCAGATCAGTGATAAAACAAACCCTCTGTACGTGGACAACTAATGTGCACCTAAGCCAGTGTAGTACAGGTAGCTCAACATGCAAAAGTCAAATATTAAAATCCCCTCATAAATTTGCCAGGTAGCGTAGTTGGTATAGCAACTGGCTATGAGCTGGACAGTCCAGGGATCAAAACCAGGTGAGGGCAAGATTTTCCACACCTGTCCAGACTGGCCCTGGGGCCCACCCAACCTCAGGTACAATGGGTACCAGGAATTTCCAAGGGGTAAAGAGCGGTTGGGGTGTGACGCTGACCTCTCACCCCCTTCTAGGGCTGTGGTCAAGAAACAGTAGTGTTATACCTGTACTCCTCCTATGGGCCACACTGGGACTGTACAGAGCCTGAGTGCCTGTACGACAGTGCACTTTACCTTACCTATACCTCTAGTCCCCCTTTGGGCAGTCCGGCCTGTACAGAGCCTCAGTGCCTGTACAATGGTATACTTTACCTTTACCTATACCTCTACTATCCCTATGGGCTGTACGGCCTGTACAAAGCTTCAGTGCCTGCACAACGGTACACTTTACTTTTACCTCTACTCCCCCTATAGGCCGTACGGCCTGTACAGAGCCTCAGTGCCTGTACAACGGTGTACTTTACCTTTACCTATACCTCTACTCCCCCTATGGACCGTATGGCCTGTACAGAGCCTCAGTGCCTGTACAACAGTGCACTTTACCTTTACCTATACCTCTACTCCCCCTGTGGACCGTACGGCCTGTACAGAGCCTCAGTGCCTGTACAATGGTGCACTTTACCTTCACCTATACCTCTACTCCCCCTATGGACTATACAGCCTGCACAGAGCCTCAGTGCCTGTACAACGGTGCACTTTACCTTTACCTATACTTCTACTCCCCGTATGGACCGTACGGCCTGTACAGAGCCTCAGTGCCTGTACAACAGTGCACTATAACTTTACCTATACCTCTACTCCCCCTATGGACCGTACAGCCAGTACAGAGCCTCAGTGCCTATACAACGGTGCACTTTACCTTTACCTATACCTCTACTCCCCCTATGGACCGTATGGCCTGTACAGAGCCTCAGTGCCTGTACAATGGTGCACTTTACCTTTACCTATACCTCTACTCCCCCTATGGACCATACAGCCTGCACAGAGCCTCAGTGCCTGTACAACGGTGCACTTTACCTTTACCTATACTTCTACTCCCCATATGGACCGTACGGCCTGTACAGAGCCTCAGTGCCTGTACAACGGTGCACTTTACCTTTACCTATACCTCTACTCCCCCTATAGACCGTACAGTCTGTACAGAACCACAGTGCCTGTACAACGGTGCACTTTACCTTTATCTATACCTCTACTCCCCCTATGGACCATACAGCCTGTACAGAGCCTCAGTGCCTGTACAATGGTGCACTTTACCTTTACCTATACCTCTACTCCCCCTATGGACCATACAGCCTGTACAGAGCCTCAGTTCCTGTACAACGGTGCACTTTACCTTTACCTTTTACCTCACAAATTTGAGTAAGAACTGTAAAGGAACAAATCTCATGAAAATCTCTTCCTCCACAGAACACTTAACACGTGCAAACACAGACAGCTACACAGTTAGAGTCAACACATCACTAAACAGTATACCAACCAATAAGGATCATAAGGTGAAGCAAATATAGTGTGGCCACGCCTGTCCCTCTTCTTTTTCTTCTTACCCGACAACGTGATTCTCTGCTGTTTCTCCGTCAGTACCGACGTTGTGGGCTGCTCCATGTTTGGCCTGCAAAAGCGCGCACATTCATCAATATAACAAACCCAGATTCCGAACTTTGCTGCCCATTACGCAGGACTGCTAAAACCACCCATTCTTCAGCCGAAGCTTTTCTCATAAACAGTACAAAAATATTCGACGTTATAAATTCTTATAATAAAACCAAATAGATACTCTAATTTCTCAAGTTTATTTTTGGAATAAACCTCCACATGTTTCAGAGAGCCCCTCTGTCCATCATGAGTTTTTCACTGTACATACAGCAATGGTATATGTCATACAGTTTTGCTGTCAGCAAACCTGTATGACATTTGCCATTGATGTGTGTACAGTGAAAAACTCCTGATGATGGACAGGGAATCTGTCTGAAACATGTAAAAAAGATTTTTTTTTATCTCAGTAATTAACCAACTTGATGCACAAAATTTGTGTTTTACAATAAATTTATTTCATGCCTCTACATATTTTGAGCACATGTGCTCATCATCAGGAGGTCAAAATTGCATTATACGGCCTCTGGTATCATCACACCTACAGGTGGCCGTTTCGTGCACAGGTTGAGAGAGGACTGCAGTCCTCTCTCAACCTGTGCACGAGACGCCCACCTACAGAGTTAGATGATACCAGAGGCTGTGTAATGTAATTTTGACCTGATGATGAGCACATGTGCTCGAAACATGTAGAGGCATGAAATAAACTTATTGTAAAACAAAAATTTCGTGCATCACGTTGGTTAATTACCAAGATAAATATAATGAGGTGCATGGTCAGCAAAACGTCAAAAAAAATGTAAAAAGTTTTATTCCAAAAATAAATTTGAGAAAGTAGTACATCTGGTTGGTTTTATTATAAGAGTACAAAAATACTTCATGGTAAAAAAAGAAGGCTGTAAATCCCCCACCTCCTGAACCTCTATAACCATGTACGACACTACAGAATGCCATAACCAAACAGAAGAAGGCACCCATGATCAAGAATAAAACAATACCGTTATGGTGCTAATGCTTCCAATTACACAGCAATAATTAAACACGTTTTTTGAAACACTTTCATCAACCACAGCCGCTACCAACATTACCCTTCCCTCTAAGTTCAGTCACTGACACTTGACGGGTCAATTTTAAAAATCATCACACAATATATGGACATTCTTCTACACGAACCCATGCGTCACTCTACAGTCAAAATGATCTGTACAAGCATTCACGGTGTTTGCACACACAGCGTTAACATACAGGATTTACCACTCGATTAAACTCAAAGAGTTCATTATTTCAAGATGTTTTGATGCAGATTTTAACCTTTTGACGCCTAATGTCAACTATAGTGGTCGTACCGCACTGCTAACCTCTAAAGTTGCATTTTGTATACTTATTCAACAAATATAGGTACTGAATATTTCAAACATGCTATATACTCTCTGTTTTTTTAATCTTCAAAATGCAGTTTGTTTCATAATTCTAACGTATTTGGTTCTGTATTATTCACATTTTATATACAGGATGTGCTAAAATTAAAAAAATAATTCCGGCGCCAAAAGGTTAATAACTGTCTTATATTACAATAATTTAAATTGTAACATAACACCAAATAATCATGTTTTAATAGCATATTGGCATTATAAATTTTACCATTTACAATTGACAAAGCTGCATAACGATGCTGTGTAGGTCTTTTGGCATTGATACTCCCTGAAGACGGCTGCAGATAGTAGCCAAAACATGTAGGAGTGCTTTTATATTTAGGAATCAGTGCTATTTGTTGGTGAAGAACTTATATGGTGAGGTAGATTCAGTCAAAAACACAACTATAAATATATGGCTGAATGATGGTGTTCATTAACAATGCAAAAACTACAATGTTTCGGCCTATAGCGGCCATCTTCAGGTTTTGACAATTTTCTTGCTAAAAGAGTTTCATATAATATGCCTAAACCGCATGGTGATGTTGAGATCTCATCATCATTTTACATGCTTTTGTTAAGATAAGTCTGGTGGGATGTCTGTTGCGTTAATGAATTTGGAGGTAGCTGGGTGTGGATCTTTCCAGTTGGGTAGGTGTAGGGTTGGGCTCCTAAGTTGGGGGGGGGGGGGGGGTTTAGCAAGAAAATTGTCAAGACCTGAAGATGGCTGCTATAGGCCGAAACATGTAGTTTTTACTTTGCTAATAAACACCATCATTTAGTCATATATTTATAGTTGTGTTTTTGACTGAATTTACCTCACCATATAGTTAAACACACAATGGGGATGGCACACCTCCGAAAGGTGATGAACTTGTTTATATGTATCAGTTGTATGGAAGGTGTACAATATTAAATTTACACTCAGACAAATTTGTTGGATAGCAGACAATATGGCACACCCTGTTGTTTCAGTCGATATTGATAGACCATTTCAGACATGTACCCACTCCTACATATTTTGGCACCATGGCACTATCCCACAGGGAGTCATTACAACAAAGGTATATAAGCCAAGATGCCACTCCTGGTTCTGCTCCTCCTTATAGGAATGACAAAAATCTTAAAATGCTAAAATACACAAAACTTACAACCATAAATCACAGTGGTATATTAATATTAAAATATGTATCGTGGAATATGTATACACTTCTTCCACGTTATTTAAAAACAACTAAGACCTGGCAACTGTAACGGATGATTGTTACAAACAGGACCACATGGCATACATGGCCCTTTATTAGTTCTGGCATAGCTTCCACAGAATTCTAACCGAAATGATGCCTTCATATGGGTCTGTGTATTGCTGTCAACAATCCTATTACCCATGCTACGGCTCAGGTTGTTAGTCGCTAGTCTCTAACTGTGGACGACTGGATCTGGTTCCAGGCCGGTCCATGTGGGCATTAGTGGTGGACTAAGTGGCGCCGGCATAGATTGTACTCCGAGTACCTCAGTTTCCACGAATCTTTCAACAAACCCTCTGTATGCATTCATTCACATTTCACTGATGCTGTACAACCTCGGTAATTTACAGATTCCTTAAATAACACACTTACGAATTATTATAATGGACATCCTGCCAACAGCAATCTGACCAGGGTTTTGCAACATAACCTACTCACTCTATGAAATGTATTTTATTTCAGGCTATTACAAATTACTACATTATTACCGTCGGATAAATACACAAGTACTCACTAAGTAACAACACAACCTACCAACACAAACACGATGACAACTCATTAACCGTTCATAATGCCACCTGGAATCATGGGAAACATGATCATCATTATATCCCTATCCTTAATGAAATTCCCTTCGACCAACAATGCATATTGGCTGTGGTCGCATGGGAACACAGATCAGTTGCAACGTATTACAAAAACAATGAAGTTGCAATCACGCCTGAAGTGACACGCCAGTATCGAAACTTTTAGCGTTAGGCACAGAATGCACCTTACATCTTATCTCAGAATACTGAATAATGATCAAACTCACAGGAAATCCAACTATTTATTAATCTGTGTCCAAACGCATGGTTACGTGCAGATGTGCGCACAGTGGGTACACTATATGATCCGTGGTAGGTAACACTGATCCGTCTCTGATCCGTGTCTAGTTAGCGGTGGACATCGTCGCACACTTTGCGTCTTTCTGTGTCACCAGAAAGTATGAATCTGTGGTCACCATCGCGAGTGAAGCCATGCTATGTTCTGTGACATAAGAAAAACAGACATGGTTGGTAGGAGATAGATGTTGGAAGTCGTGGTTGTTAAGAGTTGGTGATTTGTTGGCGGCTTTTGATTTATGTAAATTACGATTATTTTGAAATAGCTGCACAACAATGACAGGTAACGAGTAAAATACGAAATGTTTGCAATTTGGCCGTGAATTTGCGTTAAAAGTTGTGTGACTGTCCGACGATATTTGGTAGCCGTTACGTAAGGCCAATAAATGTCAGACGACGTGATAGTGTCTTAGAAATCATAAGAAATGTGGTATCTGAACGTGCATTTTTTAGTCTGTTTATATGGGAAGCGAAATCCCAGTTCCTCAAAACGTAATAAGCACACAGGTCTGTATATTTAAAGATTTGTTCTTGTGAGTTTTGCAGATCCTGCAAATGGTGCCAGTACTAAAGACACAAATACAGGACTACAGTCATCAGTCAGTGTTGATACGTGCCCTAGCATGGAGGAAACAGATGATCGTGAGTCACTGTATAAGAAATGTATCTGCGTGACAAATTGGTAGGGTAAACCACAGTAAGAAATGCTTGCCAAGGTCTAAATGTCTTACAGGTGACGATGATAGAGAGAAACCGAAAGAGATCTTCGTCATTGACCCAGAAACGGAGGTATGTATAAGCCATCAGATACTGTGTAGGTATTGAGCGTTATTACGGTTTACTGTTTGGAATTTAAGATTTTAAATGATAGATTCAATATTAATGGGAAAAGTTAAACATGTAATACATTGTATAGTGTATAAAGGGGCTGTTGCCATAGATGCTCGTTCATGTCTGACATAGCTTTCCTTACCAAATTATTTCTCTGAACTTTAAATGGGATATGAGGAATGAAGCACATGATGTGTATGACACAGGACTCAACAAACTTACTTTTTTCACTGCCTGTGACAAGTGTAAAAAAAGTTACAAATATTTTTTTTGTTATTCTGTTCCACTCTTTTTTATTTATCCACAGTGTCAAACAGTGAACTGATTTTTTCTGGAAATAATTATTCGTATAATAGAAGTTGGATCATAACTCATAATGCCCACTTCCCTTTTGCATAGGTTTCAAGTCTTACAGCTCTGTTACTCCATTGTAGTTACATTATTTGCTTTTGTATTTGTGAAGAAATTGTCTTTTAAATACATCCAGTTTGTCCAATACAAACTCAGAGGTTCAAATTATTTCTGCGTGTCATCGTAGGCTGATCATCATCATCATCATCATATATCTTTCATGGATTTGGGCCACTTGTTGACCCGTTCCGGTCTCACGTATCCAGAAGTCTCTTCAAAGGTCTACCATGATTCTTTCTGCCAGTTGGGGAGTAGTGTTTCATTACCCTGGGTAATCTATTTCGAGGCATTCTATTTACATTCTGTGACATGCCAGTCCAGAAGCTAAAGGTAGTAATCTTACCACTGGACTTACCCTGCTGTGGGCCCGTAACCCATTCAGGGGAAATTTTAACCACTTGCAAGTCTCACGGAAAGAAGCTGGACAGATTTTCTTTAGCCTTTTGACGCCTAATGTCAACTATAGTTGACATACCACACCGCTAACCTCTAAAGTTGCATTTTATATATTTATTCAACAAATATCTGAATATTTTAAACATGGTACATATTCTCCGTTTTTTTTCTCTTCAAAATGCAGTTTGTTTCATAATTCTAACATATTTGGTTCCTGTATTATTCACATTTTATATACAGGGTGTGCTAAAATTAAAAAAATAATTCTGGCGCCAAAA
>Ga0131853_10008150_pt1 | contig 19062 bp, 15 predicted proteins | sample TergutLab28metaG_FD_92764 | JGI IMG/M metagenome (GOLD analysis project Ga0131853, IMG submission 92764) | Labiotermes labralis P1 segment gut microbial communities from Petit-Saut dam, French Guiana - Lab288 P1 (version 2) (version 2) | ecosystem: Host-associated > Arthropoda: Insects >...
CACGAAAGCTTTTTCTATAGCACAAAATCACATGCATTCATTTTCTTTTTTACTCAGGCACACAAACCCCCCCCCCCCCCCCCCCCAGTATGTCAATAGGTTATTTCTCTTGAATGTTTAATTCCAGTTTTAAAGGTTACTACCATGATCAGATCCATTAATGGCAGTGGTTTATTTACATCTTCCCTGTATTGCAGGCACTTATGAGTTCTGCCAAGGAAGAAATGCGTGAGACATCTGCACTTTTGTATGGAATCATCATTGCTCATGGACTTGATGATGCAGCATATGAAGAAGCTGTACATGATCTAATAAATTCTGTGAAAAGTAAAAGTCCATTGGAAGCACAGCATGGTTGTTTGCTGGCATCAGCTTATGCTCTAGAGAGAAGAATTTCTATAATGAAGAAACATAATCATGTGCTTAACAACATGTCTTTATATGCTGTGTACAAAGAAGGAGTGGAGACAATAAGTAAGAATTTGTAACATTTCGGGATTTGAAAGTATGAAATGCTGGCCAAGTTAGGCTAAATTTTCTTTGCATCTGTGTTGATCATGTAGTGTGAAATGTTTAGATTGTTTTTCCTCAAAATAGAGCATTTTTAATTATGAAGTATTTTAATTATCTTTTCATTTACATGACTGTTATGTCTTGCATTAAAGGGTACTAGAACAAAGGCTTCACTCTTTTTGAAAGTTCATCAGTGTTCAGGATTTCAGGACTTTGCTTTATGTGGAACTCATATTGCTTCCAGCGTTTGCTCACATGGTGAGTGTGGTGATATTGTTGGTTGTGTCCATGAAGTTGTTGAGGAACAGACACATGGGAAGCTTGGCTTTTCATATGAAATAGGGAAATTTGGCTAAAGGGGTAATCACCCCTAAGGCAGATTGGATTAGAGCATAGATCTCCAGCCTTTTTATGACAAAGGGCCACACCTGTTGCTGTGGGCTGGTTTGTGGGCTGCACGTGGGAAAATAATAATAAATGGTGTACCTGACTGCCTAAATCTGGAATTTTTTTGTATATACAGAATTTACAAATTTGGCCGCAGGCTGCATGATACGCCTGGCAGACCACAGGCTGAAGACCCATGATATAGGGCATTTTCATAATTTTGATTCTATGCGTGGTGTATAATGTGCCCAATTGAAATGCCGTGTAGTGCAAAACGTGCAGCAACTGTCATATTCTCAAACTGCACATCAAACTTTTTTATAAAAAAAATATGGGGCAGAAATCAGTGTGTGCAGCTTCCTCATGGCAGGGTTGAAAATGGTGTGGCGTTTATTTGTGTAATGATCTTGGCGTATTTGTTTCAGTTTAATGAATTTAATTCATGATATTATTATTGTAATTTCTTCAGTTTGCCACTTGGATCATCAGCATACGTTACTTGTCCTTGCATCATGTATTGCTATTGGAAAACTAGCTTGTTGTACTGCTCTACCGCTTCCAAGTGGATTGTCATCAGCTTCAGAGTATAAAAGTGCTGCTGTATGGAAGCTAGATTTGGTGAAGAAACTGTTTGCAATTATGAGTAATGGGAAGCTAACAACTAAGGTTAGTGATGGAAATAATAATTATACAGGAAAGACAATTGATTGTTGATTCCCAGCATGGTGTTGGGGGTTTATCTTAGCAGTGCCTGTTCAGAACGGTGCTGACTCCAACAAACTTGTATCTAGTTTGTATTCGTATGCATTTGATAGGGAGGAGAGACAGAGAGTTTTAAGTGGGAGAGTGATTAAATGGAGGTTTACTTCCACATGTGCTGCTTGCCTTTGTGGTATTGTGTTTAAGCGTAGAGGCATCATTACCTTCATTTAGCAAATGTACTTTATGCATATAGGATAGGTAATGGTAATTTAGTTTTAAAACGTCATGGACTTTGCATTGACTTGATGTTCATTGCTAACATGTATGTGTAATGGTAAGTTTAGCTGGTTTCTAACATTGATAGCTGACACTTACAGCAGAGCACCTTTAAAAAAATGGGTGCTGTATCTTAGCTGTAAATGAAACTTTTTTGATTATCTCAGCATTTGGCCAGTGAAGGAATATTTCTTTTGTGTGTTGTCTTCTTTGTTTATATCCAAAAAATATGTGGTACAAACTGGAAGATGTTCCCAGACCTCATGAACTCCATAAAGAACAACAACAGCACAAATTCTAACTATGCGCAACACATACTATAAATGAACCATATGCACGAGGCAATAGAAAATACAGTGGATGTATTACACATCACAGGCAAGGAAAGCAAATGAACACTTTGAAGAAATTCCACATCTGTAACCTCAGTAAACAAATCCAACATCTAAATGATGACACCATCTCCAAAAACCTGATTTTTAATACATTTATCACACAAAACTAATAAACAAAACAGAAATGTAGAGGAACTACCATTGAATAGACGATATAGTCCAGTACCCAAAACACATTACCAAACAGTACCATACAAGAATATAAGTACAGTAACCCAACAAATAACTCATCACAGCAAAAATCAGGAATGTAAATACCAGGAATGCCACAGAGAAACAAACATGAACAGCATCAAGAATGGGATGATAAAAACCACAAGACAATAACTATGCTGCAAAGCAACCAGAAAAACCTCTCTGTTTTCAGAATAACCTGAAGATTAGATATACAGGTAGGAAGGTAATGTAATAGTGATATCATTTGGTTTTATAATTATTATGTGTATACAAATAATAATATAATACAATGAAACATTTTTATGGAGACAAGAAATCTGATACCAATTAAAAAATTCTTTGTTTTCTGTAGCTGTTCTTGCTGCTTCATTGAGTTTTTTTTTTTTTTTTTTTTGTGGTGTGTTTTTTATTTTTTAATTTTTTTTTTTTTTTGTTTTTTTTTTTTGTTTTTCTTTGAATTTTTTTTTTTTTTTTGTGTGTGGTGTGAATGTAATATAGTAGACTCTGAATGTCTGTGATTAATTGTGATTGATTAAACCATCATGAACACTGGAATCCATTTTCAATGCAGAGCATCTGTTTGATATCTAGAATTGATGAAATTGCAGTAATAAAAACGTGAAATATGCTAATTTTTTTTGTAAAATACAGACACTTTCTACAAGCATGACGTACATTAAATGATTGAAGGAGAGTCTCATTCCATAAGCACAAAAGCAATAAACCTCTAAAAGTGAACTATAGTGCACACACAGTATGATGATAAGAAAACTGAAGGTTCATCCAAAAACATGCAAAGTAATTGGTGTCGAATTAAATCCTGGGTCATTTCCAGCATATACTGAGCAGTTAACTCCTGCCCCAGAGTGTTAATGAAAGACAGTGCTTGACTGAGCTGATAGTGATGTGTGTGACAGCGGGTGTATGAAGGATGTTGGCTTGCCAGCCATGTTGTATCCTTATTGATTAGAATAGGCAAAAAATGTCAAAACAGTTTTAATAAGGGTAATTGCCAAAGGCTGAAATCGCATACTTCAAGGTTCATGGACATCAAGACTGTATTGTACTTGTTTTGTATCATCATCTGGATTTTGCTGTGTCATAGTCTAGAAACACTGGAAACACTTGAGCTCTTCTACATCTTATACTGGTTAGAGGTGAATTTTATGAAATATACATTTATATAATCATGGCTGTTTCAAATAGTAATATAGGTATATTAAATGTTTCAGGTTAAGGAGCAGGCTGCTCTAGCAGCTGGGTTCTTGTGTGTTGGAGAAGAATTCCCACATAGTCGTGACATCATTCAAGGTTTCCTTCACATGGCAAAAGAGGTGAGATGCTTCATGCTGCCAGGTCTGTTTACTGGTATTACTAGTAGTCTGTCATAAACCGTTAACTAACTAAAGCTAGAATTCTGGTCTGGAAAGTCCATGGTAGGATGGTTTGTAATAGAGTGGAGCTTCTCAGCTACTAGTGTATGCAGTTACGTTAAAATATTATATTCCTCTCAGGAGTTTGTTCTCAGAGATCTGGAAAATAATGGGAATTAATTATTTATGTCTTGAACACATCTGTGCACCTCAAGTGTACAGTGGATTTTGTACAATTGTGGAACAGTTTTTGGCTTTTCAGATGCCTTTCTCCAAACAGAACTCAGTAATAAAGCGTGATAATAGAAAGTGATGGTTTACTGTCACTAATTCTAAAGCCTGTTGTTTTACACAATCTTGAATAATTCATATTTTGTTACACCCTTACAGCATTTTATTGAGGTCTTTGTTAACACTTTCAGAGCCAGCAGTTCTGCCACTACTGGCATATTTCCCAGCCTAGTACTTTTAAGCAGAACATGAGCAGTTTGCATTGTTCCATGATTGAGAAGCTTTTTAGTGAATGATATACATATGTCCAAAGAATAAAAAATTAGTTATGTGAACCATTTAGTATCTGCATAAGAAACTGATGGATGATTGAAAAGTCTGAGGCAATTTTTTTTGTCTCACCACACTTATATCCACATTTCCTCAAGCCCTGTGGTGTTGCCTGCAAGGTATTTCCCAAACTTGATGCAGCAAGCCCAGCTCTTGAGTCACTGTTGGAATCATTTGCTAAATTCTGTGTTTAGAACTGCAAGTAAAGCTTGCAGCTGTTCTTGATTGTGCTGATGACATGAAATCTCCTTCCCTTCACTGCCAGGTTGAGTTTTAGAAAATAAAAAAGATGTAGGCTGACATGGGAGCCTGAGGATTGTGGGGCAACTGTTGTGGCCTTATTGGTTGGAAAATTTGCAGACAGAAGAAGGAATTTGTGATGCATATTTCCATTCATGTCACAAGAACATGATCAGCATGCGGTTTACAGTGGGACGAACTTGTTGGGCCTTGGGTACAAGACAATTGCCTCTTCCAGATCGTTGGCTTTGTTTCTTGAACATCCTAAGGGCAAGTATACACCAAGGAAACTGGAGACCACAATGCAACTGCAATTTTGAAGTGTCACATGTTTTGAGAAGGAAATCAGTCGCACAGTTAGCAAGCGCACACGGAGGGTGTGACTGACTACATGGTAACAATTTTTCAGTGTTGTGCACTTAATTTCTGTAGTGTCACTGGCAGCTGCCACTTGTGTAGTAAACATTAGTAGTGCAAAGTGCAGTATACAAGAAATGAAGTAAAATTGAAAACTTATATTAGCAGGGCAGAATAATTGATGAGGCAGACATATCATATAAAATCTGAACAGCACATCAACAAAGTAAATTCAGTGGAACATGTGCAAGACTTATCTGCATGACACTACTGGCATAATCAGTAATAAAGACCAGTCTTCTGGAGTTTCTTGGTCTTCCATGGGTGGTGAAGTTGCATTGCAGTTTGGTCATTGTGTGCGGCACAGTCCTGTTCCACGTGTTCAACTTGGTCTGGCAGAAATATCTGGAAGTTGCTGTTTTGTAGCGGTTTCCAGTTTCCTTGGTATGTACTCTCCCTAAATGTTTCTGTAGTAATCTTCTCTAATATGAAAAAATTGTTGCACACACACTGTACTTTAAAGCCTGCCACTTTCTGATGTGAGCAGAAATAGCAAAGGGCACAGTGCACACACTTTACAAGTGTTAAATGACCATGCACATTATATTCTACATCCACCTTGTGGATAAGTACTGTACTAGTTGTTCTAGTGTCATTATGTGACCAGTCTGAAAAACTGTGAGTGCGTCTCATATGTGCCTAAAGGTAATGTGGTGTTTTACCGTAACGTCAGTTGGATAAGTTCATCTTGACAAAGTGCCAGTATGCAACAGGATTCAGATAAGGGAGCATATGTGTAAACATCAGAGACCTACATCCTCGATTATGAATTATTTATGAAAAATTTGGTCAGTACTTTTTTTTTTGTACTGTGGCAGTAATGAATTTTCATTCTCAGTGACATGTTCGTTGATTTTATTTTGACATTGTTGAAACTGTGTTGTTTTTTCTTAGACTCGGGATGTGGAAGTCCACTTTACTGCAGGTGAAGCTTTAGTTTCTTGTGTTCAGGGAGTTATGTCTCCCTTTGCTCGTGATTCATGGACAACTCTGGAATCAGAATATAAGCCACATGGCATTGAAGCTATTCTTGATGCAAGAAACCAGGACCTAGAGTGGTTGCTTGATGAACTGCTCCATAAGTTTGCTCCTGATCCACACCCCAACTCAAAACAGGTCAGTACTGTAAAATGTGGAGAGATTTCTGTAGAGCATTATTTGAACAGCAAGTATGGTGCAGGCATCCTGGGCAGCTCACCAGCAGCTTGTTTAACACCATACAAATCTGAGTTTATGCACTGAAATGCATTATACCTAATTTGTGTACTATGTTGTGAAGATTATTTGAAAGTGCTGCTTTTTAGTTGGTTCTTACTGCTTTGGTAATTTTTTACATGTGGTGTTAAAACCATAAATAGAAATTTAGGCTGAAGACCTTAAAGTTGGTTATATTTTAGAGTGAAGTGAAGGTTGTTTAGAACAATAACTGATAATTATAGAGGCAGATAGATCAGAAAGAATTTGTTTAGAAAAGACTGGAACCTATTGCTGTTAAAATGAAACATCAGATCTTGCATGTTGTTGCCATATTTGTACTTCTGATATATAATGGAGTTTTAATGTCATTATGGACAGATGTATTCATTTCCCATTATGAAACTTTGCATCAGAATGGGGTCTGCTGACACAATGGTGTCCAGAACTAATTTCATAGCAAATTTAATGAGAGTGTTATACAACATTCCTCTTCTAAGTCATAAGCCTTCTTGAAATATCCAAGCAGCTGGTCTACTAGTCAGTTTTTCTCCCAGTTTTCTCCAGTATCTTGACACACATAACTGACAATATTTATAATTGAGCTGGTACGTTGAAGTCCATACTGATAATGCCGATTAATTTAATCTTTGTATAGGATTACTTTGAAGGTAATATGATTGAAATTTGTTATACTTTAAAAGTTGCAGTATCCAGCACCACAGGATTGCCAGATATAGCAGTTTTCTGTATATTAGAATGTTATACCTACAGTATGTATTACTGTACCTAGTAATCTCATGGATGTACTAACCATTTCAGTTGTCACCTGATATCCTGTCCTGTTTTCTCTGTTATGCTCTCTGCTTCCTTTCCATCACTACGTATGAAGCATGGTTTCTGTATAATCTGAAAAACTAACAAGACATGAGTAATTAATGGCTGAAAATTGAAATCAGTGCTGTTTCAATTCCTGGGACAAGCAGGAGAATTTTTTCTTCTCCACAACATCCAGACCAGCCCCAAGGCCTACCCAATCTCCTGTTCTGTGGGTACTAGGGCCCCTTTCCCAGGGTGTAAAGTTGAATGTGACCACTTTCCTTCATCTAGTATCTAGGTTAAGAATGCATGATGCTATACCTCCAGCTCCCCATGTCTTCATGTTGTGCACATGGACAAGTTTATCTTTGAATATTGGAGCCCGCTTCTGAAATGAGAGTTTGTGGATGCTGCCTTATGTATTGTGGTATCTGATGTTTATATGCAGTTTCATTAGGGACATTTGTATCTTTTCTTTACAGGCAACTGGTATCTGGCTGCTCGCACTTCTGAAGCACTGCCCAAATCGTGAGCCCATTAAGCAGAGACTTGATGCTCTGCAGAAGACTTTTATGAATCTTCTGTCAGAAAACAGTGGTAATTCGTAGTTCATAATGCAGTAAATTCTCAGTGAAAAACAGTGGAGAGGTGATTAATTAGTTGAGGTGTTCGATCTTCTGGGATGTTCCGTAGCGTTGATTGGTAGTTTGTTACGGATGTTTTGGGACAGGCTACCGCTCCCATTTTCATGGTCCAAGTGTTCTTTGTGGTCTGCTTGACCCTAAACGATGGGACCAGTAGGCTGTCCCAAAATGTCAGTAACTGACTACGAATCAATGCTGTGCAACATCCCAGAAAAGCAAAGACCTCATATACTTTGTGGCAGTAGCCTGAAATTGTGCATAATTGCTTAGTTCTTATTTAGAATGATATATTTTTTACTTTCATAAAATAACATCTTGTGTCTTCGTAGTGTTTGATCATACTATGAAGGTACCAGTAGTAATGGACAGCCTTAGAATGTTCCAGAAGAATTCTGCATTCTTTTAATGTGACTTTTTACATCTTTGTGGAAGTACTTGTCCACCCTTGATAGCTGTGTCAAATATACCTTACAGATACTTAAAATTACATTTTAATTTATCCATCTTGATCTTCTCATTAGCAAACCATCCAGTAATTTTTAAAAAACAAAAGCCACTTCTTTAGCTGATTTGATAATGTGACATGCTTTTGTAGATATTGTTCAGGATGTAGCTTCAAAAGGTTTGGGTCTGGTCTATGACTGTGGTGATGAAGAATCTCGCAGTCGCCTTGTTAATCAGTTGCTGGATCAGCTTGCATCAGGACGTCGCAGTGTGACACAAGTTACCAGTGACACAAAATTATTTGAGGAAGGAGAACTTGGGAAGACACCAACCGGGTAAATCTTGGATTCTCTTACTTGGGAATTACTCATGTGGCATATTCTTGGAACCCATAATTTTTTTTGTGGTCTTTATTAATGAGATGCGCATTATATGTAGACTGTAGTATGGTTATTACTAATGGATACAGAGTTATTACATGTATTTTAATTTCTTTTAATCTTTTAACTCTTTTTTTTTTTTTTTTAAGACTCATGTATTATTCATTTCAGAGGTAACTTATCAACTTACAAGGAACTATGTTCTCTGGCTTCTGACTTGAACAAACCAGATCTTGTATACCAGTTTATGCAACTTGCTAATCACAATGCTATATGGAATTCAAAGAAGGTATTAAAGTGATAATTAGTAGTTTAAAGGTATTATTTTATGATACACTGTGCAATATATAGATATTATTACTGATATATTTCTGTATCTGTTTGCTGTTGCACCATATAAAAATGTAGCTTTTTAAACTATTTCTTGTTGATTTGTGTAAGTTCTTTCTTACTTCTGATGTCACAACTGTGCTTCAGCAGCTGGTAACTGCTGTCTGAAAGACACAGTTTACAGGTCTTATTTAGGCTGCGTAGGATGGAGCATTAATGATTTACATTGTATCTTGAGACATAATTTGAATACCTTTTGTCTTAAGTGATTGCAAGAATTTCAGTCTAATTTAAAAATTTGGAAATAGTTCAAGAGTGAGTGTTGTATTACCCCAGGTGGGATGTGAGTTTTTAGGGTTTTGCAACAGTACAGTTATTCTGGAATATGGTGCCACATTATTGGGTGGTTGGTGCCTGACCTTGAGACTGCTTGATGGTCTTAATCTTCAGGGGTTGAAATTTTCATGAAGAGTGACCCTTGAAGAGGAGGCCACCATGCTGTCTCACAATGTCAAATACCAATCACTCATGTGATGCCACATCCCAGAAGAATGGAGACTTCAGTGACTGAGCTTGTTATGTTTCTACTGTGGAGGCCATGGTACTGATGAGTTACTGAGATGGTGATGTTATTCATGTAGGGTGCAGCATTTGGCTTCTCAACAATAGCAACATTGGCTGGAGAACAGCTGTCCCGGCATTTGCCAAAGATTATTCCACGATTGTACCGATATCAGTTTGATCCAACTCCTAATATTCAGAATTCAATGATCAGTATATGGCATGCTCTTGTGCCAGAGACACAGAAGACTGTAAGTAATGACACACATTAAAATTAAAATCATGTGTATTGAGTGTTAGAAACTTTTTAGCCTGTGAGCCAGCACGCGATACCATGATAAACGGTGAGGTGGAAATGTTCCTTGATAAAATGTCAACGTACTCTTAGTCTTTGTGGAAAAGTTAATTGAAATTGAATGTGATGTGGGAACACTGTATGGATATTCATGCATATGGACTCCACCATGCAGCTGTTTGATGAATATTAACTATCATATAATTTTTGTAGTAAATATAGAAATGGGAGATATACCATGTTGCAACATTGTATTGAACTTAATTATACACTCTTTCACAGTTGTGCTTTTGTTGAAATTTGATCAGGGGATATTCTCACTTTGTCATAAAGAATTCATATGGTAGAATGTGTAGGTGTGAATTTCTGGACACTTTGTGTAGTACTGTATAAATAGTTCAGACCAGAAACTGTTTTAAAATTCTGAGTTTTGTCACAGTGAAACATGATTTAAATAGTTATATGGGTAGGTGTAGAGTATGTTATCTTGCAAGAGAGTCAGTCACATGTCAACGAAAGAAATCAACAGAGTACACTGTATTACACCTATTTATTTACTATTGATCCAGTGTGTATTTGCCTGAATGGCCAACATCAGGCATCAGAACGGTACATTCAGAAGATTTCACGTCCAATTGATGATAAAATTTAAATGTAATCTAGTGTAAAATGTAAGGTATATAAACATACATTGCTAATAAAAATATTTGTCTGTTATATAACTGATGGAAGACTGTAAGGATCTGGCAGATCTTGTCTAAATCATTATCATCTTATGTATCTTTGAAGCATGTTGGATCAGTAGTGAATGAATGAGTGGAATTTACTAGTTGAGTTGAGCACTGCTTGTTTTGTAACAAAAAGACTATTCCGTGTATTAAACATTGATGCAGTCAGGATCTTATATTTTGCATGTTGTCATTCACTAATAAAATATGGTATAATTTTTTTTTGAGAAACACAACTAATATTGTCAGGGTTTTTGTACTTCAAAAAGGATGGGAATGATAATGATGGGAGTAGGACCAAGATGCTTATGCAAAGGCTTGTTGAAGAAACTTGACATTACCAGGTCCATGATTAGGTATACTCTCTTTGTTGATGTTTGTTGCTAGCAATCTTGAGAATTTTCAAATTAATCCTTCAATACATTGTATAAATACAGGGCACAAAAATCAATCTTGTAGGCCTTCAGCAAATTTTTCATGTATTCAGAAAGGGGTTACTTAACTCTTGTATGTAGATATTTAATATTCTGCTTTGTATTACATTAAAACTACAAAATGACAAATCAAATTTTAAGGTTGCATTCTGAAGGTATCATATTACTATTATTTTTATTCTCTTGAAGATTTTTTCTCTCACAGCCGAGATGTCTCCCAGTAATCCTAACATTTTAATATATGTTGTAGAGCCAGTATTTATATGGCTCTAGAGTATATATTAACTCTGATTGTATATTACTGTGTTGTATTGTTTATTTTTGTGTAGTGTGTTTTTGTTGTGTTCATTGTCTCTTGTGTGTGTATGTGTGTGTATTGTCTGATCTTGATATTGGTTTGTTTCATATTCAGCTGTCTATTGACAGATATTGGATCTGTGAAATGTGTGTGTACTCTGTTGGTTTATTTTCTTGAAACACTGAAGTGCATGGTAGGAATGTGTGATCAAGCCATTCATGTATGTGAATGATGGCTGCAATGGTATTTTCCTTATCTGCATTTTGGTGAGACTGCTAGGTTGTCTCATGTGCTTGAGATTTTTTAAAATTTTTACTACAGGCCTTATGCAGTAGATTGTCATTGATGGATTTGAAGCAGTGGAAGGCTATGGCAATTTTGAGACAGTTACTATTCTAATTCCTAATCTTTCTTTAGCTGCTTTTGTTTTTATATTCTGTTGTTGGTGTTCAGATTGACCTGTATCACAAGGAAATTCTGGCTGATCTGTTAGCAAACTTAACTGCACCTCAATGGCGTGTCCGCATGTCTTGCTGCCTTGCTCTGGCAGACTTCCTTCGAGGTGGTGGCAGCAAGAGTATGTGTGATTCTGTAGATAGTTTTCCATCCCTGTGGACACAGCTGTTCCGTGTTATGGATGATGTTCATGAGGGGACAAGGCAGGCTGCAGGCAATACTACTAAAGTTGTATCAAAGGTTTGTAATTATCTGCTTGCTTGTGATGATTGTATGATACTGCCGGTATGTTTGTTAAATTCAGTTTTAACAAAGGGTGTCTAAAGTGTTAAAAATGGAAACTGTTTATAAACTTCAGTGACAGTACATTTGCATTGAACTTTAACAAAATTTTTCAGTTACTATGAAGGGGTGCTGATAAGTCCTTAGCCTGATCAGGAAGGAAACAAGGTACAGTGACCAAACTCGGGATTTATTCAACATACTCCCATAAAGCTCAATACACTTCTTAGCCCATTGCTCTGGCTTTTGCAAGCCACTCAAAAAAAATTCAGAAGGTTGTCTGTCCAACCAGGTCTCTGTGGCAGCAATGACCTCCGCGTCGGATGAAAAATGGTGACCTATCAATTGTTTTTTCAGTCCAGGGAACAGGTGGTCCCAATGTGGCCAGATCCAGAGAATAGGTTGGGTGATCAAGACACTGGAAGCCCAGGTAGGCCAGTTTCTTCTGGGTTGCAAGTGCCCAGTGAGCTGGAGCATTGTCGTTCAAGAACAAGATCCCCTTGGTGACCTACCCACGGCATTTTCCTTCAAAATGTCTTTCATTTGCACTAGCAGAGATGAGTAATACTCTGCAGTGATAGTTTTGCCGGTTGGAAGATAATCAATGAGGAGGATGCCATCTTGATCCCAAAAAAGGATTTTTGCACTTGAAATTTTTTGGGGTGGGGTGAGCCGCTGTGCTGCCACTCCATTGATTATTGCCTTGTCTCCAGGTCATAGTAATATAACCAGGTTTCTTCCATGGTCACCAATCATGACAGGAAATCATTTGGATCGTGCTGAAAAATGCCAAAAGTTCCTCAGACGACTTGCACCATTGATGTTTTAGATCTTTGTTCAGGCATTTTGGGACCCACTTTGCGGAGAGCTTCTGCATGTCCAAATCTTCATGAATGATGGACCCAACCCGCTCACGGGAGATGCCCAGTTGCTCAGCTATTGATTTAGCCAAAATCCGGTTGTCTTCCAAGATTAGCTCGTGAATTTGATCAATAATCTCCAGGATGGTCACTGTTTTGGGTCATCCAGGACAAGGTGCATCACAGATGGAAAAATCACCACGTTTAAACTGGGCCACCCAGTTTTTGACAGTGACAAACGATGGTGCATACTCCCCTAATGTTTCTATCAGAATGGCGTGAATTTCCTTTGGCACCTTGCCTTGCAGGAAAAAAAAACTTGATTACAGCTCGTGTATCCATGTTGTTGAAATCATGCGCGTGGCCTGACATGCTTCCTTTCAGCCTCTGTAACAAGAGAAGACTTGCAATTCGGCACATGAACAGACCCCTCTTTCCAGTGACACTATTGATTCCATCCTACAACATCAGGAAGAAGGTAGGGCTAGGGACTTATCAGCACCCTCTCGTACTGGTGACCAAATGACTGAGGTTTTTGGTCTTTCCTTATCCATATTAAAATTCAGGATCCGGTAACTCTTCAATTCTTAATGGAAAGAAATATGTTGTTGCTTCAAAAAGTTCCCAAAATTTGTAGGTCTAATTCATAGGAATTTGCTGATATAATATGTGAATTGTTGCACAGGGGAAATTTCTGCCCCATAAGTTGGCACCACTCATGATGTTATCACAGAAGTAGTTTAGCTGTTTCATAACCTCTAAAGGCATAACAGCAGTTGTTTCTTTAGTGTGTGTGAAATTGTGTCACATTTGGAAGCATTCATAACTGAACAACGTACGAATATCAAATTTTGTATATTGCTTCAGATATCACCAGCAGAGACATTAACCATGTTGCAGCAACTGTATGGTGACAGAACAATAAAAATATCTCTGGTGTATGACTGGCATAAACCTTTCACTGATGGACGCGAGATTGTTGTTGATGATCTGTGTAGTGGTCAACTATGAACGTCAATAAATGAAACAAATATCGAGTGTGTGTGAGAGGTTGTGAAAAGTGACAGAAGGAAATCTGTGGAGCAGATTGTATCATAGGTTGGAATTTCTGTCGGAAGTTGTCATGGTATTCTTCATGATGTATTGAACATGCTCCTTTTTTGTCATCGTTGGTAGCTTGAATGCTGATGCCCAAGCAAAAATAAACACAAATGAGCATTTCTGGTGACCTCTTCGATATGGTTGGTAAAAGACAACAAAGCCCTTAACATAATCACAGGGAATGAAACATGGTGCTTCTTGTATGATCCACAAACAAAACAGCAATCTTCTGAGTGAAATCGTCACCACCACCTTAAAGCAAAAAATTTTCAGTTGATGGGAGTAAAGGAAAGGTAATGCTGGAAGGGCATTATCCATTATGAGTTCATCTCTGAAGGTAAAACTGTTAATAAACAATTGCACATTGACATCCTTTGTCACCTTAGGGATGCAATCAGAATGAAATGCTCCGATAAATGGAGAACCAACAGTTGGTTTCTCCTTCACGACAGTGCTCCAGCATACTGGTCGGTTGTGATGAACAATTTTTTAGCAAAGAACAGTGTGACAACACGACCTGGCTGCAGCTGATTTTTGCCTGTTCCCTCAACTGAAATCAGCATTGATGGGATGGCACCTTTGTGATGCTACTGACATCATGAAGAATGCAGCAGAGGAGCTGAAAAGTCTTGCGCAAAATTGGTTCCAGGAATGTTTCCAACACCTTTACGGTTCCTGGCAGAAGTGTGTAGTTGCACAAGGGGACTGTTTCAAAGGAAATGTAGCTTAAATGATTGTACTCTTTGTATTTCTCAGGACTGAAGTGATTCTGGGAACATTTAGAAGCTACTACATATTACAAGAATTAGAGTGAGTAATAATGCTTCCTTGTACTGATGCAGAAATAAGTGCTGCTTCTTGAAGAATAATTTGTTATGTGTGTTGCAGTTGTGTGTTCGTTGTTGTGATCCGAACAATGGGAAAGCAGGAGAGGAGATGGTGCAAACAATTCTGCCTGTTCTGCTGAATTCAGGAATTTGTAACACAGTGTCTGAAGTGCGGGCAATCAGGTATCAAATTTGTGCAGCATGTTTAATAGTTGTTGTAGATATATAAGGTATGGTTTTTAAACAACAGGACCAGTTCTGGTACTTTATTAAAGAAATTATTTTATCTCATTCAAAGTAATTTCCATTGGAAGCTACACATTGCTCCATGAGAGCCTTTTATGTTTTGAAGCAACCACAGAAATCATTTTGTTAGAGTGCTTTAAGTAACTGCTGAATTTTATGGATGTCTTTGATTGACTCATAGTAGGTACCTTTGAGAAAACTTTTTGATTTTGGAAAAGGAAGAGAGTTGCCTGGGGCAAGGTATTGTGAGTGTGGAGTATGTATCTATGTATTGGTGGTATTTGTTTCTCATCAAAAAATTGAGGTAGTGATACACTGAAGAAGCTATGCTATGAAAACCATTGTTGAAACAGTTTTTTATTGCCATTAAGCAAAATTCCTTTAATCTGTCATCCGATAATTTGGAAATCTTAAACCATTGCTTGAGGAGAGTAATCCCAAGATCAGAAGTTCTGCTTTTTTTGCCAGAAAAAAGCGTAATCAATGAAACAGCAAGACCTCAGGGACACATTTATAAAGGTCTCTTATGGTGTCTATTCATCAGCTGTAGTGGTATCTCCTGACCACTTGTCTTCTAGTCCATCAACTTCTTCAGCCCTAGAAAACAGAGAAGATGACCCTGAAGCAACAAATGAAGGAGATATCCAAATGGTATACAGCTTTGATAGTTGTACAGTCCAAGTATAGCAGCAGTAACAGAAATCGCCTGTAAGAATGTAGGTCAACATAGGTACTGTCCGATAATACAGAATATTTGATAATTCAGCACCTGGTTGGTCTCATATGAGTCACATTAACACAGTTTTGCTGTATTAGCTATTTGCTATGATGTTTATGGACCTTTTAAGCCAGAAAGAGACAATAGTTACCACAAATTTGTGTACTCTTGAATGGCTAACAGGATTTCCTGACATTTGCAAGTGAGTTAAACTTGAAAAATTTGTTTCATCATTTGCAGTTTACAGACCATATCACAGCTGGTGGGATCAGCTGGGGATCTACTTAAACCTCATCTTCCTCTCCTTATTCCTGCTCTCCTTGAAGCAACAGGAGAACTGGAATATCGTGGCCTCAGTCAACTCAGTGTGCAATTTGGGGCAGAGCACCAAACCCAGGAAGTGATAGATGCTGTGAGAGCCTCATTTGCTAAGAGCCATTACACCACTGAGACAGTAGCAAAGGTACTTGGAAGTGTTTAACTGAAAATGTTACATACAAGGCACATACATACCTATGTATGCATACATTCACCTACATGTGTATGTGATATGTGTATATGTATGCTATGTGTGTGTGGTATGTTTCATTATTTATCCATAGTTGCCACTTGCCATATCTGTGATCACCCTATACATAATAACCTAAGTGTGAGTAAGCCATGCAGTTGCTGATAGTGACACCCTGGTTCTGTGTGAGGTCAATGATGAGGCTGAAGGAATAGTCAAGCATTGACTGCATTCTCAGTGAATTCAAGCTGAGGCTGAAGATTCAGTATTGACAACAAAACGAAACCAGATGCTGGCAGTCCAGTGGGTTAAATTAAAGCTTGGTTTGCCATAAGAACAAAGAAATGACCAGTGAAAGAGGCTGTGAAGTATGATATGTGAGTCAGAACCTGGTCTTCTGTGAGATATGAACTCATATCAAAGGAACAGTGGTGCTTTAACTGTGTTCCCTGCAAGCTATGAGTTGTGGCCTAACAAACAGCTTAACAGTGAACATATAATGTAACATAGCTCAACCAGATGATAGCAATGTGATGAAATTAATGTTGGTTTGCTGCAAGAGTATGGCACTTTGTCTTTATGATGTGCATGTGGCTAGTTTTTTTAGAATTATGCAGCTCTATTGCAGTAATTCAAGATATCACCAACTGTAGCTGTTAACCAAACACCCACATACACGATATTCAAACACGTTGAAACTTAAACAAGTCACCACCACAGTCTTCTTAGTTGCTACCTACATTAAATACAAGCAGTGGTTACACAGACAATTGGGAAATAAAAATTAACTTTAATATAGCATTGTGTTTAATTAAAAAATTTAAAATCTTAGTGTTTAAAAACATTAACTTATATTTCACTTTATGCTACCTGTGTCAGCCACAGAGCAGTACAGCACACCTCACAACTCACTGAAACATGCATAATTTATTCCAAAGACAGAAGCCTCATATAATGCATATAAAGTACAAATGTGAATTGCAAATATGAACCAAATGTACCCCTACACCACATTACTAGTGAAATTATCACAAACATAAAGAAAGCAAATTCTTAGATAAATGTAACTGGTTCTGTGATCTCTGACCAAAACATCTTAACACACTAAAAATAAGCCATGATCTCTGTGTTACCTGACCAGCTGGTATTTTATTTTAATAATTCTATAATTATGGTTATTTTTTATATAACCACAGAATATTTTGTATGTACTATAACACAACCCATTCCGAGATGTGTAAAATATGCTTGTATACAGCCAAGATTAGGCACTTAGTCTGGTGACCACAGTGAACTGTGAAATAAATTTTAGTATTCCTGTGAAAGGTTTGATGGTGGTCTCTGAAGGGACTGAGACCTACCTTCAAGTTCCTATTTACATGTAAAACTTTTATAAGTTTAATGTAATAGAAATGTAGTGGCAGAGGAATATGATTTTCCTGATATCACAATGGAATGTAACTGGTTGAGATGTCTGATGACTATAGTTCCATTACAGAATGTACCTCTAATGCAGAGAAATGGCTTCAAAAACGTATCATTGGATAATTTGTGGGCAAGTAAGGTAGTTACTCTAATGTTAATGAAAACCTCATTATTACTGCTTTAAGTATGTTCATTTTGGTATAATGCTATGTGAACACTTTACAGATGACAGATGTCTGTTTTTGCAATGTTATTGGTTGGCATTTGTCTTGGACATTTTTCCTTTATCCATGGATGTAATGTGTCTCCATAGTTTTGAATAAAGACAAATATAAAGGAATTGTATCTTATAGTGAAATACATACTGCATACATTTTTATTGAGATAACTAATAATTAAAACAAAATGAAGTAGAAGTAAATAACTAATGGCAACTTCTATATAATGTTTTGTCACCATAAATGTTGATTCTAATTGTGGACTTCAACCAGTTGTGATTGAACTCTTTTTTGTTCGCAGTGTCTGCAGTATGTTGATGCTAGTACCTTAGGTGAACTGATACCAAAAGTGCTTGAGCTGATGCGGAGTTCTGTGGGTCTCGGAACAAGAGTGGCATGTGCCCACCTGTTAGTTTTGTTGACGTACCATCTCAAGCAGGAACTGCAGCCATACACAGGTATGTTGGTTTTGTTGCATACAAATCACACAGTTCAACTGTTTATTTCATTCTTGACACTGAGTGGTGTCTACATGTATGTAGTGAGCTGGGATAATGTTAAAGTTGAACATCCCATTATGTTCCAACTGATAATTATGCAGTGACTGTCATTGTAAATTGCTGGGATATTGTATTTGGTATAGTGACTATGTGTGGGCTGGACAATCCAGGGTATGAATCCTGGCAGGGTGCAAGAGATTAGTACCTGGGTTCTTTCTGGGGAGAAAAGTGAGAGGGGGATGAAGTTGATCAGTCATCTGCATATCATGCCAAAGTTAAGAATGAGGGAGCTGTATCTCTGCTCCCTCTTGATGCCTTCATGGCACAGACAGGGAAAAATCTACCTTCATACCTTCATGTATATATACTTGGTGTATGTTGCATGTTTATTTATGATGTGCTGTAATGTCTAAAATTTTTGAATGCATTCCTGGTAATGTGACACACCACAGATCATACTTATGAAAGAGAATGCAAACTAACCAAGCATCAGTACTGTACTATTGTGTTGTGTGTACATTTTGTGCATTTATTTTGTACAGTGAGTGTAACTATATTTACAAATAAAGTGAAACTTGTATTTTGTGTTCCTTGTATATGTATGTTGCTTAACCCTTTGATGCGGGAATTAAATCTTCGACGCCGGAATTAAATTCCCCCCCCCCCCCCCCCCCCCCCCTTATTCCCGTTTTTTCTTTTTATTGGGCCCCCCCGCGAAAAAAAAATATTATTTTTTGGTGTGGGGGGTGTGAG
>Ga0131853_10008151_pt1 | contig 19060 bp, 13 predicted proteins | sample TergutLab28metaG_FD_92764 | JGI IMG/M metagenome (GOLD analysis project Ga0131853, IMG submission 92764) | Labiotermes labralis P1 segment gut microbial communities from Petit-Saut dam, French Guiana - Lab288 P1 (version 2) (version 2) | ecosystem: Host-associated > Arthropoda: Insects >...
TACAGGCCGAAACATGTAGTTGTTTCCATCACAGTCATTAAATACACCTCAGTGATCTAGTTGTGTTTGACTACATACCTTTTCCTAGTTTCACACACACAACGGGGATGACACACTTCCTAGCTTCACGTAAAGTACCCGTTATTCTTGGCAGACTTTAATGAAACTTGAATCTTAATAGAGAGATTTTCGAAAAATACACAAGTACCAAATTTCACGAAACTCCGTAGAGGGGAGGCCGGGGCGTTGCATATTGACGGACAGTGAGCGTGACAAAGGTACGAGACACAACCTGACAATACGGCTCCCACAACGCTGAACACTATGAATGCCATCTTCTAGCAAGCGTCGCTTTGTGGCCACGTTCGTCACAAATGGTGTTGCTACATACCTTACAGCAGGCCCGCTCATCCGTCTATGTGGTGCGGGAAACTTCGTCTAAACATAATCTGCATGCGGGCAACGGGAAATTCAATACACAGAATAAAGGATGAATAGGTACATGCATAATTACATGCATAAATTTACCTGCACATATTTCTCTAGATATCACGCGCAAAAAAAAAATACGCTATCGGGAAAAATGAATTATGGATGCATCTCACAGCACAGACTAGGGTGTCGCTGTTATAGCACACATTTACAATACGATTTACAACGTAATGTTCGTCTCAATAACTAAACAGCTCATAATTTGCAAAACTACTTCGGTGTTCTGGGGACCACCGTAGCACAGTGGTTAAGGTGCTGTGCTACAAATTGGAAGATCGCTGATTCGATCCCAGCTGGTGTCAGTGGATTTTTCAATGACATTAAAGTCCTTCCGATCGCACTATGGCCCCTGGGGTCGACTCAGCCTCTAACAGAAATGAGTACCAGGAGTATTTCCTAGGGGTAAAGGTGGCCGGTGCGTAAGGCTGACAACCTACCACCATCCTGTGCCGTTGTCACGAAATCTAGGAACCTTATCTTCCTGGAACCCTCTGGGCCTGTCCAGGCCTGTAACGGGACTGCTTTACATTTACTTCGGTGTTCTATCTCGGCTTTGCCAGGGAAATGGTTTTAACCTTTTAAAGCCTAGCGGCTTCTTTACGTACCACAAGGCGTAACATTAAAAAATTCTACATGGTGCTCACATTGCGTTGAGTGTTTTGTACGGATCTCAGAACAGACAGCCACTTTTGCTTTATACATCATTAACTGAATGGTTTTTATAACCGTGGTGGTAAGTATTTACAGCGCGGTACGGACTGATTCCTTATATGAAGCAGATTACGCTGAATCTTTAAAACTCTAAAGACATTTTCGCAGTTCAAATGTCTCCAAGGGCCACATAACTGTCTCACTGGTAAAGCGCTGCTCACGAGCCAAAGGTTGAGCGGGCCAGCGTCCCAGCCATCTTCTAATTAACACGGTCCCAGCGTTATAAAATATTCGTCTATATTATCACACCATCTGCAACGGGCCTTCTAAGTGTCTTCTTTACGCCCTCAGATTATGGTTTCCAAAACGTGACACGCAATTTAATCCCCAAGCGCCATAAAAATCAATCATGTGAATTAAGAATGGCTACATACGGTGGCTGCGGCCGACCACACCGAAACAACGGCTGACGCTCCACTACTGAGGGCAGCTTGCTTCGAGCACAGTAGCTAACTAACAAACTCCACGGAGCAGAGCCCTTCCTGAGTAGCTACCCGTTCCACAGCTAGTCAAGAAATTCACCGCGTGTTATGGAACCCGAACGTTCAATACCGCGTCTACAAGTGCCCGCCACCTGTCTCTATTCTAAGCCAGATCAATCCGGTCCATAACCCCACATCCCACTTCCTGAAGATCCATCTTGATATTATCCTCCCATCTGCGCTTGGGTCTTCCAAAATGGTCTTTCCCTCAGGGTTCCCTACCAAAACCCCGTAGGCGCCTCTCCTTTGCCCCATACGTGCTACATGCCCCGCCCATCTCATCTTCGATTTGATCAACCGAACAACAGCGGGTGAGCAGTACAGACCATTATGCTCCTCTTTATGTAGTTCTCTCCACTCCTCGGTCACCCCGTCCCTCTTAGACCCAAATATTCTCAAACAACCTCAGCCTACGTGCCTCCGTCAATGTCAGCGACCAAGTTTCACACCCATACAAAACAGCAGTTCTGTATTTCTTAAACCTTTACATTTTTGTATAGCAATCTGTTAGACTAAACATTCTGCTCCGAAAGATAGCAAGTATTCCCCGACTTCAATCTGCTTTTAATTTCTTCCTGAATTGAATTCTGATTTGCTAAGGTTGTTCCCAAACATGTGGACTGTTCCACCCTTTCGAAGGATTTATTGCCCACCGAGCAGCCCACTAACGGTAGCCCTAACGCTCCTCAGTCGTCAGTTGTTTGAAATCCCATCCTTCTGAAGAAAGACGTCTTCTGGGCTCTTACTCCACAGACTATGACAGGCCCCTACTGTTTCGAAGCAAGTGCTGCCTCCAGCTGACTGCACATCAAATAACGTACGTGATCGTCGAAACGCGAACTGCCACATCTTCCGTATAACACCGTTGTCATTAACACGGTTTATCTTATAATATGTGATAAAAAATACATGGGCAAGTTAATACCGGTACCCTAAAGAGAACAGACCTTCTCTTACTTGCAAGGAAAAACAGTTATTCTTGAAAGTTGGAGTTGGCCAGATGGCCAAAAGAAAATCCCCTAGCTTCATGAAACTCGGGAACTCAATACCGTGTAGAAGCCCGCGATCAGATCCTAGCCTCGGCCACTTGAGACACACACACACACACACACACACAAATGCGCACGCCTGGTCCCCTGGTAATATTCTGAGGAAGCCACACAGGTTCCTCAGAATATTACGCTTCTTCCACCGTCTAAATTTCGTTTCGGAAATGTAGTCGTCCTTCTCAGTTTTCCATAGCAAAGTGAATTCCACCTCCCTTATTTATCCCTCGGCATGCTACACGCCATGTAATTTAATTGCCAGGTAAAGCTTAGTGCTTTCATATTAAAAATATATACATGTGACCCACGGTGAGTGTTTCGGAAACTCGGCATAAAAGGGCAAGTTCCACTGAACAACGCAAGACGGCCGCTCTTTGTAAAGGACACAGACTTTGATCTCTGTGAGTTACGGCCTAGAATTCTGTGTACATTATTCGATTCATGTAATGTCCAGATGGTTGAAGGTCACCATTAAGTAATTATATCTCACATCGAAATACCGTCATTCAATATCCTTCTATTGGGGGAAAATACCCAGCATGATACCGACTAAAATCCTACCCCGGTACTGGTTTGTGTGTGTGCTTTTATACAAGCGACCTTCAATACACCTCTTCGTTGAGGCCATACGAAGTCACAACACACCGATGCACCGCCATGGAACTCTTACTTAGCGATCCACTGGGATGTTCGTTCGGGCGGCCACAAAACGTCAAACGATGTGAAACGAAACGGCCCGAAGTTTCGTGTCGAACAGGACGCAAAGAAGTGTCAAAGTTCTTAGACTGCGCGACCCTGAAGACGGCGCGATTCTCCCGCCGAAACGCCGGTTAACTAACTACTAGCCGACGTGGCGTACATAACAGGATGCCCTGAATCGTCAGCACCACCGTGTGTACACAACTTTAAACCTCAAAATATACCGCTCACACCAAATTAAATGCCAATGAAAGCTTTTTTGCCTAGTCAGTGCGCCAAGAGAGTAATGTTCTGAACATACAATCTTATGACACGCAATGTCATGGCTCTGACATGAATTCTGGGGCACCGGACACCACAACGTCCCCCGCCCTTCATCTCCCACTCTTCTGCGCCTAATTACAGGCAGCAGATCCTCGTAAACTACTAATTACATTCTCCACCCTGATCAAGGAGGCATAAAGATCCTCCGAAAAAAAAACCACTGCCCTTCACACTCGCACCCTGTACATGACGAATTCCGAACGCCGGTACCTGTGTGTTATGAGGTGTCATCGCACAACACCGCAACCTGGCACTCACGGTGACCAATCTCAACTTCACACATACATGATCGGACTGAGGAAGTATGGAGTTTTCGCACGGAAAATATTGGGCAACAGCTTAAAGTCTAATCTCACCGAAAACGTGCAGCGAGACGGATATCACCTCACTTCCCGTGAATTCCTGTCGCCAGAGACGGTCGGCGTCTTGTATACTCAAAACAGCGGACTGCACCACGTGGCAACCCTGTACGAACACCTGACCCACTCTCATCTACCAGGACCGGAACTAAATGGTACCTTACCGGGCATCACAGTGCTGTAGATAAGGACTAGCTGTATCACCATCAGCTACACCGCTGCCAACACTACCACCAACAACACCAAACACTGGATGATCCATCATTAATCTGTTCAGACACTCCATATCTTGTATCCAGAATGTAACAAATCACAACATCAAACACAACAAAACGCCTGAACCACACTCACTCTTCAAAGAGACTACGCCAAGCTCTGGAAGGAAGGCCGGCCTGTCGATCCAGGTCAGTGGGACACGAGGGGCTGCACTGCGCTGGCGCACAAGCTACCGATTCGAGAGAGAACCACGCAATGCTGCCAGTGGCGGATTTCGTAACTGCGTTCGCATTGGTCATTTTTCTTATTAGACTGCGTCATAACATCGCATGGCACGTGGATAACGAGTCTGGAAGGAAGCTGCCGCGGTAAATTTTGGCACTTCTACGAAAACGATTCTGGGAGCCACGACAGCTCAGTCGGTACAGTGACACGGCAAGGGCTGGACGACAAAAGAAGTGAAATTCGATCCCTGGCGCAGGTCACAGATTTTTCTCTCTCTACGGAAACCACACCCCAATTCTGAGGAATACACATAGCCTTATCCAATGGGTAACCGAGAATCTGGCAGCAATTTGGCCACAAACTGTCACATACTGCAGGCGTAATTTGTGGAGCAGTACCTCCACTCTCCAATACACTTTCACGCATGACAACACGACAATGTTCCGTGCATCCATCTTCAGAATTCAATGTATCTATCTGTACAGTGGGTTTGGTAAGAAATACAAACTATGCTCAACGCAATGAGTAAACCAGCGTGGGTCCAAAATACACAGAACGATTAAAACTACAGTGGTCCCCAAAACAAGCATGACAATGTACGGTGACCCCCCAAAATACACAGCAAGATTAAACTACAGTAACCCCCAGAAGAGACAGCAAAATTAAACTTCAGTGGCCCCCAAAATATATCATAAGTGTAAAGCAAAGTGGCCCCAAAATGCACAGCAAGATTAAACTACAGTAACCCCCAGAAGAGACAGCAAAATTAAACTTCAGTGGCCCCCAAAATATACCATAAGTGTAAAGCAGAGTGGCCCCAAAATGCACAGCAAGATTAAATTAAAGTGGCCCCGAAAATAAACTTACTTACTCCAAGGAGAACAGTCCTTCTCCAGAAGTTAATCCGTTCTCAGTTAGTCAAGAAATTCACCGAATTTTACGAAACTCGAAAGATCATTACCGCAATCACAACAGCCTGCCATGTCCTTATCCTGAGCCACATCAATCGAGTCCATGCCTCCATATCCCACTTCCTGAAGATCCATTTTAATATTGTCCTACCCTCTGTGTCTGGGTTTTCCAAGTGGTTTCTTTCCCTCAGATTCCCCCTAAACCCTGCACACATCTGTCCTCTCCCCCACAGTGCTACAGCCGCGCCCATATCATTCTTCTCCATTTGATCACCCGCATAATATTTGGTGAGGTGCACAGATCATTAAGCTCCTCTACCATTCACTTCTAGAGAAATCTCCTTACTAGCCACTGCCATAGATTCTGCGTTTTCCTTCATAGTATGTACGCTTCCACCCAGTACATTGACATCATCAGCATAAACCGAAAGTAGATGTGTACCACTTAATTTCAAACCACCCTGGTTTACCTGAAATCCTCCTAATGGCATACTCTAAAGCAAAGTTGAAGAGCAATGGCGATAAAGCATCTCCTTGTTTCAAACCATTCCTATCAGGGAACATATCAGAAAAATGCTTGCCTTCCCTGACTCTGCTATAGGTTTCATTCAGACACATTTTTATTAGCCTTACCAATTTCATGGGGATACCAAACTCAGTGAGAGTATTATACAAGACCTCCCTCCCTAACCGAATCATAAGCCTTCTTGAAGACTATAAATAGCTGAAGCACTGCTTCATTGTGTTCTTGTTTCTGCTTAAGTATTTGACGAATGCAGAATATATGATCAGTTGACCTGCTGCGTCGTAATCCACAATGATGGACCCCAATAATTTCCTCTGCATATGGAGTTGAGTTAACCTTGACAGCAGGACGTTGGACAAAATTTTGTACGTAGTTGACATTTGTGATGAACCTCTATAATTACAACAGCCTGTTTTATCGACCTTCTTATAAAATAGGTACAATGCTCGACTCCTTCCACTCCTCAGGCAATTCCTCCTTTTTCCAAATCGAATAAATAATTCTGACTTCAGAGCAAATGTTCTACCCCCTGCTTTAATCAATTCTGCTGGGATTTCATCCATACCTGGTGATTTGTGACTTTTTAGCTTTTCAATTGTCATTTCCATCTCAAATGCACTGGACTCCGCCACTAGTGGCTCTGCTGTATGTATTTCTGTCTGCATATCGTCATTAACCCCATATATATTCAATAGCTGAGAGAAATGGTTCCCCCACCAAGACAAAATACTGTGGGAGTCTAAACAAATCACCCTTCTCATCCTATACTATATTAGTTCCAGGCTGGTAACCCTTCTTCAAAATCAATGATACTCCTACACAAGTACCTGATATTTTTGTTCCTACTGTTAGTTTCAAGTTCATCAATTTTAGCTTTCCCCAAAAATATATATGAATAAAAAGGCGCTGCGGCTCCCAAAATATACAGCAATAACATTGTACAGTGACCCCCAAAGTAAGCAGAAAGATTATACTACATTGTCCCTCAAAAGACACAGGTAGTTTCAACTACGGTAGCCCCCTAAATACACAGCAAGACTGAACTACAGTGGGCCCCAAAATACACAAGAAGATTAAACTACTGTGGGTCCCAAAATACACGGCAAGATTAAACTACAGAGGCCCCCAAAATACACGACAAGCTTAAACTACAGTGGCCCCCAAAATACAAGACAAGATTAAACTACAGAGGCCCCCAAAATACATGACAAGCTTAAACTACAGTGGCCCCCAAAATACACGGCAAGATTAAACTACAGTGGCCTCCAAAATACACGGCAAGATTAATCTACAGTGGCCCCCAAAATACACGACAAGATTAAACTACAGTGGCACCCAAAATACAAGGCAAGATTAAACTACAGTGGCCTCCAAAATACACGGCAAGATTAATCTACAGTGGCCCCAAAATAAGCAGGAAGAGTACACTACAGTGGCCCCAAAATACAAGGCAAGATTAAACTACAGTGGCCCCCAAAATACAAGACAAGATTAAACTACAGTGGCCCCCAAAATACACGACAAGATTAAACTACAGTGGCACCCAAAATACAAGGCAAGATTAAACTACAGTGGCCCCCAAAATACACGACACGATTAAACAACAGTGGCCCCCAAAATACAAGGCAAGATTAAACTACAGTGGCCCCCAAATTACAAGGCAAGATTAAACTACAGTGGCCTCCAAAATACAAGGCAAGATTAAACTACAGTGGCCCCCAAAATACAAGGCAAGATTAAACTACAGTGGCCTCCAAAATACAAGGCAAGATTAAACTACAGTGGCCTCCAAAATACAAGGCAAGATTAAACTACAGTGGCCTCCAAAATACAAGGCAAGATTAAACTACAGTGGCCTCCAAAATACAAGGCGAGATTAAACTACAGTGGCCCCCAAAATACAAGGCAAGATTAAACTAGAGTGGCCCCCAAAATACAAGGCAAGATTAAACTAGAGTGGCCCCCAAAATACACGACACGATTAAACTACAGTGGCCCCCAAAAATACAAGGCAAGATTAAACTAGAGTGGCCCCCAAAATACACGACACGATTAAACTACAGTGGCCCCCAAAATACAAGGCAAGATTAAACTACAGTGGCCCCAAAATACAAGGCAAGATTAAACTACAGTGGCCTCCAAAATACAAGGCAAGATTAAGCTACAGTGGCCCCCAAAATACAAGGCCAGATTAAGCTACAGTGGCCCCCAAAATACAAGGCCAGATTAAGCTACAGTGGCCCCCTCCATCAGTCCGGTTACGTCCTTCTAGCTTACTAACGTCACCGCCATGTTAAGAAAAACTCGTAAGTCAGAAGAATCATTAACGTCCGTATTCTTATTGACTGGGTATCGCAAATTTCCTTGCACGATTGCCAGCAGAGGCAGCAGTGTTAATCATGCGAACCTGCTACTAATTGCAACGAAAATAGCGTCACGTCGGACGTCACGTAACTTAAGGATGCAGTACAGAACTTAAAGGGCGAACGAAGTCTATACAGAGCGAAACAGGAGTGGCCGTTTGGTTCCCCTTCAATAATATCTCAACACACACGACCAGCTGAACAAAATACATGTAACGGACCCAAACAGCGTGGATAACTTCGCCCTCCAAGTTCAGCCAGAAAACACTGTCGTCCAGACACTTCGTCAGTTCCTCTGCCACTACAAAACGCCACGTCATATCTCGTGTTCGTTTCCGTGCTCACAAAAGCCCACCACAACCCTAACCTCAGCCACACGAAACCAGCGCATATCCTTCTTATCTGAAACATAACAAAGAAACGTGTCGTTGCGGGTAAACGGAGAGCCTTGAGATGTAACCGACAATGAACACCACTTCCCCTTAGTTAACAGGTTAAACAGCTGATCTAATTACAAATTATACGTTCATTATGACTAGGCAGAGCTACAGGTACATGCAGGCGGTACAGTTGCCAGTGCTGTTCCTAACCTCCACACTCAGATCTAAATACAGGCGGGTGTTTACCCTTTCGCTTCGGCTACCTTCGCTGGGAAACGAGCCGCCGATATTCACTGGAGAGGAAGCCGTCGTCATTTCCCGAAAATTACACACCACAAAAGCACCTGGGGCGCACTAAGCATTATGCTGAAGTGCAAAACTCAGAGAAGAGGCCGTGGCCAATTAAAAACAGTACATGGATTGGAAGAAATGAGGGCGAGCTGACCTAGAATATGTCACAGAAGAGAAACGAATCGGCTACCGCCCGAATACAGAACCCCGTCCCTCTGTCACCTGCCTCTGTCCAGGCACACAGACCACAAACCCAGCAGGACTGTGACGAGGGACGTGGTCAGCGCCCAACGCTATCTTTAAACATGATGGCAAACGTAATAGCCTCAGCATGTCTTACGCCACTAACGAACAGCCCGCGTGCGTGATCCGCCACTGTCTGTCTGTTCCTGTGTTGTACAGCTGATATGCGACTGTTATCGTGGAGTGGTGGGGAATCTTGGAAAGAGTGGGAAATTGAAGGCGATGGCAACATTGACCTGCTTCCTAGTTTCCTCTCTCTGCTTGCGCCATTATAATGTAACCAATGACGTGACCCGCCAGGGAAAGTCGTCACAACAAACGCAAAAGGACTGCAGTTTGTACCGCTGAAGATCCATATCGATCCAGTTCGCATATTATGATACCGGCAACTTGTCACTAGCTGTTGTGACGTGGATACGAAATCAGTGTGGTAACGGTGAAGGTGCCCAGCCCACGAAGTGAAGGTACACAGGAGTAGAATGGGTATAGCTCCACTAATTCTGAACCTCCGCGCTATATGGATGTGCGCACTCAGTATCACGCCCCGGCTGCTTTACCGCCGGGAAACTACCCCCGGTAAGGCGTTATGTCCAACCTACATACGCACTGCACCTAGAATTATAGGCAGGGCGCAGAGTAAAATACAAGTGAACAAAAGAATAATATAATGGACGTATATCAAGCTTTGGGACTGACATACTGGACAACGCCCATTTTGACAGTTCGTACGTCCGTCCGCGTGGAACAACTCGGCCCCCTCCCCCCCCCCCAACTGTACGATGAAATTTGACATTTGACGATTTTTGTAAAATCTGTCTAGAAAATTTCAAGTTTCATTAACAGCCGACAATAATAGCATGTGCTTTAAAAAGAACATCTACGTACGTGAATCCTTCTGAGAACGAGAGACGTTTCATGCAGAACTTGAAGTTTGTGCAGAAAATCAAAACAAGTTTTTATTTTCAGAAACCCCCTCCCCCCCTCGGCGCGGACAATCGTACCTTTTTGAGGCAAAGTGGGAAAATATGGTATAACCACACGAGACATAGATCACAGTTAGGCGCATGCGCACAGCATGCTGGAAAACTAGGACTAGAACTCTAGGAAGTGTGTCATCCCCGTTGTGTGTGTGAAACTTGGAAAACTGTATGCAGTCAAACACACCTGTGTCACATGATGTGTATTTAATGTCTATTTCAGGTTGTCTTAGGGGAACTTACGATCTTACTATAAGCATGCACGTGCACGCACACGTGCACGTGCATGCTTATAGTAAGATCTTAAATTCCCCTAAGTCAACCTGAAGATGGCCAGTACAGGCCGAAACACGTAGTCAATTACATAGTCATTAAATACACCTCATGTGACACAGTTGTGTTTGACTACATAGGACTAGAAACCCATACTCACAATATGTAACACTCATTGTTTTCCCACTGCAACAATTGTTCGGTTGCACGTACGCGCCTCATTGTTACATCGCACTACATTGCCTGTCTTGTCGTTATGCAACTGCGAATGTTTCTATGTGAAGCTTCACATAATCATCGCTGTTATCTACGATAATTACTATCACCTACACCGAAGACGCAGGCACCAGCTTCCATCGAAACGTCGGCGTATCTACCCGACTACTCTGTGATAACCCAGCCTTGTTTTATCAGGTGACAGAAAGCAGTAAATATGACATCTGACGTTCTATGAAGTGCAGTCGCCGCAAACTATCTTCTAGGATGTGTGGCTAAGTTCTTCGGTTGTGGAGGAACCTGCCGTATGCGTCTTCAGCGTACATGTGGCAGCAGCCGCAGTTTCTTCAAAAACGTTCGCTAATGTCTACCAGGCTACATGAACTCAGCCAGAACGCAGAACACTCTGTAACGAATGCGACCGCATTCGGCCCTTTGGCAGAGCTGGTCGCATAACCTTGTCCCAAGAATGTCAAACGGCCCAGTGAAAGATTCTTTACTTCCCAGGCACCTGGTGAAGCAAACAACCAGCTACCGAAACGCTGCGACTTTAAAAGAAAGAAAAAAATGGACACTGTCCAAAATATACGTCAGAAAGTTACAATGTGAAACGAAGAAAACGTTCTTGCCAATGGAGTGAAACAATGCCGAACCAATTCCGTTTCCTATTTGGGAAGAAAACCTGCTTGATACCGGTTTTCTGCATCATTCCCATAAATCCTTGTTAATCGGCGTTCTTGTGCCGGATCAGTAAACTTCGCTCCTTCGGACTTCATGGAGCCAATGTACTTTCAGTTGGATTTACATCGCAGGCATTAAGGCATATAAAAATTCGCGATACATAGGTCCAGACGTGGCCAAATTAACCACTTCATCTTAATCGTTTGACGTAAGGTGTGGACGAACCAAACTGTTCTGATCAGAAATCCACCCAGTTGTTCTGAACCCAGCAACGGACCTTCCGATTCCATTAGAGGTGGTGGCAACACCGCCAAAATAAGGGCTGAACCATAAAGTTACGCGTAACAACCCTAAACCCTACAGCGATTCGACAGGTGGTTTGTACCTGGTCAGATTTAAGAACTTCCAAGTACTGAATTGTGCAACCCGACGGCCAAGCGAATTGCAATTCCTGAGAACAAACTGCTCACATGACACCGCAATGGTCTCAGCTTTATTGCCATGAATCGTGTGTCAACAAATTTCACTGTCCTTTATCTTGCAACGAAGGAATTTCGCTGTCGTTTCCCGTATATCAAAGTAACTTCGGTGTCAAGCGAATACACTGTCGCTTATCGAACACCAAAACAACTTCACTGCGGATTACCGTACACCAAAACAAACTTTAATGTCGCTTATAGGATACCAAAACAACTTTAATGTTGATACCGCACATCAAAACAACTTTACTGTTGCTAGTATACATCAAAACAACTTTACTGTTGCTACCGTACACCAAAACAACTTTACCGTTGCTACCGTACACCAAAACAACTTCACTGTTGCCACCGTACATGAAAACAACTTCATTGTTGCTACCGTACAACAAAACAACTTTAATGTTGCTAGTATACACCAAAACAACTTTAATGTTGCCACCGTACACCAAAACAACTTTACTGTAGCTACCGTACATCAAAACAACTTCACTGTTGCTAGTATACACCAAAACAACTTTAATTTTGCTACCGTACACCAAAACAACTTCACTGTTGCCACCGTACACCAAAACAACTTTACTGTTGCTACCGTACACCAAAACAACTTCATTACAGTGCACGTTCCATAGCCGTGCATTAAAAAAATTATTATACTGATGTAACAAACCAACCAATATGCATCGATGAAACATGTTGGTAAATAATTATATACGATAATACATATTTTATCGATGTGCATTTGTTGGTTTGTTGCAACTAGTTGGAACTAGCATACCGCACCGTCAACGCATCACCTGTATGCTGGATTCAAACTCACCACAGTACTACATCAGTCATCACTCCGCACACACTAAACAATTTTAACCTCCAAGACTTTAATTATCCATTTTTAGTCTATATTCATATTACTTAAATGATTTTAACGCAAATTATAATTTTAATTATTGCAGAGTGGCGGTGACACGATTAGTCACATTTGTGTTTTTGTGCTATGGTGTAACAGCATCGCCCTGGGATGGCCGGAAATGTCGGCCAAAGCACGTTGGTGGGAATTTGTGACTAAAACAACACCATGAACACAGATATGCGTGTTGGTTATTTACGTATTTCGGATCAGATTAATGCACGAAAGATGAAACATATTAAAACAAACTCCACTAGCATCACTTCCATATAGCAGCACTACAAAACCATTACGACGTGTCCTCGTCAGCAGCAGTAGTATCGAACAGACGTGATCACGTGGTTTGCACCCCACCCCCCCCTTTAAGAGTTCACGGGTATAAATTTCGGCTCAGCGACCGGCTACTCGGGCTCTGCATGCTAATGTCAAGTGAGCACCTCAGCTTTAGCTATGACGAACTCTTTCCGCATACAGCGTGATTCAAAAAGATGGACTCAATTTCGTACGTCTATATTTCCTGAACTATACAAGCTATGTGAATGATCTAAAAACATTTGAAAGAGGAGGTCCTATTTTCAAATACCACCGTTAGAGCGCTCGTCTAGCGCACAGCCGTGCAACAGCGTCAGTTGAGAGCAAAATGGCTACTATTAAGCACACGATTTTTCGCGTTCGTGAGTTCATTAAAACTGAGTCGGCGACTGCTGTGCAGAGTGCGTTTCGTCTTCGTTTCAACAGTCAACCTCCATGGGGGAAGAACATTTGTCGTTGGAATCACCAATCTGAGCAAATAGTCTGAGTCCATCTTTTTGAATCACCCTGTACTTCGCAATTCATATTTCATTATTCATGGACCTATTACGATCAACTGACAAGGTCGTGAAATAAAGCACAAAGAAACAAAACGAAATACACAGCAAACAGAACGCTCCAAACGATTCAAAATCGCATTTACAGCACTAACACAGCAGAACAGTAAGTAAAAAGACGTTACGATGCAGGCTAAGCCCTACATGTATTGTACTGACCAACAATCGTGCTCTGTGCAGCAGCACCGCACTTGTCTGTTTAAAAAGTACGGCTATAGAATCAGACATATTACTAATCAACCGGCTGGAAGTCTATCGGGCAATTCCTCAGTCCCTCCAGGCCAATGTCCACGTATCTTCAAACTGGATACTGAACATCTGCTCCCAAATCCGCAAATACTCGTCATTCACACCAAACTTATACAGCTATGTAAATGTTGCTTTATAACCTAATAATTAACCCATTCCTACTGTTACCTTTCGCTATGTTGTGGTAATGACAGAAATGCGAAGATGTACAGTAACTGAATAGCCCAAGACATCCACTTTAATATTATCCTTACCGCTATGCCAAGTCGTTCGGATCGTATTTTATTTCCCAGATCTGAAAGATCTAACAGCGGTGCTTATTTAGGTACCAGTTATCAAATTATACTTCCATGCAGTACCATTCCGTGCGTGTTACGTGGCCGTTGTCCAAAATTCTGTGACGGTATAGTCTAACTTTTAGACCCCAGCACCACACCGTCTACTTTACAATACACAGACACTACTGACATCTCTCTGCCACTACACAAATCACCTTTCAATTTCATTTAGGCGACAGTTAATTATTTTCAACAAGTTGATCATCGAGTCCTCAAACGCTAGGCGGACGTGGCTAAGGGCGTGCCGACCTCACACGCAGCACAAAATCGTACAGTACGCTATGCATTGGCTGGTGAGGGAGGGAACACCCTCAATCACGCCCGCCCAGAGCTCACGAATGCATGAACGACCCGCGTCTCCGAACTAGGCAATGGCCAAGCTACACGCAAGAAAAAGGTTAACCTTTTAAAGACTAGCGGTTTCTGTACGTACTAATAGTGAGGTAAATATCAGTCACGAAACCACAACTATTGTATATGCATTTATGATGGTATTTAATAGCAAAAAATAACTACATGTTTCGGCCAACAGCGGCCAACTTCAGGTTATTACAATTTTGCTCAAAGAGTATCATATATATGCCTATATTGCGAGGTGATGCTGAGATCTCATCATCGTTACGCGTTAAAATCAGTTTATTTACTGGGAAGTCTAATGGTCAATGACTGATAGAATGTAAGTTTATGGGTAGGTATTAGGGGAGGAGGTTGTTTGGGGGCCGTGATAAAAAGTTGTGTTGTCTATGGTATTCAACTGGGTTGGGGATGCGTGGTTTGTGGGTTAGTATGTTTGACGTCTTCCGGGTTCTTTTCGGTGTTGTTTTGCTATATGATACTATTTGAGCAAAATTGTAATAACCTGAAGATGGCCGCTATTGGCCGAAACGTGTAGTTATTTTTGCCATTAAATACCATCATAAATCCATACTACCATAGTTGTGGTTTCATGACCGATATTTACCTCACTATTAGTCTTTTCTACACACAACGGGGATGACACACCTCAGAATTCCGTACGTACGACCAGGTTTAACATTCACAAATTCTACTTGGTGCTCGCTTTGCGTTGAGTGTTTTGTACGTATCTCAGAACAGACAGCCACTTTTGCTTCATACGTCATTAACTGATTGGTTTTTATAACCGTGGTGGAAAGTGTTTACAGCGCGGTACGGACTGGTACCTTATATACAGCAGATTGCGTTTAGTCTCTAAATGGTTAACCTTAATAGAAAACAATCAGGTGACATGTGTTAGGAATTTACCCATCGCAAAGCAGCTGTTAAAAATCTAGTGCACATACCTGTAGCTGCAGCCACGGGTATGTGCACTAGATTTACCACAAACATAGAACATATCGACCCACACAGAGAGACATATCTAAATAATACCACTCATTGTTACAGCACAATACCAACACATGGCGAAACACTACTCAGTCGTCAGCTCCTGAAGATGGGCACATGGTTGCCCGAAACATGTTGAGCAACTTGTAAAGGAGAAATAAAGGATAACACAAAAGTGACATCTAATGGGTTTCTTATCCACACTGAATTACGATGCACGGTCAACCACACATCAGATCTTTCCATATATGTACAGAGTGGAGGGAAGGGTTCATTCAGCATCGCGAAAGACAGACCAGTCAAGCACAGTTCATCAGAATTTTTTCAAAGTAATGCGAACTGAAGGACAAATGTCCGCCATTAGTCAGGAACAATGCAACGGAACCACTCTTACATACAACACCCGTTAGATATTGTCCTTCCTCAAGCTTGATGCACTACCGAACTAGGTTCGTACCACTTTACATTACGCGGACATGACAGGTGAAGTGGAACTTCTTTAAGAAGAAGTTCATATTTTGAGATTCGGTAAGTCTGTCGAACGTGCCTGAAAACGCTTCAACTGGCCCTCACAAAAAAGAGATAAAAAGCCGACCGATACGGCTAAGGGGCTGGTCCAAGAAATTTCGCCACAGGGTGAATGCACGGTGGACAACCGACCTCATATCCATGTTTTTCAACGACGTTCTTAGCTGAATCTATAGTGAATTTAATTTCCATGCTTTCTCCAGCCTGCCCGAGTACCACGTAAATCGAAATGATGATGAATTAAAGCTGTCCCACCTCTACACTTGACAGAATTAGTGTTATAAAGACAAACAATTACTTTCTTGTCTAAGAGGTATTCAGAACACACGAACTGTGAATAAAATGCAATGCGGACTACGTTAACCATAAAACCTTTCGGTCCACTGGTACATGAATTTCGCGCGTTCTTTACGGCTCGAAGTTTAGATGAAACACTGTTCAAAACCGAAAACGGTGACAATAAATTCTCCCAGACAAAAAACCACATGCTGACACGAATTACAGAGAGCAATCTTAAAATCCACGTCGAAAGAATCTCAAATCGCAACCGGCAACGCCATCATAGACCCTGGCCAAAACCTGCAACACAATACTTCGCTGCAGCAGAAGGAAAACACCTATCAAACTGACAGAGGGACAATGTAAAGGCTGTTCCAAACAAACCGATCTGCAGTGACAAGGGGCAAGCAAACAAGATCTTTCGAACTCACTACAGGCCATTTATTACAAGGGCCGTCCCAAACAGATTACGAACACACAGGAACCACACGGAACCGTCGGGAAAACACGAATACAGCGACGGGAAAGGTTCCAATCTCAACATCAAGATGGTTCCCCCCTGCAAGAAAGCTCAAGGCAGTGTCGGGGCGGTGACATCTAATTAACACGGCAATGAGCGGAAATTTGGTTTTTTGGAGGGATGTTAGGCCGTCTTGTTGGGCGAGTGGACCCGGCCGTTTCGACGCAACGTTATGCACGGGTCCACATTTTCCAAAAATCCAGAAGCCACCTCAAAATTCTAGGCGCCCAAAGTGAGACATGAAGCAAGTTCCATAATGAGTGCCCACAAATACTGGGCGCTGCTGTACAAAATGTTGCCGGCCGGCGGCACTGGCCACTGCTGTAGTGCCAGCATCTTCATGGGTACAGCAACTGAACAACGAATTTTACTTTGATAAAGGATACCCCGTCTTGTTTTGCAACTGCTAATAAAAGACACCATCAGACATCTATATTTGTCGTGTAACAAAATGTTACTACTGCGATACACGTTCAGGCCCAAAAAGCAATCATCGGGCCTTGAATAAAGATATTCTTACTGTGAGATCTAACAGAGCGTTTACAATTTCGGGGCCGAAACATGTAGCCGAATGGTAACAACATATTTCCACAATAAATATAAATGCATTTAATGGTGACATTTATCAACTAACTGCATGTATTTACTGGTGACATTTATCAATTAACTGTGAAGAATCAACCTCTGGATTCCACACAAGGCGAAAGAGGTCCTGGACCAGTTTAGCGACCGTTAAATTCCTCAAAAACAACGCCACTGCGCACACAGCAGCGGTGAGAATTTCAATACAGAACCTGAGAGACTGATATTCCTACAAACGGGGATCCTTTTTTTTTTCAAAAGTCAAAGGTAAAGGTAAAGGTAAAAGGTACAATTCACCCTATAACAGGCCTCGAAGGCCCAGACGTGGAGCAGAGGTATGGCTCTACTCTTTCTTTAACCTCGGCGCTAGGAGGAGGTGGGTGGTCAACGCCACGCCCCGGCCACTTTACCCCCGGTACCCATTGTATAGGAGGCTGGGTGGGCCCCAGGGCCGGTCTGAACTGGTAAGGAAAATCTCGCCCCCACCGGGATTCGATCCACGGATCGTCCAGCCCGTAGCGAGTCGCTATACCGACTGAGCTGTCACGGCCCACAATAGTAAAAGGTCTTCCATTTATTTATAAACAAAATGTGTTCATTAACTTTTACACTCAGCAGGTTATGAGAGTAGCTCAAACAGGTGACCAGCAGAATCCTAATGTCACCATGTCCAGCCCACTTACGACGGAAATATCGCCCACTGAATGCAACAGTGGCACAACCCAAAAACCGCCGTTTGGAGTTGATATTACGACTGAGATAAAAAGTGTAACAACTACATTAGACAAAACCGGGAGACTTGTTTGTTCAAACATACGCCGCCAGATGCCGTTAGTGTAGGATGCAATTGCTTTATATTTTGGAGCTCAATTGCAGTATTAACTGGAAACTGGCAATTTTTGGATTGTGCCGCTATTGCATAAAGTGAGCAATATAACCAGCTGCAGTGCGCTGTGGCTTTCAGATAAAAGAACTAGGCCGATGGACAAAGTTCAAAGAAATGACCTTAAACATTCAACCACTCCGTGGGCGAATCCATACTCAGCCATACTTCGTGACGTTTAAAAAAACCTAACACAAATAAACCGAACAAACCATAAAGCACACGCGGTAGGCCAATTTGCTTAAATTTTGTACCGGCCCGTCCGAACGTGACGGCGACAATTCCAAAACCAGCAGCTACTCCAACAAATTTAGCAGAAAACAACTCACAACTCACTCCATAAACATTCATTGCATTTTTTATCTCAGTATTTAACCAACTTGATGCACAAAATTTGTTTCACAATAAGTTTTATTTCGTGTCTCTACATGTTTCGAGCACATGTGCTCATCATCAGGAGGTCAAAATTGCATTACACAGCCTCTGGTATCATCACACCTATAGGTGACCGTACGGCTGTGTAATACAATTTTGACCTCCTGATGATGAGCACATGTGCTCGAAACATGTAGAGACACGAAATAAAACTTATTGTGAAACAAATTTTGTGCATCAAGTTGGTTAAATACTGAGATAAATATACTGAGATGCACGGTTAGCAAAACGTCAA
>Ga0131853_10008152_pt1 | contig 19059 bp, 10 predicted proteins | sample TergutLab28metaG_FD_92764 | JGI IMG/M metagenome (GOLD analysis project Ga0131853, IMG submission 92764) | Labiotermes labralis P1 segment gut microbial communities from Petit-Saut dam, French Guiana - Lab288 P1 (version 2) (version 2) | ecosystem: Host-associated > Arthropoda: Insects >...
TAGACAGCCTCTTTAGCTGGGTATAAATGTTGTATTTAGTGAGGACAGGGAAAGTGAATGGGCAAAATATGTCTTAAATTTACTGAGTTTGTTGTGCCTTTTAACAGCACGAGATCTTTGCCATCTATCATAAGATTTCGCTATTGTTAACAGTATTAAGTTCAATGTTATCACCTCCTTACAATAAACAGAAGGACGTACCAAGGGCTTGTTTTTAAAACTAAATCCAACAATTACTCTCAGCACGTCAGAAGGTAAAATCTTCAAAATATTCTTCACTTTGAGTTACACAAGAGCGGTGAAATATTTTTGACTGTTTATGAAGGAAAAGAAGATGGTAAAAGTAAATTATTTTCAACTTATGTATCAAATAGTCTACCTGCTTTCAAATGCACTCTTCATTAACGGTGAACCGGAATATTAGTAACCCTTAAAACAAATATCATCAGTTTAAAATAATACGTATTATCAACATTGTAATTATTCATCAACGCTTTCCGTTACCTGTCGGGCGACATTAAACACCCTCATAGGGATTGGACGTAAAGTCGAAAAATTCTAGCCGATATTGACACTGAGCATATACCTATATCAATAGAGGGAGTTACACAAATCTTTGTTATTACAAGTTAGAAAAGGAATGCTATATGTGTTTACCTGAGAAGTAGTGAAGAACACAGCCACAGAAATGATAAGTGGTGCTAAAATTAATTTCCAGGACGGATCTATCAATACATGAAGATGAACGCCAAAAAAAATTATTTGCGTACTTGAACCCGAAACTCCGTGTTGCTTCTGCAAAGGTGCAATGCAGTTGTTCATTAAAAAAACATATCTGCGCGATTTTGAGCAGAGCCAAACCAATTTGCTGGCAATTCCACCTACTCAGCAGATCTTGTTCATCAGAATTCTGTAATGACATATAAAGAAAGACCATAGCACACTGAATATATAATTATATTATTTTATTCATGAAATCCTACTTAGTATGAACTTTCCTCTAGAATATTGTTTTTTAATAATTTAGTGTTTATGTGCCTGCGCCCCACACCCCGTGTCTTTTCAGATTCGTGTCTTTCGAATACACTTCCACATTTTAGCAAGAGTAATTTGTATAGCTTTGTTAGTCTTTTATCTCATGGCTCAACAGCCTTAGTGGTCTTAGGCCCCTCTATAAGGTTTCTCTACAACAATCAGTCACACCACATTCAGTAGGACTTCTTTGGAAGTCTGATAGGCCCGTCGCAACACACAACTCATTCAAGAGACAAGACATCCATGTCCCCCGCCGGGGTTCGAACTCACAATACCAGAGAGCGAGCGTTTATAGAACCAATGTGAGACCACGTGGCCATCGGGATCGGTCATCATTAGTAGTAGCATAAAAGGTACACAGTGACCCAATGGCAGCCAATGTTTACATTTCACTTATATTCCCGGAGGTTGGTTGAGGTCGACCCTATAACAACGAAAAATTATACGAATAAATATACGTTTTTTTTATATATATTTGTATTTGTAGTATCAATAGAATTTTATTTCAGTAAGCTAGAGGAATGTAATCTACTATTTAGAAGGCAGCCGGTGTAGCGACTTGCTACGGGATGAACGGTCCGGGGATTGAATCCCGATATTGGCGAGATATTCCGTGATGTCCATACCGGCGCCGAGACCCACCCAGCGTCTTGTACAATGGTTACTGGTGCACTCCCGGTGAAAAGCGGTTGGAGCGTGGCGCTGAACACTCATCTCCTGCTAGTGATGAGGTTGCGAAAGTGTTGGTGCTATAAAACCGCCCTCCTTCTGTGCCTGTATAGGCTTGACGTGGGGTGACCTTTACCATTTTACTGTTTATACACCCGTGAATCTTTTAGGGCCGAAAAACAGAATTGTCTCTTGGGACCGATAGGGAAAATTAACAGTGTAGTAACTGCGTCTGTTAACAACTTTCCACCCATGTTAGCGTGCTCCAGATCGGAAATAAATCCGGAGAATCGAAGTAGTTGTCCAGCTGGAGCCATTGTTCGTACTACAGAAACGGAAGCATTAAACAGTTGTTCTTCCACTGGCTTCAGCATTTGAAGAACTGAGTCCTGCAGTGTAATGAGTAAACATTCTTTCTCGAAATGAGCGATCGCTTAGCTTTTGGAGACTGACCTAACTGCAGTAACAATAGAATGCTGCCTGTGTTCTTTCTACTTCACAATTTCATTGTTTATAATCAGTTGATCCGACGTTTCATTATATCCTCAGAGCTGCTATTAACAGGAAATGAGATTTTTGATTGAAAGAATGCGTGCAAGAAAAGTCACACAATTTGACCTGACCTAATTCAATTAATTTCATCATGTCTATTCAGAACTGTAGGTTTTTGCTACCTATAGTCGACGTTTTTACAGAAATTAACTTTGAATTAGATGTAAAGGTAAATAAAGTGAATAAAGACGATAACTGGAAACAAGATCACTAAAATTGTTGTGACAGAAAAAGCCAACCCTCATATTGTGACTCCACATGAAACACAGTATAAATCATCAGGAACTGTAAATGCGGCAGATTGCCTTTGCTGCGAGCTGCAGCATGTATAAAGCTAATGAGCACAAATCTGATGAAATATGGAACTCTCGGAGGAACAACCGAGGAAGTAAATAAAATTTCAGATGTAGAAGAGAAATGAAAACGACAGCAGGAGGTGCTCTGAGAATCAAAAAAAAAAAAAGCTTCACTAAAAAAAGTAAACAGAACCTGCAAGAAGAAAACAAAAGTTGTGCACAGGAAAATTGAGGAATCATCACAAGTATGTGCATAGAAACACCGTGAAAATAAGATGTGTGGTGATACTGAATCCTTACACTGAGATTAATATTTCATCTTTACAGACTTTCAATGAAAACTGCGTATATTACCTTATTTTTTGAGTAAGCCTGTGCAGTTGTTTTAAATATTTGCTTTCATTATACCCCCGTTTCGTCTAAAATGGAAAAAGCAAAGTTATTAATGATTGTTGAAAAGTCACTGTAGAGCAATTGTAACAGTACGTCTAATGCATTAAACAGTGTAACATACAGGAGGGCAGAATTCTCCAACACTCCCCAACATGCCTTAACCATACAGATTATATGTGCCTGTGTTTTCCTCATTCTTATGAACTACTGCAACCGCCTTCACTAGAGATGATTAAAGCTATCAGCAATTGCGTGTCACAGTCTGATCATAAAGCTCACGCTTGACAATAAACTTTCTTCTCACTAATGAAACTTCTGTTGAAGTGGTTTTAAAGTTCAAATGACTTACTGTGTATGCGTGACGAAACTAGTTGCAGCAAAATCAAACCCAGGTTTCTCTACACCAATAACTGGCACATTGAATATTACCACTCATTTACAAAAACATTTTGCACATAGCGCTTTCCGGTTGGATACTTCCGCTTTGTGAATCACTGTTAGAACTTTTACAAGTCGCATAGCTCATCTTGATCATAACAACAATTGCCTAAATTATTGAAACCGAAATTAACACTAGCAAACAAAGGCAATAATATAACCCACAAAAACTGATTCCGAGAACAATCTATATTAACGTAATAGACTTACATGCTTGTAGATATCGCCCTTTATGAAACAAAACTGGAAACTATAAGAGAAATAATGAGTGAATAACTTCTCAGATTAATGCACTAGACTTACTGATGACACGTTCGCAATTTACCACGGAAGAGCAATTAATGCGAACGATACGGAATATACCTTCATCAATATTTGCCAAAAAATAAAACACAATATAAGTGTGAAGAGAAAATAAAATTCTCGATTATGCCTGCAGAATGTACGTGACCACACTGTGAGATAATTATTTGTATAGGCATAGATATACGGCTAGACGCAAAGCCCACAGCCATGGTTGCCACAATATCCTGCAATCCAACCACGCCCCGGAATTAAATTCGCGACATGTGTTTGTATTTTGTAAAGGTACAATAACCTTGTTTACCTTAAGTCAGGACAAAGAATAACAGCAATTGACATTATTCCTGTGAGAAACTGCAGACAACAGCAGATTGAAATAGGGACGGACAAAAACTGTATATTCCAAAAAAGACAGAATTAAATATTTAGAGCAGATCGCCTCTCCTGAAGACACAGCATATGTGCGAGTGAGGGTCATGAAGGTAAGCTTCGGCTTTCTTCTCCGAACACTTACAATCCTGGATGTCAATTAGACAACAGGATTGCTGAATTCGGGGTCTGCCTGGAAAAATTAAGAGAAGAATTTTTTATTGTCTGTCCTTGCTCTGTGTCGAACTCAGAATTTCCAAAGCTCCAGTCTACCGACCGAAAAATCTCTATTTATCCTCAGTAGTAATGAGATCAAATAATAGGCCGATATCATATCGTGCTTCACTTCAGGTGCTTACACCTTTATTGGCGACGTATTATATTTAACCAAGTTTTATCAAGTTGAATTGAAGGACGAAATATTTTACGAACAAAGTAAAGTATACATGATATCAATATATTAAGTGTTAGTGGTTTGGTTACATAAACTTGCATAACCTTCACGTAGAACCTGCTTGGTTCTGGAGTGCAGATCAAGTAAAAGAATATCTCCAAAACCGGAACAATATAATAAACTTATTAAAACCAAGTGTTCTTACTTCTGAGATGTTTAAAACGAAGCGTTTAATTCAGTAGCAAAGATTTTTGTTTCTCCAATTCAACATTAGCTTTACATTTGTTACCGATTTGTTTTTTATGGAATAAATCATTTCTTTCGAACTTATTAAAATAGGAATAAGAAAATTGAAATGGGGGGAGGGGGGAGGCGAGGACAGGTAGCTGGAGATGAACACTACATTTTGGCTTTTCTCCTTCTGGTAAGTGTAGATTGGTGAGAAGGGGGCGCTTTTTAAAGTGAAGGAGGCAAAATAATGGAATGTGATCCACGAATGACTGTATACATAACAGAGAATTAAAAAAAAGATAACAAGTTGGACGAGGTTTTATGAACGTCATATTTACCGCAGGGCGGCTATAGTTAGGTTAGAATTGTTTTAAATTATTGCCCACTAGTAAGCCTACTGGCCAAAATAATTTGGAAAAATAGTAAAGTATTGAGAACTGAAAAAGATACAGAAATGGGAAGTAAATTACTCCGACTCTTCAGGATAGGAAACGAACTGAGCTGCTACCCATAAACAATGTCGCTTATCTAATTTCAGTATTCAATTATTGACAGTCTTACTTCTAATCCGGTGCCACTTATTTCAGTACGCATGTAGGCCTAATCTTATTCAACCAGCCATAAAATAAATTTACCTCTCTTGTATCATTCACCATTTAAAAATAATAAAATTATCGTTAATTAGCATTATATAAAACCTTGCGAATTGGTCCATTTCAAATCTTGGTCGAGTTGCCGGCTATTGTGAGTAGATTGGCGGTTTTCCTCAGCCCGTCCCGGCATGTCGGGACAGCCCCTCAAATAATGACAGACGGCTTACTTCCATTTCACAAATCGTCCTAAAATCGAGGCACGATTGTACATGACGGTGAAAGCGTCGTAAAATAAATAAAACAAATTGAGAACGTGTACACTCAAAAAATATCTAAATATTAACAGCTCGAAGACTAAAATTAATATACCTACACCTCAAACAGAACGTAATTATAAGGATAATTCGGTGAAAATTTCTTATAATAAAACCAATGAGAATCACTAATTTCTCAAATTTATTTTTAGAATATCACTCTACATGTTTCGGACAGTATCACTGTCCATCATCAGGAGTCTAGCACTGTACAGACAACAATAGGTATACACGTAGGTCATACAGGTTATGCTGACTGCTTGCTAGCGTGATCAGGATGGAACTGCAGTTCCATCCTGATCACGCTAGCAAGCAGTCAGCACAACCTGTATGACCTATACCTATTGCTGTGTGTACAGTGTTAGACTCTTGATGATGGACAGACGAACTGTCCGAAAAGTGTAGAGTCATATTCCAAAAATAAATTTGAGAAATTAGTGCATCTCGTTGGTTTTATTATAAGAATATATCACGATGCACGGTCCTCTGAATGTCAAATCCAGTGAAAATTTTTAAGAAAATTATTTTTGTGTATTTTAATTATAATACACAATGTATAAATAAATTGTATAAATACATTTATGTTAAATTTGGTGTTGCATGAAGTAGCCATTATACTTTAAATGGTTAATTAATAAATACCGTGGAAGAATTTCCATTTCCAAGACAGACGTAATTTCACTTTCAGTAAGGAACATATGAGAATAAAATTTGTTTAATATAGTCCAATACCAGAACACAAGAGGAATTTCAGTTATTCAGCTTGCACTGTGCTGTGGAGGGACACTGATGTCCATAAAACTGTGGAACTATAAAACGCACATTACTTGGGGTAAGACAAAGGCGAATCCTACTAACGTTCTACATAGTAGGACTGCTTTTCATACTTCCGCTTGTACGGATCCGGATCCTGTGTTTTGGTAGAATAAAAAATAAGAAGCCTGGAGAAAACAGAAATTAGTTTTTTCAGACCGGCCGCAAAATACAGAATGGTGGGTAATAAAATAATGTAATTAGTAACTTAAAGAATAAATTGTACCTATCAAATACTATTACAATAATGGAACTCACATGAAGATGGCGACATACGTAAACCGTCACAAAATTCTGAACTAATTTTCTCGTAGTATAATTTGTAATGAACTGGATTAACATGTCAAAGTAACTTGACGTGTTGTAATTTGAAATCTAATCCCTGCAATTACCATGAATAACCGAGAAAATCCATGAAAATGTACTTAGAATTTTCGGTATCCTCCCTAACACCAGTGAAAGATGTTATTTCTCTGTCTGAGTATTGACTATCAGTGTCAACAAAAAAGTATTTGAAGGTACGGACGATCGACAATAAAGACAGAAGTCTCATTGTTAATCCTTATAAACGGAAGGGCAAAAGGTTAATGCATGATAATAAATGACAGTAGTAATAAAAAAATCAATAACTCTTTCATCTCACCGACAGTCAATGTATAGAACTGAAGACAAACAGAACATAACTGCTTGCAGAACATTTAATGTCTTTTAGAGTCTCACCTGAAATATTACAGCGCATTCTCGAGAAGGCTATTTTTGGTGCATAAGCAAACCACATGCTACACGTAATTTAAAACATAGACACATTCTATAACTAACTAAAAAAATGTCAGTGAATATGTGCAATTCTCAGGGGGATGTGCAACAAGAATACCGTTCTCGGGAATATGAATTCGTGTGTTTGATTTGGATATCACTATTTTGAAACAAAAAAATAGACTCGATGTTGAGGGTAGAAGATAGTAGATTGATCCGAGAGGTTAACACTTATCTACCAAACTAAACGGCTTAACGTGATTTCAGGCTTCCGCAGCGAAGTGGATAAAAACTGAGGTCTTCTAAACGGTATAACATCCCAGAAAACCGTAATCATCTAATATTCAAAACTATTCTCGTGAAAGTTTAAAAGGCTCAGAACTAGTCAATAACGGCTTCCATTGTAGAACGCGATATAGGTCACCCCTACGACGGAACATGCGCTTCTTTGCCACGCATATAACATTATCCTACCATTTACGAAGGTTTCCTGTTCGGTGTCTTCCCTTCCTTTTTGCCCTGTAATTCTTAAATAAGTGTGGGCCGAGTAGCTCAGTCAGTATAGCGACTGACCATGGACTGGAAGGTCCGGAATCGAATCCCGGTGGGGATGAGATTTTCCGCCCGTCCAGACCGGCCCTGGGGCCTACCCAGCCTCCTGTAAAATGGGTACCGGGTCTTTCCCAGGAGTAAAGTGCGGCCGGGGCGTGCTGCTGACCACTCACCAACTTCTAGTGTCGCAGTCATGGAAGAGTAGAGCTATACCTCTACCCACCCTCTGGTCCACACTGGGCCTGTAACGGGATCACTTTACCTTTTTACCTTTACCAATTCTTAAATAAGTATTAGCTTATCTTGCACAATTTTGAATCACGATATATAACATGCTTGATTTGTGAGTGACGTCTTATTCGGGATATTATTATTAGCGATTATTATTACAGTCGAACACTGGTGTAATGTAATGAAGGAGACTGAACATTTTGTGTCGATATAAACGGGTGTTGTTACAAGAAAGGAGTAAATTTTACGGTTAACAGAGAGGAATTTAACTTATCGAAACAACTTTTCACGCACCAGAAGTAAACACTATCGATACACAGTTTCCTTCCCACATGTTTCGGCACTCCCGGAGTACCATCATCAGGGAATTCTTATGTTAACACAAGCAGCCAATATCGAGCGAGGAATTAATTTGTACTGTTATAGCCGGGTTCGGCTGTATCTCAATTATCGATAAATATTCTTTATACATGGGCGGTGTTGATAAATATTCTCCATTAAAGTAATTCCGGCGTTTTGTTCATAATTTCTTTCGCGGAAATAGGCTTCAATAATATAATAACATAATGATAATTTGTATGACTGTTGCGAAGCCAATTAAACTGGGACATATTATTCTAACTCCAGATAGCATTTGAAATTCCTTTTAATATTTACAACATTCAATACCAGTATTGTGACGTATTCGTCAGAAATGATGACGCAAGAAACACCTCATGAAACACGTAATGAATTGGTGACTACTACATTAATTCCACCACATGACGGGTCCCTTTCTTGTTATTGTATAATTTCTACCACCATAAATAATTACTTATGAAGGCCGGACAGAAATAGCAGTGTTGAAACGCAGCAACTTCGACGTTTTCTCTACATCACACTGTGCTACTGCCTGCACATTTCAATTACACTATCTTCCTAGCTTCGTGTTCCTTTGCGGATGTTCTGGCTGCAACAAAGTGTAAATATTTTTCTTCGGGAAATAGCTCTATACTAACACAAAGTTTTTGACATGTATGTAGTCTGTCCCTGTCAGTAAGGCGTTAGAGTTCGTGATCTGTACGTCAGTTGTTCTCACGAAGCTGTTGACAGCTGCATTGTGTGTTCTAGCCGCTCAGTCCTGCTGTGTAAGGGCGGACGAATAACGCAATGTAAATGAAACTTGTTGACAAGCTGGAGATGGGGAACCGCCTTGAACTACTAAGTGAAACCGGGCTAATATGCAGATTTTGAAGTAAAGCAACAGCTTCATTGAAGAAGTGTCAAAAATAAGTCACTTCCTAGACGCTGAGACAAGAGAGCTATGAAGCCAGCATACAATATAGCACCCACACAACAACACATTTACAATTTAAATTAACTGCTGACCGCAAATGATCGTAATTTCCTGGTTTATTAGAGCCTTCCTCAACCGGATTATCCAGGAATATTTTGCGTACATGGATAAAGTAAATATTCCGCACCACTATAAAAAAGTGTTAATTTGAAGGGCTGAAATGCTACACTATTAGATCTCAATACCTGTGCGACATTCATGAAGTTTATAATAGCTCTCAGGTTAAACCGAATTAATACTGAAGATTCAGTTCACACCGTGGAGCGAAAAGATTTCTTTTGCTTTCCAAAAACCAATCAGTCATTGGTGAAGTATACGGTGATATTATTTTATTATTATTATTATTATTATTATTATTATTGATGTCTCTTGTCACGGGCATTTCTTCCTGGTACTTCTCTTGAAACAGTGGTGATCCCCACCACTCAGGCTTCAAGATTCACACCGCATTACTTTCCGTACTATGTGTGATGTTTCAATTATAGCTGTCTTTTGTAGTGAAACTATCGAATGTTTTCCCGGTACAGCTTCCAAACTTTTCCTTAAGCTTCCCGTTACAATTCTAGTGGCTCCAATTATTACTGGTATAATCGTAAAATTCAGGCTCCACATTCGTTGTATCTCTATACATAAACTCTTGTATTTTAACTTCTTTTCCGTTCCTTTTGCACAACATTTCTGTCTGCGAGTATTGCCACATCTATTAGTGTGCATGTTTTCTCTTTTTTTGTTTTTAATTATTATATCTGGCCTATTTGCTTTAACTTCTCTGTCTGTATGTACTGCTTGATTCCGCAACACTGTGACATCTCTCTCTTCATACACTGGCTTGTACGAAGAGGGAGAAATATTATTATTATTATTATTATTATTATTAAAATATTAACAAACAGCCGTTTTACTCATACAAAGCAGATTAGCACAATACTAATTGAAATACGAAGAACTGTATGTTTTAACGTGTAATTGGGCAATTAATTTAATAAATCCTTAAAGTAAAAATATTTGCTGTCACTACGTATGACATTATCAAGCGATGTGCTTCTAGTAGAAAGATAGACGTAACTTTTAAAATCACCAATGAATTAAAACAGATCTCTGAGGTTTCGAGCTGCCACACGTAGAACGGCGTTTTCCAAAAAGATAGGACAGAATTTTAGTTTGTTGTAGCCGATATTTCAGGTGACCTAACACGTTCGAATAATTATATTCTAAGCGACTGAAAAAATGTGATAAAACAGAGGCAAGAAATTCCGCTGGATGCGTGCTGCTTTATTGCGAGAGTAGTAGTAAGTGAATGCCACACAACAGAGCCTTATTCTAATGTAGATCAATCTGCGATAGAAATGAAGTATCGAGAGGCTGATAAGAACGAAAGGAAAACGTTATAGCCCGAATTAAACCCAAAACCTGGTGTTCTGGGAAAAAACCTACTATTTTTAACTTGAAGTCGATATGAAGTTTGGTGTCCGTGCTTATGTACATTTGGCATTCAGAGGACCGTGCATCGTGATGTATTCTTATAATAAAAGCCAAGAAGATGCACTATTTCTCAACTTTATTTTGGTCAAGAATCCTACATGTTTCGGACAGACTTACTGTACATCATAAGGAGTCTTAATACTGTATGCACAGCAACATGTATTTGTCATACTAGTTATGGTGACTGTCTGCTAGCAAGGTCGGGGTTCCGACCTCGCTAGCAGACAGTCGCCATAACTAGTATAACAAATAATATTTGCTGTGAATGTAGTAATAAGATTCCTGATGACGGAGAGTAAGTCTGTCCGAAATATGTACAGTTCTTTACCACAATAAAGTTGAGAAATAGTACATCTTCTTGGTTTTTATTATAAGAATATACGAACTTGTATGTATGTATATGTGTATGTAGATATGTGTGTGTGTAAATATAATAAAAGCCTATAAAAAGTAATAAAAATTAATTTTACCCAGGCACATATTCAGATTCTATAAATTTCCGAGCCGAATATTTTGAGAATGGTAAGAAGTTCTAGTGGAAAATTATCAGAGAAAATTTCAGGCACCATAAGAACAAACATGTTTGCTTTTATATGGTGCTGCAGTATAAGAATATTTCCTTCACCCTTAATCTTAGGTTCGTGCTGATACCATGCCATTCATCACACGTTCTTGGAACTTTTAGATTCCTAAGAAGTATATTATACGCCATTTTGCACTAGTGGATTTAGTCTTGACGTTCGATACATAGAATTATGCGTTAGAAGAAACCATCCCGTCTGCCCCCAGACATGTAACGGGTTATCGCTCCTAGAAGGTAGACGTCATATTATTTCTTATTCTCACTTTCTCTCAAATGTAGTCCATCGTTCTCTTTCCACATACTCTTAGTTTCTCATTGTGTGTGTGTGTGTGTATCTTTTTCTGTCAGGCACGAAGATGAATACAAGGTCTAGAGGATACACCAGGTCCCAGCATCATTACACTGTTATCTACCCTGCGACAGGGTGCACACAAAGTTCTGATAGATTCCCCTATGCAGTCTCGTTAGTCTTTCTTGTTGAAAATAAGATTCGATGGGAGGAAAACCAAATGTCAATGCTGCTGAACCAAACATCCGACAAAACACAGGCAATAGTATGTAGCTTCATTATTTGTACTAATCACTAAATATTAATAAAATGATTGAATAAGACGAGAAATAGGGCGCGTATATGGGTGAATGTAAATACAAGCAGGTTTTTTTTTTGTGTAAATGTGCATTAAATAGATCATTTTAGACCACGTCTATGATGTAGGATGCTATTAAAATTAATTTTAAATAAATGCGACGGTATGAAATGAATTCATCTGATCGGGATAGGAAAATGTATTGAGTCTTTTTGAAAGTGGTAATAAACCTTCTATTTATATGGAGTGTAATGAACTTTTGACTAAATGGGGAATTCTCAGGAAGGGTTCTGTTCCTTGGAGTTACGAAATTAATTATTCAGTCATTGAATCATTCAGTTACGTGCACTCAGCAGCGTTTAGAATAAGGAAAACCTGCATTAACAATGAGATTTGCTATGTTAAGCGTACCGGAATCTTTCGATTTCCGTCGGTCACCTTTCATCTCCAGTTTTATCCCCTCTTAAGAAAATCAAGCGTCAAATTGATACGAGAGTAGGTGGATCAGAGGGCACATAATTCAGTGTGGGAAAAATACATACGTGTCAAGAGACGAACATCACATGTCCTTTACCGAACCAGGTATTTTTTAAGGATAAGCCTACCACGTTAGTTAGTAAACAACTTCCCTAAAAAAGTAAGAATTTAAAGGCTGTGTAACACAATGTCATTTACCTCAGTGCATAAATTGAATGTATAATGGAAATGTCATATAATATATATATATATATATCATCCCCATATTTAACTTCCTATAAAGTAAACTGTTGAGTAAATTAAGTACACCTGGTTACAATAAAATATCTTTCCCATAACTGCAATGATTGTTACAAATATATAGAAATGATACAAGAGAAAAATCGTTCCAATCGTTGCAAGACATCTTGTCTGAACTTCCTTATTCTTTCCAGTAAAATATCAGAACTCTATCTTAAGTTAATATACTTCATGTTTACATCCTTCATAATTCTGACTCATTCTTGGAAATCTTCCTATCCTTTTCACCCTGTGTATCTAAGCCAATGTAATTAAAATAAAGTTTCTACACCAGTTTAACTGGCCATCAAGAGAACACTCCTGGCATTACAAATCGTTTAAAACAAAGATAAAAAAACGGCATAAGCTTGTGAAGTATCGGATTTGAATTTTCTTATATACTGAAATGATACTTGAATCCTTGATTTATTTCTGGGAATTCGGAGTAACATATCCAGATTTTAGATACACTCTCTTCTACAAAACATAATTTCTACGAACCTGGATCTTAGATTTTGGATCTCATCTTTATAATGAGACACACATTAGTCTGAGAGTTACAAAGAAAATTCGTCGATGTGTAAAGAGTGGCTTTGGTAAAAAATACTAAAAATTACATCAAATAACTGACACATTAGAAACACAAATGTAACGGAGCAGATAAACTGCTAACTTCATATACTTTCTGCACGATATTCATGTCCGTGCATTACTAAACAAGTCCTACAAAAAAGAACAAAAATTTCAATAATATTCAAAATAAAATTTTCTGTAAACAATACAATTTTAACAATAGTGCATCTCTTGGTTTTGTTATACGAATTTCACATATTATATGATATTCGACAGTAATAATAACAATAATAATAATTATTATTATTATTATATTATTACTGCTTATCATCGAATAACAGACATCTGGAGTTCAATAGGAACAAACTTGACAGGCATATCAATTTTTCGCGTTTTAATGAAAGCTCGTATTACAAATTATTTCATTGGGACGGGTTGCAAAATATTTTACTTTTTCTTGGTCTTGAGGAAAAAGGATTGATTAACGCTTAGTCCACTGAAATTTTAAATTGACGAGTTCTTGGTAATTGCTGTGTGTAATAGAGTATATGGGCTGAAACAAAAGCGACATCTGTTGGAAGGTGAGACCATATCTTTAAAGTGGGACTTTATTAAGGATTATGTCATGAGAGATCGAAACCAAGGACAGGTGTTCGTGTATTTGTGTGTCTTTATATGTGTATTATATATTATATATATATTTATATTTATATATATATGTATATACATATACATATATATATATTTATATGTATATATACACGCCCCAGGAAAATATGGCAACGCTTCGATGCCGGAACAGATCAAACGACCTAATCCATGGAGGAAGATTATATATATACATATATAATTCTCAGTCTAAGTATTGCCGGTATTAGTATTAGTGTTAATATTAGAATTAGTGTTAGAAATTAGTGATTTAATTTTTAAATGAAAATCCACAATAGCTAAGAACTCATTTGAAAAGTAACTGTACACAAACTAAGAATGGTTTGCAGTAGTTGTCACTCCAACACTCATTTCGAATATGCCAGGTTCGAATCTTGGTCATTGGACTAGCTGTATTATCGCAAGGTCTCCGTTGTTTCCCTCAGTCAGTCCAGAAAATTTCTAGAGCAGTACCTTGCAGTAAGTCTCTGCCCCTTCAGTTCTACTTCCTAATTTGTCGTCTAAAATTACCAGGGTTTAGTACACCATGTATAGAGTATGACATAAAAACACGTCATTAAACATATAAAAATCAGTTGATTCTCGTTACCTCTCCCAAAAAAAAGACAATCAGCTTAAACCTTGGACGGCTTGAAGAAGAGAAAAATCACTGTTCTCCAGAAGGGTTCGAAATACAGATCCTCGGTCATCCGGCACATCGAATAGCTATGGCACCAAATGAGCTATCCCAGGTCTTGAATGCACGCCATGTACTCACCATAAGTTAGCCTTGAATAGAACTGGGGACGTAGAAATATCATTTAAAAAATTAAGGCGTAAGTAATGGGATAGAATAAAATAATTAATGCTACAATTTCCAAAACCATATTATTTGTTAGTGAAGAGCATGGCTATCAAAAAGACTGGTAAGTGAAAAACCGCGTCAGGGAAATGGTAATAATTTAATATTATAGTAATAAATCTAGTGTTACGTGTAAACAGGAAAGTATCTGATTGCAGAAAAAACGACACGAACATTACATGAGCATGAGATAATTCCAAAGCATATAAAACGTACGAATACAGGATATAGTAGGAGTTCCAATTAACGGTCTACGCTACGGGTAAGGACCAAATGTCTTGTTTCATTTGAAATTACACTCAGTAACTACAGCAGCGAAAACAGATATTCTGAGAAAGTACGATATCTTGTAAAATCCAAAAACTGCTTGGTGCATTTTTAATTTCAGTAAAGGGAACACACGCAAATAAAGAAGAAGAGACAAGAAGCCGTTATTCCAAAACAAGAAGCACTTGAAACAGCAAATCAGGCATTTGGAAATGCTATAAATTTACACCTTCACTAAACGGGATAAAATCAATATAAGTAGGCCTGCATAATTATGTAGGGGTTAAATTTGTACGTTTAATGTGCGCGGAAATGGATTTTTTCATATATATCGTGTTCACAGCAAAAATTTACTCAAAGGCAACACAGTGATATGGAAATACGCTGATCGTAATAATGTGAGTTTTAATTTATTTTATATGAAGAATGGTTTTATTATCGGCTAATATTTTTATTATCTCAGTGAGTGAGATACATTAATGCTGATACGCTACCGACGTAGGCTACTATAAATGGAATTCGTATGTAAGTTATCAAGGCATACGTTGATTCACTCTAGACCTCCGCCCGCACTAGGTGCAGCTGAGAAGCAGGCTTCAAGCTCTGTCTGCTTACTCCCTAATAAAGCACCAGAGACACCCATTGAATAGGACACTGAGTGGGCTGAAGTGTCGGTTTGAAAGTTCCGGATAATAAAAATTTCTTAACACTGTCGGGAATCGAACCCAACTCCTCGGTCTTCAGTCCGTGTTGTATTCATAACGACTGCGCTGTCCAGCAGCATACTGCCTTTTACAAATAACCACCAGCTTCAGAAATAAATACATTGAAGCCGTATTGCAAAAAGGATGCGCCGTAGGCGTTCTGGAGGATCCACGATGCATTGGCTGTATTGTGGCAATTCGAGATCGAAGGAACAGTGTGAACTGTAGAGACATTTCAATTTTCTTGTCTTACTCTCGCTTCAATGCAAGAAACAGCCTGAAGCACAAGTCCATATTCGGAGAGTGATCACAGAACTCGTTCGTGGCTTCATATTATATCCCGCTCTGGTATTTACTACACTCTTCACTTTGTAGAAGGTGACAGTCCGACATCATAGCCAAGCAAGATGAGCCATAAAACGGTAGCCTGTGGCGGCAGGCTGTAAGCTACTGGCCTGGAAATGCAGACATGTATAATAATATATGTGGTGGATATGAAGTTTACAACAGAGCACGATATAACACAGACCTTCTGAAGAAAATTCATTACACTTTAGCTGTGGCACAGGCGGGTAGGTCCGTCGCCACCACTGGTTTGCTCCCAGGGCTGTTACGTGGGATCTGTGCAAAATGAAGAGGCAATGAGACAGATTTCTCTCTAAGTATTTTGTTCTTTCGTGCAACCACTCCTTTTATCTATGCTCAATATTCACTCAGCTAGCATCCTTGTCATACAGAATGGGCACCTGAGAGATCTCAGCTCTAAAGAGATCCAGGTTTATCTGACTCCACGGCAAGAATAACACATAACCCTCTATATGGATTTCTGATGAATTCCTCGTTAGTATGTCCCAAGTAGAATTCGCTCACACAAAGTACGGCATACCGTATACGTCTGAACCATACATGTCATTCTGATCAAATAGAAATATATTTACCCTTCAAAGAACAATACTGATATACAAAATACCGAAGCGTTTAACAACTCTGTATGTGGGAAAAAAATTCTCGGAATAAGCAGTTATTACTTCCCTGAAGAAAATTTAATTAAATGCTTTTGCAATGGAGACGCAACGCTTTTTGAAAATTGTTAATTTAATCTTAAAGTACGTATTATTTGCAAAATTCCAGGTTACCTATACCGAATATAAAATAGAAGCAAAAATTCTTGGAATGCAAATTGCTGACCTGCCGCTTTTTAATATCTTGCCATCTGCATTACAAATGTAGATATCTGACCCGATGTTTAACCCGTAACGACTATGACAAAAACTAAATAAGCCCATGAAGCAACGACGTTCTTCACAAACCGACACCACATCAGTAAAGAAATAGCCCGCTCTGACAGAATCTAATGATTAATTTCCTATTCGTGGTATTCCGTCACTGGTCACTCTTCTAAGCAAGATGAATAAATTCGACAGCTTATTCGTCTGGATTTAATTTCGATATTATAAAATCATTTATGACTAGGTCTTCGAAAACATATGACAAATTTACTGCAGGATTCTCAAACGTAACGACGCATTTCTCCTCTTTCTTTTTATACGTCCTGTATATCTGACCCGTTGAATGATTATATAATGAAGACATGAAAACTGTAATAACAATAGTAATAATATTTATAATTAATAATAAAATATAAAGGTAAAATGATCCCGTTACAGGCCCGGTGTGGCCCAGGGGGTGGGTAGAGTTATAGCTCTACTCTTCCATGACCGCAGCACTATAAGGGGGTGATTGGTCAACCGCACGTCCCGGCCGCACTTTACCCCCGGGAAAGAAGCGGCACCCAATTTACAGGAACCTGGGTGGGACCCAGGGCTGGTCTCGACGGGCGGAAAATCTCGTCCCCACCGGGATTCGATCCCCGATCGCCTAGCCCGTAGTCAGTCGCTGTACTGAATGAGCTATCCAATCCACAATAATTAATAATATTATTATTAAACAATATAAATTTAGATCCATTGTTAAATGCAATGTTCATGTCAAGAACTTAAGAGTCTAAGCTAACACGATGAACAAGCCGACAGAATGTGGCAACCCACCTACGTGTATGTCAGATAAAATACATAAATGAAGAATTAGCGTACTTTGAAGTGTGTTAATGTTTTAGCATGTTGAGATACACACCTAGAAAGTATTTCTGTAGCACATTAACACAGGACAATTTCCGTGGAAATCAGAAGGAGAAGGATAGGTACAATTATCAAAATATGCGTATTCTCTTACAGCAGAAATGGAGCAGATTTAAGAACTCCTTACTTTGGTAAAAAAACTGTTGATAAAAGACGAAATCTGATAGGTTGGTTGCAAGCACTAGAATAATAGCAACTAAACTATTGAAAACTAATCCAAGAAGCTAGAGAAAACAAACAGAGGTGTGTATAAAATATAAACAACACGACATATATGTATTCTGTACTGGCGAACATAAAACATTCCAACGCTACTGTACGGAGACTTATAGAACTGTTTTACAAATAAAACAGTTACATGAAATACACTTTATTACCTGACAGTATACTAAAGTTCTTAAATAAGGAGAACCTTAAAACAGACTCTCCTCGAACCTAACTGGAATTTTCAAAAAATTTTTATATAAAAATCAATACTAACTTAAAATTTAATTAAGGTATCTCAACGACAGACGTACGTGGAAGAGTTTTGAAAAATGTACGTGTCTACGCCTTTAGGCAATCAATTAACGATCCATCTAAAATGGACATGTATGAATAAAAAATGGCAAATTCATTACAATATTAAATGTGAATACACTGAACTGAATTTAATGAAAACTGATATAAGGTGACAAGGATATATAAAGGTACCACAGATCTTGAAGATATACCGTGTGGCGCAAAAAGAACGCATGTTTTTCAAATAATTGTAACTTTGATTATTTTCAATATAAAAGAATTATGTTAACACCAAAACAGCCTGTAATAAATGCAGTTTTGATTACTTACATTGATTACTCAATTACGGAAAATTATATCGGAAAGATGGCGTCCTTCTTGCCGTACACACGTCCGGAGCCTCTACTCAAAGTTCTGCATCACATTTACACGGTATATTGATTACAGACATGCTGCTGCAGTACCATATATATTAAGCATAGAAGCATTAGCAACTTCAAAATGAGGCAAAACAAAACTCCCTGAAGATGGTCTTGACAGACTGAAACATGTAGGAGTTATAGGAATTATTTTAACCAAGTGACGTGTTTTAATGTGTAAATAAGATTTTAGTATCACATATTGGTGCAATTAGTTGGTTATATTTTAATAAAATTCAATTATTGCACGGTAAAAACATGAAA
>Ga0131853_10008153_pt1 | contig 19059 bp, 10 predicted proteins | sample TergutLab28metaG_FD_92764 | JGI IMG/M metagenome (GOLD analysis project Ga0131853, IMG submission 92764) | Labiotermes labralis P1 segment gut microbial communities from Petit-Saut dam, French Guiana - Lab288 P1 (version 2) (version 2) | ecosystem: Host-associated > Arthropoda: Insects >...
CGATTGCCGTTGCCCAGCCCATGAATGTCCAACCAGTGGCCGTGCCTGAATCTAACAAGTTGGTTAGATTTGTGCTAGGCGCTACCGGGCCGCTTGGCGTTTGGCCGGTTGGTGTTACATTTGCTGGGTGGTTGTTTACTGTAAGATCAAACTGGCCGCCAATGATATTATCTCTGCCCCACAGAGCCGTTAGGGTTTCATTTCTTGCGGGCATAACAAAGTCATGTGGTGCGTCTGCGGCAGGAAGGAAATTTGGATTGCCTGCAATGGCGGTTATATTACTGCCCAATGCAGGTGCGTTTGCACCTACCCACCAGCCCAGGAATTCCAAGTTGTCGGTGGTTCTTGTGCCGGGCACCAGCGGGATGATTGTCTCACCTGCACTTCTTGTGCCGCCTGCGATTTGGCCGTCCGTTGTTGCCGGTGTGCCGGTCAAAGGATATACCGGGACGTTGTTTACGGTTAGTACAAATCTGCCGCCAACATACCCTTCATCTCCCCATAAGGCAGTTAGGGTTTGGTCATTTGCTGGCATGACAAATATTTGCGACGCATTGGCGGCTATGAAGTTAGCCGCAGGAATTGTGGATACTAAAGTACCCGGCGCTGGTACTGTTACACCCTCTGCATGAACAAACCAACCCAAAAAGTTCAGGTTATCACTGCGGGTACCTGCAGACAAATGCACATTCAAAGATACATCTCTTTGTAAGCCGCTCGCTGTCTGGCCTGGAGGAGCCACTGCTGGCCCGGTTATTGGGTACTGTGGTGTGTTGTTTATGGTTAAGGTAAATTGTTTGTAGTCGTCAAGGATGATGATGACAACACCGGCGGTGGCATCGGCTTGTGTGATTACATGTTCACGTTCTTCAAAAATTGGTGAACTTGCGACCAACAAATCGCCAATTTTTGTTAGACCATCTAGGTCAAACACGCCACCGGTGCCTGTAAATGCTTCGTCTTGCTCATTAGCAACACGGCGCACCAACACGGCATCCGATACCAGTTGGATAACAGGTGTATAAATGTTAGCGGGCGTGCCGCAGTTAATCATCACAATTTCGTTATATTGGTCACGTACATACCGGTACACACGCGCAGTGAGTTCTTCGATATATACATGCTCGAAAATGGCTATAAATTCGTCATTTTCTGCGGCGTATAGGGCTTCCAAGTCTTGGGTATCGCCGATGAGTATATTATCTTCGGGGTCATTGGAAACAACACGGTACCAGGCCACAAAGCGGTTACCTGGCAGCGCGGTTGGTGTTGGTACAATGTCATACAGCAGCCGGCCTTCTATAATTGCGGCTTCTGACATGATTGTTGGGTTTGTGTTTGTGCCGGAAATACGGCCGCCTGTGCCTGCGCGGAACGTTACGTATATATGACGTTCGAACCTGGCTATAAGCACATAATCATCGGTTGGAACCATTTTGGCCAACTCGTCACAGTCACCGATAAACTCGTATCTCGTTTCTTCGCCTTCTTCGGCAATGCGTTGATACCAACCTACAAATGTGAAGCCTTCGTTTGCAACCACAGTTGGTACACGAATACCAATCTCTTCCCCAAAAGGAACGTATCCTGTGTGCGGTGATGTTGCCGGCAGTTCAAAACTGCCCCCTGCATCTGCAATGAAGGTTAGTTCATATATTATTGGGTCCAGCGGTATTCTGAAGAACATGTGATGGATAGGGGCCGCAGGTATGCTATTTGGCGTTGCATAATTGGCGATTGCATCGCTAACCAAGATATTCGGCCTTGGGATAAATCCTTCTGCCGACACATCAAAGTCATGCCATGTCGTGTTCCAAGTGACAGGTGGACGGGCAGCGTTTACCCTAAATAACCAGTGCGGGGATGCCCAGGTAGAGTACGTTGTACCATCCTCTCTTGGTACGCGTTCACCCTCGTACAACTCTGTATGATGCAGATATACGGTAGATGTTTCGGTAATGACATCCCCGGTTAGCGAACAGTATATTTCAACAAACATCAGGAAGCCTTCTGCCGCACTGCGGAAGAATATATCGGCCCTTGTATCTTCGCCCTCTACGATCTCGACAGTTAGTGCTTCGGACATAAACGCGCCGGTATTATTGCTTGCCCATACAGTGTAGCCGCCAACAGGCAAGTCAAATTCTTCGTAGAAGTTTGTGACCCCTATCGGCCTGCCATTTACCACCAGGTTGCGGGTAGCGTTGCACATAACAAACAAATGCGTGTTCATTACACCGTACCAGCCTAATATCTGAGCCGGTGTCGCGCCTTCTAACCGTGTTGATGCCAGCAGCGTCTCATTCCACATAAAGCCATACAAACGCCCGCTTGGTATTCTTTCCAAGAAAATTTCGATTGGGGCTGGGCTTATCACTTCATTGGGGTAAACACCGCTTGATACAAATTCGTATGGCGGGTTAACAATATGATAACCATCTGCAAAATGCTGTGCGGAAGCACGCAACGCCTCGCCATCTACCACTCTTACCGGGTTAAACCAGCCAGTACCAGGGCCTGCCAATACATTGTTAGTCGTTGGCCGTGGGAATATTGGCCCATCGATAAGCGGAACCGGGGCATGCTGCTGTGCAACAGGCAGTATTTCTATACCATTATCCCGATAGTGGTGCAAAGTAGATGTTTCTAGACGGCGTATATGGTACACGCCAAGACCTTGCACAAGCTCTGTGGCCTCTAAAACTTCTACGGCAACGTTCACTTCGTAATCTAGCAGCACAAGAATGTGGCGCGGCGCCGGAATATCTGTATCGTTGGCCGGGTCGCTCCATTCTATCAAATCGTTTAGATTCAACCATGGGCTTGGCCTAAACGACCATGTGCCGCCGTTCGGGTTTGCTACGGTATGAGAAAAGCCTTCGTTGGGCACAACTCTAATATAGACATCCGTCGAAATATCGCGGATATTCCATGCGTTTAGGTTGGATGACGTATGAACAGCAGCACCGTTGATACCAGCGCCGGTACCGCCATTGCGGCCGCCGCCACCCGGGATTCCGGGGCTAGGAGGTGCGTGTACGCTGGGGTTCGTACCGGTTGGGAATGGCGACTGCGGATTTGGGCCGCTAAACTCTATCGTAAAGTTTGCAAAAGCACTGCCGCCATGCGGTAATAGTCGCGTAATTTCACCTTCGCAGCGTGGGCAGCCTTCACAGTTATCACCCTCTACACAGGCAGCATCGCTGAAGTATTCGTGAACAAACCCAATGTGAAGGAAGGTGTCTGGTATGGTGGTGTCGTCGATTACAATCCATATAATAACAGGGTTGGCCGCCGTACCAATATCATCTCTAAGTCGGGACTCTTCTGTATTGCGAATGAGGCCGTGTAATAGCGGCGTTTGCTCTGTTGTAAAGCGATAGTATGCTGTGCCTTCAAACAGGTCGTGCCAAACTGCGCCATTGGAATTAAACACTGCAGATGGGGTGGCCTGGCTAAATGTTGCCAAGTTATTGTGGCTTATTAAATGTTCTGCCATTGGGATTCTGGCATCTGGCACAAGCATTGGTTCGTCTAAATCAAAATTATCCTGCGGCCAATGGCGCACTTCCACACGCACATGCATTGGCTGCCTTTGCATTGGTATTGGGAATGCAATACGGAAAGGCGGATGCGGTATTGGGTTGCCATAATAGTCGTAGTCAGTAGGACGGGCAAGATGTGCGGCGTACGCATCCCAAATTCTTTCTATATCAGCTTCGCTAAGTTGATAGTATGCAGGGTAATAGCCAAGTGCATCTACCCTAACCCATAACCCCGGCTCGTACAAGATATTATGATTCATTGCGTACATACCAGATATCGAGTCTGCACGTGTAAAGGCACTTGCGGGGGGTTGGTGCTGCGGGCCTAATGCGGTTATTGGGTGCGTATAAATATCTGACCATGTTATTGTATGGCCATACCCATCTGGACGGATACCGGTAATACCGGCATCTATACCGTAGAAAATTGCGCCGGTAAACATTTCGTTGCCATCGAAGCCAACAACGGTATCGCGGCTTATAAGACCCACCGACATAAGGTTGCCTATAGGGCGCACAACTGTAATGCTGGCTATATTACCCCCTGGACGGACTCCATGTTGCAGTGTGCGGCTTTGATATGGGTTAAAGGTGCGTGCATCATCGTCGGCCAAGAAAAACCGAACTGTTGTAGTACCCGATTCTGTTGTATGGTCTGGCCCGGGTGTAATGCGGTGGAAGAATTCTTCCGGTATTTGACCGCCTGTTTGCCATGCAAGCCATGGGTAGGATTCCCAGCCATCGTCATCCATTAGCGGGTTGCTTAAACGTTCTGCCCAGCCAACTTGCAGCCAAGTGTTGGTATCGCCAAAGGCAAAAAGGTTACCCGATGTGAGTACAGACGTTGGCACAAAAGTCACACCCGGCGCACGTCTGCCGGTTAGTGTGTTACCTGTGTGTACGGTGGCGTCTGAATATACATTCATATAGCTCATGCGCCTTGTCATGTCTCCGGCTCTGTTTTCGCGGGCGATAGCACCGCCTGTGCCGGAACCGAAGAATATCGGGTGATGGCTTACATTACCTGCGTTGTAAGCGTTTTGTATTGTTACATTGCCTACCACATTGCGCCTTAGCCCAAGTATACCGTTACCGGCACTACCGGTGGTAACCCTGGATGATACCGAGCCTATATTATAAACATTGCGAATTTGTGTTGTACCTGCGCGGCCTATGCTTCCTACAATACCACCGGTACCACGGGCAGCGCCTTCTATACGGCCTGCGTTATAACTGTATAAAATCCGATTGTTAGTGCCGCGGTTTATATTTCCAACTATGCCCCCGGCACCTGGGTCACGGGTATTTGCAGCCGTTGTGGAGTTAATTATACCGGAACCGGTCGTAATGCGGCCTTCGTTACCGGAATGCGTAACAAGAAGACCTTGGCGGGCGTTGCGCCCTACAATACCACCTGCGGCACCGTTATTATTTTGTGTACTTACATCGCCATAGTTCATGGCGTTGCGTATTGCAAGGTTAGGCACATTGCCGCGCCCTACAATACCGCCCGCACCTGCACGGGCATGTACATCACCGGTATTAACAACATTGTTGATATTAAATGTTACACCGGCGCGATTGTTTTGGAAGTTACCAACAATACCGCCTGCAAAGCCCATATTATTACCGGCACCAACTCTACCATGATTTTGTGCATCGGTAATAGTAATATTTGAGCGTGCCGGCATTTGTACACGGCCTACGATACCGCCAATGTTGTGGCCAATACCATTATGGGCCCTTGCACCCGTAATGTCACCGGTGTTATAGCTTAACCCGGTTATACTTATGCTGCCGTTGGAGAAACCGATGAGGCCCCCCATGCGAACCGTACCGCCGTTGGTATTTGCGCCTGCAATGGTTTGGGTAAGGTCACCTGTATTGGTTACATTGTAAAAATTTACAGATGCCGACTGGCCAATAATACCGCCGACATTGTTTTGGTTACCGCCTACACCATTGCGGGAGTCCAGTGTTAAGTTACCCGTGTTGGAGCTGTCGGTTATATTGGTCATATTGCGAGAGTGGCCGATTAAGCCGCCAATACGTCTTAAAGACTGCCTGGCAGAAACCACGCCTGTGTTGTGCACATTGGTAAGTGTGGTAATTCCTCTTGAGCCTGTCCTACCAACGATACCGCCCGAACCTAACTGGCCGCTTGTGTGCACAGCACCACTATTGGTACCGTTGGTTATTGTAAGCGGGCCTTCCAAGTCACCAATAAAACCACCTGCAGAACGGTTAGACCTGCGGTTGGCAGCAGAAGTAGCGGTGTTTGTGTTGTTTACACCGCCGGAGTTTGTTGCATTCATAATCGTTACGGCACCGGAACCTTGGGACCGGCCAATAAGACCGCCAAGACGCCCTGCGCCTGTGCTTATGCCTTGCGTGTTAGAGACATCCGTTAAGTTAACAGTGCTTGTACCACCGCTAATGCGGCCAACAAGGCCGCCAACACCAGTGTTAACACCTGTGCCGCCAACGCCCGTTAAAGTGCCGCGGTTGTGTGCATTCGTAATAGAGACCCCACCGTTTGCAAACCCAACTAAGCCGCCCGCGTCCGAATTACCGGATATTGCGCCTGCGTTACCGGGGTATGCCACCGGGTGAGAGGAATTGTTAATAATGATTATTGATGCGCCTTGCCCCACAAGCCCACCGGTAGCATTACCGTTACCGCCTATCGCGCCCGCATTGTGTACATCTGTTAGCCTTACCGTGCCAGAGTGATGGTGCCCCACTATACCGCCGGATCGGGTTCCCGTTATATTGGCATAGTTGGTGGCATTTTCTATTGTTACGTTTGTGCGAGCATAGCCAACAAAACCACCCGCGCGTGCAGCAGCGTTCGTACCGGCATTCATTGTGCTGCGGCCATTCATATCGCTAATGTTTACTGCACCATTTGCACGGCCAATAACACCGCCGATAGCCCTGTCACCGCTTAGTGTCAAATTTGTGGTTGGCGTCGCGCCATGACTGGTGCTATAACCTGTAACTGTTAGTGCACCGCCGATACCTATAAAACCACCGGTTCCATCGCCATTGCCACCTATGTTGGCACGGTTGTGGACATTGGTTAATGTAATAAGGGCCATTGCGTTTGAGTTGTGACCAACAAAACCGCCGGACCAACATCCGGTAACAGCACCGCTGTTTGTACTGTTGGTTATACTAATTGGACTGCGGGCATAGCCGATAAAGCCGCCTGCCGGGACGCCATTGTTAGCTGGGCGCGAAACCGCTCCGCTATTGGTGCTATCGGTTATTGTAATAGAACCGGCACCGGTAGAACGCCCTATAAAACCACCAAGCGTACGGATACCTGTTGTTGTGTTGCGCAATATTATATCGGAATTGTTCGTGGAGTTTGTTATTGTGGTAGGCATATTTGACACCAATGTACCAATGAAACCGCCCTGAACCGAAACCCTGCGCCGCGGATGATTAGCAGTCGCTTGGTTGCTATTATGTGTATTCATACCGACTATGGTACTATCGCTAATGTTTACCGCACCGGATGCCTCGCCTATTATACCGCCCAAGCTAGGGACAGTGTGGCTCCTGGCCGACGTGACCGTACCTTCGAAAATATGCTGCATATTAATAATCGCCCCAGTGACATTAACCGTACTACCGGCACCGGTACGGCCTATTAGGCCGCCAATTACGGTATTGTTGCTGCTATGAAGGCCAGTGTAGTGCACAAACTGGGCAGGGCCGGTACCGGCTTGGTTGGCTATGCTTACATTTTCTATAGTAACATGGCTATTGGGCAAAACACGACCGGCTAAAGCGCCAACACTGCTATGTGCATTGTTCCATGTATTAGACCTTTGGTTCGCCCCGGTACGCCCCCGGGCCACATCGTTATTAAATAGACTGTTTTGCCTTTGAGCCGCAGTAACTGCGGGGTTAGTGCCTGTTCTAATGTTAATATTTCTAATCTCTGCACCGTCGCCCAAAAGCCTTATAAAGCCAACATCGTTAACGATTGGCAATGTAGCGGCGGCGGTACGGCCGGTAAGTTGCGGCTCTAAACGCAAGTTGATAATCGTGAAAGGGGCATTCGGGTTATAGCTATTAATGGTACCGGTAAACGGCTGCCCATCTACTAACGGCCGTCCATGACGAACAGCATTTGCCAAGGTAAGAGAATTAACCGTTGCACTGCCGAAGATAAAATTATCATGATTCGCGCCAAGGGTACCAGCCAAGAAACTGTTCAGTTGTGCTACGGTGGTAATTTGCCATGTTTCAGGCACACTTAGCGGAGCCACCTGCAAAGTTTCTGCATATATGTGCGGAGGTTGCGGCTCATAAACAGGAACGGCAGGAATGTAGCTTGCCGCCTCTTCGTCTTCTAAATTATCATCTTCCGGGTTATCTGCCTGGTAACCTGTATGCGGCGCGTTTTGGTTTCTTATTATTACAGGGGCATAAAAAGAACCCGGGGTTACTGCGGCTAAGCTTAGGGGTGCCTCTATAAGCACGGCTACAATTATCAACCATGCCACCATCATTTTTAATGGCTTTGCTATCTTCCCTAAACCTTTTTTGCTGCTTCTCATCTGCTTGTTCGCTCCTTCACGTCTACTGTTCAAATTTCATGTGACTGCAATTTCGTTTACTGCTGCTCAACTTTTAAGTACGAGCTTATTATGCCATTGTTAAGGTTGCCTTATACCAATTTCGGCCTTGCTACTTTCACATCGTTACAGCCAAAATTCCCTGCTTACAATGTAAGCAGGGTGGCGGCAGTTATTCATGTAGCCATCACCCCTAGGTGCTTTACTACAATGGACACGGCCAATGCAATTTTGTACAATTTTTAAGCCCCCCTAAATATGTATCTTGCTGCCTATCCTAATCTGACACTCAGCGACACATTTGGCTATAGTCATTACACACAATCACTACTAGCATAAAGCTTGATTAACATTGTAACCCGTTTTCGACAAAAGTGCAAGCGCTTTCTACAAATTCAGCGGAAATTATAACAAAAAAAGCCGTATATGTGGACAAACACGGAAACATTGCGCACTTGTCCACATAAAAAATACCACACTCAAGTCGAATGTGGTATTTATAAGAAATTCTGTAAACGCAGCATAATGCATTACAACTCCTGCATCCACCTGCGCACTTTACGTGGTAACGGCAGGGCTTGCAAATCGCTTTTGCAGAAACCCCTTATTATACACATAAACAAAAGATAGGCCATTATACCTGCACACAGTGCCGCAATGGTTGAAACAGCATTGCCAACAAATATTATTAATGTGTAATACACAACGTAACACACCATACCCATACCTGTCGCCGCCATAACCGGCTTAACCAATGCCCCAGAAAGGCTTGGCAAAATTCTTGTGCGCCTGTATAAAAAATACATATTTATCGCGGATGCAACAACATAGCACAGGATTGTACTAATCACCGCACCAACAATGTTGATATACTGGTTATATATTAGGACATAGTTTACAGGTATTTTTACAGCAACGCCAAAAAATGCGGCAATTATAGGCAACCTCACATGCCCAAGCCCCTGTAATATGCCGGTGGGCACATGTACCAGCGCCATAAATATAATGGAAACAGAACCGACACGCAATAGCACGCCGCCGCCAGGCAAATCCGGGAAAAGCAGCAAAAGTATAGGATCCGCAAGCACTGCAAGCCCCACCGCCGACGGAACAGATAAAATCATGGAGAGGCGCAATGCCATATTGGTTTTATGCCGCACAGCAGCGGTATCCATGTTTACACTGGATGCCGTTATTTCTGGGATAACCGCGGCAGACAATGCCATAGATAGCGACACAGGCAGGGTGGTTAGCAACACAAATTTGCCCAAGAACTGCCCCATTAATACCCTTACTTCGTCGCTTGTAAATGCACCGGATGCTAACATCCTGCTATTGCCCATGCGGATGTCTATTAAACTGGATACCGAAAATATCCCCATACCAATAATCATAGGCAATGCGGTAACAAGCAGTGCCGACAGTTGGCGGCCTTTACTTTCACGGCGATTATGCCTATCTCTTATTGCACGTTTACGCAAATCTTTTGCTACCAAGGCATATAAAAACAGTAACACAATAAGCCCTGCCACAACACCAATCCCGGTGCCCGCAGCGGCTCCTGCAACAGAGTATCGTATGTTTACCGCGTCAAACAATATATACGCTAACAAAACTGTGAATATAACGTTAAATATCTGCTCTGCAACTTGCGACACAGCGGTGGGCAATGCTGTCTTCATGCCCTGAAAATAGCCCCTGAGTGTTGCTAACATAGCAACAAACACAACCGTTGGCGCAAGAGCGCGTATCGCAAGTGCGGCATCGTTACGGTCACTACCGCTATAGACAAACGCTGCAATCTCGTTATATTCAGCATTATTTTGGTCAGCACTGCTTAAAAAAAGAGCGATGTGGTTTGCACCAAGTCCCATAAAAAGAGCCGCTATAGCACCAACTATAAGAGCAAATACCATTGCCGTTTTAAACATTTGATGCGCGTTATAGTATTCGCCTTTAGCAATACGCGCGCTAACAAGCCTGGAAACCGCCGCAGGGAAAGTACCGGACGACATCACTATAGCAAAGGTGTAGACTTGGTACGCCATGGCATACAAAGCATTACCGCTGCCTCCAATAAGTCTTGTTAGCGGGATACGATACAAAAAGCCTATAAGCCGCACGATAATAGAAGCAGTGGCAAGTATAGCCGCCTGGCGCACAAAAGAATTATCGCGTTGGTTTTTCATTACAAAAACTTAGCTGCGGCCTTATCTGCTATGACTATTACATTACGGTGCAACTGCAATACCGATGCCGGGACTTTAGGTGTAATTGGGCCAACCAACGCACCCCTTATTGCCTCCGCTTTGGTTTCACCGCTTGCAAGAAGCAGTAATGTTTCTGCCATCATTATTGTTTGCATACCCATACTTATCGCATGCCTTGGCACATCATCTTGGTTATCGAAATATCTGGAATTTGCGAGTATTGTTTCTTCTGCCAGCTCCACATATGAGGTTTGCCCCTGAAATGTATCAGACGGTTCGTTAAAACCGATGTGGCCATTGGTTCCAATACCTAAAATTTGCAAACGAATGCCGCCGCACGCTGCTATTTTCTTTTCATATGCAGCACTTTCTTCGTGAGGGCACGGGGCATCACCTTTGGGAATATTACGGTTTTGCGAAGGCACACCCGTAGCATCGAACAAATTTTTTGCCATGAAGTAAGCATAACTTTGCGGGCTGGACGGGCTAATCGGCACATATTCATCCAAATTAAAAGCGGTTATTTGTGTCATATCCAATTCCTTAGCAGCCGACATTTTAGTGAGTTTTTCATACATGCCTTCGGGGGTGCCGCCTGTCGCAAAACCGTATACACCTGTGGGGTTTAATTTTACAGCGTTTGCGAAAAGCTCTGCCGCTTTTTCGCTCAATTCGTTATAGTTTGCTACAACATGAAGAGAAATATTGTTTTGCATTTTTTCACACGCTTTCCACTTTTAAATTTTAGAAAAAACGGGCGGACACCTGAGTCCGCCAAAAGATTAGACCTTCTTGGAAAATGTCGGAAGCGTGAGAAAATGTTTCGGAATCAGGGAGCATTTTCGCACGCATGAATGAGTTTCCGAGGAGGTCTATTACGTAAACATATCGCTAAGAATTTCTTCTGCCTCTAACCGCTCAATGTCCAGTGACAGAATCAACTCTGACAGTATAATTTGCTTTGTTTGGGTCATCATCTTTTTTTCTGCGGTAGATAGCCCTCGCTCACGCTCCCGAAGCAAAAGGCTGCGGAACACTTGTGCAACCTGCAGTAATTCACCAGACCTGATGCGCCCCATATTTTCTTTGTACCGTAAATTCCAATTATCCGGCATGTTTAATTCTGTGTCCAAAATACTTTTAAGTTCGCACAAAACTTCCTCATTCGTCAATATCGGCCTGACACCCAGCTCCTCTGCCTTCGCGGCGGATATTTTTATCAACAAATTGCCAACGGGAATGTTTAGCTTATAGTAGGTTAGCACTTCACCGTCAATGTGCTTGGTTTCAAGGTCTTCGATAATACCCGCACCGTACAGCGGATAAACGATTTTATCACCTTTATTATACATAGCCCATTCCCTCTTTCCGTCGCCCAATGGGGGTTTGCTTCTTAAACCAAGATTATTATAACACGCCGGAAGCTTGGATTGCCAGCGTTATTGCGGTGCCAATCAAACTTCAATTTATCGGGGGTCATTCATCATGATGTTCTTTGGGCTCACTTAACCCCTCTATTACAATGCTATTTTTTTGTGCGTAATCCCATAGCGCAGACTGCAAGGCCTCTTCCGCCAGAACAGAGCAATGGGTCTTTACCGGCGGTAAGCCGTCCAGCGCTTCCATAACGGCTTTATTGGTGATCGTTAATGCTTCGCTAATGGTTTTCCCCTTTACCATTTCTGTTGCCATGCTGGATGTTGCTATTGCCGCGCCACAGCCAAAGGTCTTAAACTTTGCGTCTATTATAATGTCATCCTCTATTTTAAGGTAGACGCGCATTATATCGCCGCACCTAGCATTGCCGACGTTACCTACTCCGCTTGCATCTTCGATTTCGCCAACATTGCGCGGGTTAACAAAGTGATCCAAGACTTTTTTGCTATATTCTACATTTTCCATAAAAACCTCCAGCTACGCTTTTGCCATAAAATCTTCGTATAGTGGTGACATATCCCTTAGTTTTTGCACAGTAGGGACAAGGATTTTCATTAGCGCATCGATGTCTTCCTCCGTATTTTCTCTTCCCAGGGAAAAGCGAATTGCCCCATTTGCCATTTCGTGACATAACCCAATCGCCATTAAAACATGGGATGGTTCTAATGCACCGGACGAACACGCCGAACCGGTAGATGCGCAAAAATCGTACATATCCAAATGCAGAAGAAGGGATTCGCCCTCTATAAAGCGGAAAGATATATTCACATTACCCGGCAGACGCTTGCTGCCCTCGGAGCCGTTAAGCTTGGTATAGGGGATTTTTGTTAAAATTTTGTGGATAAGGCTGTCACGCAAAGCAGAAACACGACTGCGTTCACGCTCAAGCGTCTCCAGCGAAGCCGAAAGTGCCGCACTCATGCCAACTATGCCCATCACATTTTCCGTGCCCGAACGATAACCACGTTCCTGCTGGCCGCCATGTATCAATGGGTCAATTTGTACGCCTTTACGCACATATAATGCACCCACACCTTTGGGCCCATAAAACTTGTGAGCAGACAACGAAAGCAAATCTACCCCCAACTCATTTACGTTAATTGGTATATGGCCGACGGTTTGCACAGCATCTGTGTGAAGCAGTACGCCATGTTCACGCGTTATTTTACCGATATCTGCAATTGGCTGTATGGTGCCAATTTCATTGTTCGCCATTATTATAGTAACCAGACATGTATCTGGACGGATAGCATTTTGTACCAACTGCGGGCTTACAAAGCCCTGTTCGTCTACGGGCAAATAGGTTATCTCGTACCCGTTTGCCGCCAGATATTTGCAAGTGTTTTGTACCGCAGGGTGCTCTATTGCAGATGCAATAACATGCCTGCCTTTTTTGCTGGCCGCGCCTTTTATTGCCCAATTGCAAGATTCTGTACCGCCGGACGTGAAATATATTTCGTTTTGTTGCGCAGAAATAGCGTTTGCAATTGCTTGGCGCGCCGCATCTATTTTTGTACGCACGATGCGCGCCGGGGTGTATACGCTGGACGGATTCGCAAAAATTTCGGCCAGGTGTGGCAGCATTGCCTTTTTTGCATCGGGATGCAGTGGGGTTGTTGCGGCATTATTCAGATATATCACATGCGCACTCCCTTACTGGCCGTAGGTTATAAAACTTATGCGTTCGATAATTACATCTTCTATCGGACGAGAGGATACGGCCGCAGCATTGGCAATCGCATCAACAACGTCCATCCCATACACAACATGACCAAACACGGTATGAGCCGCCGGTGGGTTAGGATGGAACAACCAATCCAAGTGAGGCGTCCCGCCATAATTTATAAAATGCTCAAACTCTTCTGCGGGATGGACATCTCTCAAATATAGACGTGTACCGTCTTGAAATACACCAATTGGGGTATCATCCAATTCCAATTGCTGCAGCATTGCCTCAAAATCTATCAAAAAATCCCTGCTTATCGTTTCGTTTTGAACGATATAAAACTGGCTGCCAATGGTGCCCGGGCCCGCATGCGCTTTCGCCAGCGCACCGCGGAAATGGCGCAGATTAAAACTGGGCTCAGTTTCAAATGTGCCGCCCCATATGCTTTGCCCGCCATGACCCATACCATATGGGCAACCGCCTTGAATCATAAAGTTAGGGATTACCCGATGGAATATAACGCCGTCATAAAACCCATTGCGCGCATGTGTTGTGAAATTCTCGACCGCCATCGGTGCTTCGTCTGGGAAAAACCTTAGCGTTATATCGCCCATATTTGTGTGCAATATTGCCAATTCTTCGCCAGGGGTAAGGGGTGACAGCTGTAGCATAACAACCGGATTGTTATGAAGGCTTTCCAGAATTGTGCCTTCTAAGGGCGAAAGCGGCTCTTCGTCTGTCAGTTGTCCGGACTCCGTTGTGGTAGTAAGTTCTTGCTGGGCAACAGTGCCCTGTTCTTGCACACAAGCAACCAGGGACAACATCCCTATCACTAATAATATTCTCACTGTTAAATTTAAACCTTTGCGTGCCATCGTGGCATCCTTCTTTCTTTTAAATGAATCTTGAAGCGCAAGTTTCCCAGGCCGGGCAGCAACCGCCAAGATTTATAATAGTTATTTTTGCATGCGTGACATACCTTAGTATTATACCGCAAAATTGTAAAGTTTTGCAAGTATTGCATCACAATTCGTGATAAGTTGCCTGTTGCAGGGCGGCGGCCATAAGCGGGTCTAAAGCTGCAAATATTTGAGCCTCTATTTTTTCTATGGCCTTGGTGCTTGGCTTGTTCTCTGGGTGTTTTGCTACGAACAGGGTACAGCAGTCATCGTAAGGCCGCACCGAAATAGGGTACGTGCCTATCTCCTTAGCCATATCTATTATCGCCTGTTTATCCAAAATTGATAACGGGCGAAGCACGGTAAATTTTGCGGCAGAATTAACCGCGGCAAGACTTTGTATCGTTTGGCTGGCGACCTGACCAATGCTGTCTCCGGTAATTAGGCACTGTGCGTTTTCCTGCTCTGCAAGGCGGCTTGCGATATGCAGCATTGCCCGCTTTAGCATAATGGTTAATTTTTCGGGATGTGTCGAATTTTTCAGGAATAGTTGAACGTCTGTAAACGGCACAATGCATAGCTTAAACTTGCCTGTAAATTTTGAAAGCTCTTTCGCCAAGTCTTTCACCTTATCTGCAGCGCGCTCGGACACAAATGGCGGCGAATGAAAGTAGATGCCCATTACCTCTACTCCCCTACGCGCAGTCAGATACCCGGCGACGGGGCTATCGAACCCGCCAGAAAGGAGCAGAACGCCCTTACCGCTTGTACCGTAAGGCAGGCCGCCTTCGCCCGTTATACTGTTTACGTAAAAATATGTGTGATTTCTAAGCTCTACCCAAAGGGTTGTGTCCGGATTGTACAGGTCAACCGCCAGCCCCAGGTCAGACTCAAATATTTCGCCCCCTATTTCTGCCGATACTTCACCCGAAAGCAGGGGATAGTTTTTGTCGCTGCGCTTAGTGACCACTTTAAATGTTTTTTTATCACCAATGTGATTACGCATGAAGTCCAGCGCGATGGGCTTTAACTCGTCTATGTGTGTGGCTGATGTTTTAATTGCCGGACAAAAATTTGTCAGACCAAATATATGCCTGATACGGGGTAAAAGCTGGTCTGCATCAACATCTCCATTTGGGTTTTCTATCAGAAACCGCCCCTGTTCTCGCAGGACTTTTAAATTACCGCTTGAAATTTCATCGCGTACATTGTGGCGTATTGCATCCAGCAAATGGTGTTCAAAATAGGCGCGGTTGCCTTTTCGCAGTGCTATTTCACCATACTTTACCAGCAGGACTTTTTTCGTCATTAATTTCATTCCTCCATTACAGAACGTAGCTGTGTGACACAATCGGCAATTATCGCTTTGGCGACATGTGCTTCGTCTACGGTATTTAGATGCGAAAAACTAAAACGCACCGCCGATTCCGCACGTTGTTTAGAAAAGCCCATATCTTCGAGCACGGACTTCTTATTGCCGCGGCTTCGGCACGCCGCCCCCATCGATGCATAAATACCTTTTTCGGAAAGCAGGTTAACCAGCGGCTCGCCTTTTACACCAAGGAAGCTCATATTCAAAATATATGACGAGACTCCTGCGCCGGACGCTATAGCATTAACAAACACATCGGGTAGCTCAGCTGTAAGCCCTAACAGTATTTTTTTTATTTCACCAACATGTTGAGCGGTGTTTTGCAGTGCCGGTAAAATACGCTCTACAACGTCTACCATATGCAGTATCCCTTGGATGTTTTCTGTACCGGGGCGCAGTTTGTTTTCCTGCCCACCACCATACATTATTGGAGCCAGCCGGATATTTGGCCGGACAGCCAGCCCACCTACGCCTGTTGGCCCGTGAAATTTATGCGCACTGAATGTATACATATCTACTTGCGAAAGGTCTACGCATTCCTTGAAAAACCCCTGGATTCCATCTACTAAAACTATAGTAGCCGGATTCTCCTTTTTTAAAGATGCCGCAATTGCCGAAACATCGCTTATGTCCCCTGTTTCACTGTTTACATGTGATATCGCGGCAAGGCAAATGCCGGAACTGCTGGTTTGCCATTCTTTGCGTGGGGCTATTATTGTTTCAAAGCCCTGCTCTTTTATATATTTGAGCGGCTCCAATATAGACGGATGCTCCCAGGGTTCTGCCATGAACACGGCTTTCTTACGGCGGTTGGCTTGCGCAAAACCAAGCAAGGCAAGATTGTTAGACTCTGTCCCGCCAGATGTAAAAATTATATTCGGTGGCGTATTTTTGTTAATTTGACCTAAGAAGCCAGACAATCGTTTACGGGAGGTGGAAAGCTTACGCTCTGCAGCAATGCCCAATGCATGTGGTGACGAAGGATTTGCTAAATTGCTGTCGCGCATTGTTGGCAATACGGGTGTCGTTGCAGCATTGTCATAGTATATCATCGGTGTTGCCTCATTTCTATTCCAGCAGGCAAATGACTTGTGCCACTGTAGCAATTGCGGCTGTTTCTGTGCGAAGAATTCTTGCGCCTAGCGAAACAGATATTGCCCCGCGGCTTTTTAACGCCTCTACTTCCTCTGTGGTAAACCCGCCTTCAGGGCCAATCCAAATGTTGACCGCGCCGGTGTTGTTTGCCTCAAGAACTGACTTTAACGCAGCTATTTTTTCTTCTTCGTACGCGACCAACATTAGCCCTTCAGCACATATTTCCAGCGCATTCTCAAAAGAAAGTGTTTCACAAACTGTTGGTATGATGCCCCTCATACTTTGCCCTGCCGCAGATTCTGCCACACGCAGGTATCGCGAGGTCTTTTTCTCACAATCCTTTGCCCGCGCAACCGTACAAGAGGTTATGACCGGGACAATTTTAGTAATGCCAAGTTCCACGCATTTTTGGATAATAAGCTCCATTTTATCGCCCTTGGGCATGCCTTGATACAGCGTTACTTTTGTGCGCGGTTCGGTTTCGCAAGGGTATGATTCCATTATTCTAAAGATTGCATCCGGATTTTTGTTTCGCCTGTCTTTTGGATTTACCAACTGCGACTTTCCCCCTTTGTCAAACCCTACCAAAAGCGCAATATAATCCGTACCATTGCCATCACAAAGCGTTACCTTGTCCCCAGCTTGCATACGCAGTACGTTTCGCATATGATGGGCGGTTTCGCCAGATACTATTATTTGCATCCCTTGCGAGCCATTGCACATCTGGTCGGGTGTGAAAAAATATTTAGGCATGTCCGTTTACACGCCCCGCCACGCAATTCCAGCCATCCAAGTTCCCCTGCCCTATTATGCTCATACCATGGGATTCAAAAGTTTCAAGCACTTCTTTTAGCCTGTCATCTATAATCCCCGAAGCAATGAAAATGCCGCCTTTTTTAGCGAACCCGCCAACAAATGGCACCAGAGGGATTATCACATCTGCAACAATGTTTGCGACCACAACGTCATAATCATATCCTACATTTTTACGCGTTTCCTCGTCTGTTAAAACATCTCCAGACATTACATTCAGCAAGCCAATGTCTACCGGGTTAAGCTTGGCATTGTTTTTTGTAGCAGCAACCGCGCCTGCCGGGTCCACATCAATAGCGCAAACAAAACTGGCTCCAAGCAACAAGCTTATAATAGAAAGTATTCCGCTTCCGCACCCTACATCCAGCACCCTGTCTCCGGCCCTACACCATTCTTGTACGGCATTTATACATAGTTGTGTTGTCTGGTGCTGTCCTGTTCCAAATGCCGCGCCAGGGTCAATTTTAAATATAATATCTTCATCCACAGGTGAAAAATCTTCCCATTTGGGCACCACCACAACACGCCCAATACGCAGCGGCTTAAAGTGCTTCTTCCATTCGTGAAGCCAGGTTTCATCGTCAGCAGATTCTGTATACAATGCCAGCGTTCCTATATCCAGACCTTCATACTCTGCTTGCAAATTGGCAAGTGCATCTGCCACGCTTTTAAGAAACCGCTCACCTTCCGCATCCTTTGTCGTGTAAAACACCACATATGCGCAATCGGAATCCGCCACCAGAAGCGATTCGTCCGCGTAGTCCCAGGTGCGTGTCGTATCTGCAAAATACCGCGCCCTTTCTTGAGAATCAACAATTTCCATTCCGCTTACGCCGTGCGACAAAAGCACACCTGTCACAGCTTCGACCCCTACACTTGTTGTTTCAATTCTGGCTCTAATCCACTCCATCGCCTCGACCTCAATCTCAATCTTCTATATTGTGTTTTTCGCCGTTGTCTCGAGCAATCGCAATATTCAATATTGACGCCTATCTTTTTACTGCCTGCCCGACTCTTGAAATAGTCACGATTAATTATACCATGTATAAAAGGCGTTGTCTTGCTACATTTGCGGCCGACTATTCTGCCTGTCACCGACGAATAAGTATTTTGCATTCCGCCATTTTTATGGTACTATATTCAAGCGCATTACCCTGCCCCACACCCTTTTATGGAGGTAACAACATTGATCAAAAGCCAAGACTTAACATTTGAATATGCTGCTTTCGACGAGGATGAAAAACCCGCCCAAGTGCTAAATGGCATCAACATTTCCATCCAAGACGGAGAATTTGTCGCCATACTTGGCCACAACGGCTCTGGCAAGTCTACACTCGCCAGACACCTTAACGCATTATTAACCCCTACAAACGGAACACTTTGGATAAATGGCAAGGACACAAGCGACCCAGCCAACCTATGGGCAATTC
>Ga0131853_10008154_pt1 | contig 19058 bp, 11 predicted proteins | sample TergutLab28metaG_FD_92764 | JGI IMG/M metagenome (GOLD analysis project Ga0131853, IMG submission 92764) | Labiotermes labralis P1 segment gut microbial communities from Petit-Saut dam, French Guiana - Lab288 P1 (version 2) (version 2) | ecosystem: Host-associated > Arthropoda: Insects >...
AAAGACACTAGATATCTATGTGTGTGTGAGATATAAAAGTGGAGAAACACTCGCTCTCTCTCTCTACACTCTATATATTATATATATATATATATATATATATATATATATATATATATATATATATATGCATCTGATGTAGGATGTCCAATGACTGAGGACCCAAATGACTACTTGCCTCCCCAGCCTTTCACCTTGGGGTGGAAACAAATCAATTTTCTCAAATGTAATGTTTGTTTATAAATACAAGACAATGCAGAAAGTCCAGGAATCAAGTAATCCTGAATTCAATACAAAACTAACACACCAACAACTATTTACTTTACTAACAAGTAGTCTTGACTTGGTCAGTAACATGCATCACCTTCCAAGGAAGAATTGTATGTCAAACATGTTAATTTAACACCTACTGATGGTATCCTTACTTTGATGTACTGGTGGGGCTTGCATGTTCAAAGGATCCTGAGAGGTTTAACAGCAGGAGTGTAGCTACTTGCAGGGTCAACCATGCTGGGACACCCTGGTCCTCCAGGTTGGGGGATGGGTGTGAGACCAAAAACCTCACACCACAAAATAGTTCATACTGAGAAAACCTTCAATATGATTCAGATGGGACAGGTAAACAGAAGATGGGCTGGCTATAACAAACAGAACTTGATTTTTGGTACATGGAACATCTAAATCCTACTTAAAACCAGAGCACATATATCTCTGATCTCCCAATTAAAATTGTGGATGCTCAACATAACAAAACTACAGGAGGTAGGGGAAGGACAGGGGAGCAATACAGACCCTAGCGATACAAGGTTGGAGAAGAAGAGCTGGAGGAACAGAAGAGTGTAGGTGCCTTTTAAGGGATGCCAGGGCACAGAAGGGGCTGTAGCCCCATATGTGGATGGACAGATATCAATTTAACACTTTTACTTCTTACATGAACGACAACAAAAGTCACATACACTTTGGTTTCAATGTTATAAGGAAAATAACTGTAAATTGTTAAACTGAATAAGCTACGAAGATGCCTGTTCAAGACAAAACAAGTCACCATCCATGTAACTATGACTATTAGTAAAATAAATAGATGTGTGCATTGGCAGTTTCTTGAACTCAACATCTCTTATATATTTAGCCTACCACCATGCAAGAACATAGCTGTCTACTTCACTGATCAGCTGCCATTGTTCTGATGACCATTGTCTATAGCATATAGTTCATCCACATCTTCTACATTTGATACACCTTCAGCATATCTACAACATGCTGTCATACAAGGCAAGTACAGGTGAACATTTATCTAAAATATAACATCCTTTTCAATAATTCAATGTTTCACTTTCAAAACTGTATTTTGCAGTAAATAATAAAGCCCCCCATCTTACTCATCATCAAATATCATTATTATGTTGTACTTTACTCTCATCCCAGTGCCCTAACATAATACAGAAACACCTTTATCCATTCATGATTCATTCTAATTCAGACTGGTTCAAAGTTGAACTCAGAATTACAATCACTATTATTTCACAAATTTAAAATACTGTGTATTTAATTTTCTTATATAATGAAACAGTACCCAGAAAAAGCATCATTATGATCTCAGTTTAATTTATTGTGAGTTGCAGAGATATAAAAGATGTTAACTTTCCTGCAAGCATGTCCTTACATCTGAGGAGGAAGTATGTTAACACACATTGAACAAGGCAATATTCCATCATGTCAGGGCAAGTTTGTGGGATGTGGGAACTGTTTGCTGATATCAGTGAAGAACTGTCGCTGGTCCATACTGACACGTGTCTGACAAGGGAAACTGTTGGGTTGTGACATATCTTCGCATGTTGCGGAAGTCCCTCTATTTGTCACAGCATGTACTCTTGTGTGACGAGTCAAACCTCCTGACTGAGAAAAACTTTTTAAACACACTGCACACGAAAATGGGTTTTCACCAGGATGAGCACGCCGAGTGTGTCGACTCAAGTCACCTGACTGTGAGAACCTCTTCAGACAGACAGTACACGAGTAAGGCTTTTCACCAGTGTGGACCCTTGTGTGCCTTGTCAAGTCACCTGACTGAGAAAAGCTCTTACCACACACTCCACATGAAAAAGGTTTCTCTCCTGTATGCACCCGTGTGTGTCGAGTCAGATGAGCTGCTTGGGTGAAACCTTTCCCACACACATCACAACTAAATGGTCTGTCCATCGAATGCACGTGATTATGACGCAACAGAGGAGTGGTGGTGGTCTGTGTACCCTTCATACACACGACACATGGTGAAGGTCTGTCAGCCATGCTGTTCCTTGTAGGGCCTAGTGGAAGGAGAAAGTCTTGCCACAGTTGTCGCACATGAGTTGTCTCTCCCCAAAACAGTGACCTGTTGCGTGAAGTATTGTTTGGTGGGCTATGCTGGAACTCACCCCACATGTGTAAATCCTCTCCTACCGAACTGCCTGAACAAAATGTCTTAAGTCACCAGTAGTCTTCAGAACACATCTGAACCAATCAACACCCACAAATAACACGCTCATGTATGCCTATCTTTAACACTTCTAACATCTTCATTGAGTCCACGGTAAAGCCCTGAGAACTTCCAAAGGCGACTTTCTTTGAAATACGCTGTTATCCCAGAGACGTGAATTTCTCGTGAACTGCTTTATTATATATCCCACAACACGGTGTGCGCCTTTCTAGGATAAAGGCACAAAAGTTGTTATAATGCTGCAAATTCATTTTTCAAAAGTGTTGTAAATGGATTCTTCACAGCACTTCGCTTACGACATGTCAAACAAGAGTCTAACCTAAAAATACTAGGTTAAAAAGTTTAATGCCCTCAAACTGTTAGGTTATGTTTGTTTTCACTTATCATTACTGAAATAACATGCACCTTCTTCCAAGCAAAATAAGTGGCGACTTGTTCTGCTTCAAATTGTATGTTCATAATTCGCACACAAATACAAGCCTTACGACTAACGGCAAACGCTCTACAAATCGTGTCATTGTACATTCAAAACAAATACTGTAGTACAATCAAATAAGCCGTGGAATTGTTGAAATAAAAGTATTACCCGATTCTGCAACGTCACATACATGAAACAACATAGAATAATGCCGTTTTAAAAATTAAACGTAAGCCGTGTATCTATAAACATCATACATGGGTATAACTTCACTAACGTATTTACTTTTTCACACAAGCAGCCCTAGACCTGCATGTCCCATATTCCACTCTCGAAGGATAGATCCTGTCAGTACATTTCATGATGTTTGACGAATAGGAGCAGCAGGAGGATGGAAATAGCAGAGGACTGAATAACAAGCATAGAATATGCGAATTTACACCAGTAATGTGCAAATCATGGCTATAAAATGGCAACGTAATCAAACACGGCGACGAAAGTACGTAATTGAAGCGCTAGACCAGTCGGTAACGTCTGTGTATTCTCGTGAAAGGCTAGAGATAGGTTACCAATTACAATAATTGTTCCGCATTAAGTATACAAAATTGACGATGTTTTGGCTGAAAACATGCAGACCATCATCAGGTCATTCGTTCATGTACAGTATAAGCGTAATGTAAGATTCAGTAATTACAAATTCATCCAGGCAAGGAATGAGACTTTCTTTTTCATTCCCAAATTTAGTAAAACTTTCATTAAAATGTACTCATGTAAGGCATGCCATACATGCATCCACAATAGCTGCATCCATATCATCTACAAACATTCAGGCAATGGGCCCAGAAAAATAGCCCAGGTGACAGGACTTTTAGTCAGTAGTTTCTCCAATGCTGCATTGAGGAGGCCCACTTAACCCAGTACTGTGCTGTAAACATGTGAGGTGTCTTTACTCGAGTGAATATTAACAGCTGTGATGACAATGCTTGAAGCCAGGTGCTAGACCCATTAGTTTGTCCATGCTACATACAGCATGTACATACATTGTACATTCGTATAAATGCCAAGACACTAATTACAGAATTGTTAAGTCCCTTCTTATATAGAGATAAAACTAATAATATTCTACCTGGTGTGCACTAGTTGAGGATGTCAGCAGTTCTAGTGCAGAACACTTCCTTAGACTTTGCCCTCTGGACAGTCTTTCCCCATCCACAATAATGTCTGTTGACATCAGTGCAAACATAATGTAGTGTGAATGCACCAGTTTGGAAAACATTGATATAACAGCAGTCATCCTATAATGTCCATTTCTTGATCTATGTGCACGGAGCAAAACTTTCATTTCATGCCATGTATACACAGCCATTGCTTTGCTGTCACCCACACACTTATGCAAACAAACTCAAGAGATGTGAGGGAAGATAATAGGCTAACAAGAAACTGATATTGGAAGTTAGTGCCCTTTAATCCTGCCAGATCAGTCACACAGAACCATCCTCAGCAGCCCTAATTAAACCAGTCTGAAACTAAGGTGCAGGGTTGCAAACCCTCTAGCATCAGCAGCATTTCACTGGTCTGCATCTCAGTGATAATGCAACACAGCAACAAAATACTGATTTTTATGGGGTATATACTGAAACCACCTTCAAGCCCAGAAAGTCTGTGTTATTTACAAACACACTCCATAAAATGTTATGCTAACATGTAAATACATTGAAATACATGTAAAGTTTTGCTTTTTTTTTTTTTAGCAATTCAAGTTGGAATTGATGCTCATTAAATGAAGACAAGTCATCTATTCATTCCTTTCATGTTTATGTAAAGTATATAGTATTCAAATCATGACATGCAGCTGAATGCTAGGTAACAAGTGCATGCAAGGTCCTTGTGGTTTCATGCAAAAATGGCATCCAACAATCAATACTATTGTAAAATTCAGGAAGAAGGGTGAACAAGCAACACGTTTTTGTACACAAGCAGCAGATGTAGTATGTACACTGCCCGTTGCACTACCGATACTTCACAATGCTGTGAACTGTGGTCTTCTGTACCAAAGTGCTTTGGACAGCAAGGGATTACATCCCTTGCCACAGTGCCACTGCAGTCATCCCAACTTCATTCCTATGTTTGTGTCTAGCATAAAAAGAAAAGTGTATAGCAAGGAACGTCTGTGAAGGGTCCTCCAGAACTCTTGTCAAAGTACAGACCAGCTGCAGAAGGTCAGGAACATTCATGGACACACTGCAAGGGCTATGATTGGACACACCCAGCAGACTCAGAATCAGCGAGCAAAATGAAGGAAAGGAACAAATGATTCAAATATTCACAGATGGAAGCAAGAACGAACATGGAGTTGTATCGGGAACCACTATATACCTACAGAACAAATTGAAACACCACATGAAACACAAACTCCACAAAAGATGCTCAAATAATCAAGCAGAACAAATGGCAATAGTTAAAGCACTACAGGCAATAAGGCACAATAAAAATAAACAAAAACATCCCAAGAACAATAATAATAAACACACATAGTAGGACAACCCTGGAGTCCCTCAAAAACAAGAAAAGTCAAAACCAACTAATAGAAGAAATCAGAAAGAAGACCATTGCACTGGAGAAAGAAAAATGGAACACAGAATACACCTGGATAAAGGCACATGCAGGACACTATGGAAATGTGCTCGCTGACAAACTTGCTAAGGAGGCCGCCAGAAATAGTGACATGTGCTACAGCAAAATCCCAAAAAGTGAAATAGAGCATCAAAAAAGAGAGAAAAGCATAGAAAAGTGGCAACAACAGTGGGACCACACCACTAAAGGATCTGCAACCAAAGAATTTTTCCCAAACATTAAGTACAGGCTGAAAATGAAATCTAACACCCAACTTCACGGCAATGGTAACAGCTCATGGAAAGACAAGATTATACCTACATCGATTCAAGATAATTGAGTCCCCAGAATGCCCCTGCGTTAACGGGAACCAAACAGTGGAACACCTACTGTATAACTGCAGCAAACTAAATAACGAAGGAGAAAAACTGAGAGCATACATCTCAAAAGAAGACAAATGAATTGGTGAACAAATACTGAAAACAGCTCATTAATTTTGCAAACTCTATAGACTATGGAAAACTGTAAATGAACAATCCGTGCATAAACAGTGTGTAAACAATTCCGCAAAAATGTAAATACTGGATATATGTCACAAAGTTTTCTACAAGCATGTAGTATTACAAGATGTAATGGAGCATGCTGTAAAGAAATAATAAAAAAAACTGCAAGGACTATAACATTGCATAGTGTGACAATAAACTATACAGATTGAAAACTCTAGGAAAAAAAACAGAACTTACTGAATGAATGAGTGAATAAATACTGTACATTGTTACAATCAAGAGACTTGTTCAGAAAACATGAATTTTTCTGTTTCTCAGATCATCAAATATGTCTGAATATGAGTTGGAAGATCAGAAGAGGAAGAAACTGCAATATTTCATACCATCCCACACCAGCCCCAAGTATCACACCATGAAGGTATACATGGGATAGAGACAAATCTCTGTCCATTCATAATCTTGGAACTAAGAAAGTCAACATCACATGCCCTGACTGCTGGGAAAACAATCACCAGTATCCTTTGGTGAATTTCTGAACCAGTAGGAGAGGTAGCATCACCAAAAACATGTGAAAACTGTGTGGTCCACAATTTACTGGCCCAGTATCACAAACTGAAACCAACACACAACCATTTGTTTTTTTGTTTTAATGTAAACAGTGGGATCCCATTGGAAAAAGCTAATGAATGTACCTTTAACACTATTCCTTGTTGGCCTGATGACGGCCGGGTAACGGCCGAAACATGTAGCCGAATGTAACCAGTTGTAATAATACAATTGTTTTATATGTTGTGTAACAACAGCATAATATAATCAATAGTTATATGTATACAACGGGATGGCTTCCTTCAAAAAAATAAAAACCACACAAAGTGGCCCTGGATTGTAACCACAAACAGTGCAAATATGAAGAACTGAATACACAATCTTAAAAGTTAATTTTTCAACCAGAAAATTCACCACAATTTACAATCCATGCCATTTTGCTGCCCCAAAAACATCATCATTCATGCTCATCTGGGGAACATCCTGGGTGTAAGAAATCAGAAAAAAATAACTTTTCAAAATGGTGTTGACAAATCATTGTCTAGTTTATTGTCTTCAACATTTTTTTTAAGTTATTAGTCATCATTTCCAATAAACGGGATATTTTTACATAAAATAGCATGTTTAAAAAGAAGAACAGACACATACTGCGCGGATTATGTAACAACATTATGAATCACAGCATACAAAAGCAATGCAACTGTTACAACTACCTGGTATCGAGTTTCAAACTACATCCTTATGATGGTACCCCAAAACAAAACTACATCCTTATGATGGTACCCCAAAACAAAACTACATCCTTATGATGGTACCCCAAAACAAAACTAAATGTAATTAAACATACTTTTGTTTCCTGAACCTCAGTCACATTCTTGTATGCTTTGTTCTCAAATGCATTAGTTTAATTAAAGTCCAAGACTTAGATTACAGAAACTATACACAATTTTAATGCTTAGAAAATAAGATCAAATGATGGTAGTGATGTCCATACTCATTCCTCGGCTCCTAGTTCAAGGTTGCGGAATACTGAGCAAAGTATGGCTGCAGGCAGTGGTTTCAAAAACACTCAGTTTTTCTAAAGGTCACTAACCCTTTGTGTGGGAATATCAGACAGGATAACGACAAATAATGTAATCAGTACATAGCAAAAATGTGTCTGGCATATAAGTACTTGATTATGTCTGAGATTTTCTTTTTACTACTATTCACAAACTCCAAGGAGGGAGCATTCCTGTATTATTTCACTAGCCTGGGGCGGCGGTTTCCTGTCAGTTATGGTTTTATAGTCTTCGATTTTGAAAAAGGTGAAAAAGCCATAGCGCAAGTTTAAATTGCCAGAACTGTACCAATGTACCATTTAAATGCCAACAAAAAGGATTACCAACTTCAGGAAATGCTGGGTGGTCCAACTGGAATGGCTGCATGTTTGTGCACACCTCAACTGAAGAACTGAGAAACGAGTCGATGGAGATATTCTTAAAAACCAGCTACTGCATTCATTACCTTCTAAATAAGAAATTGCACAGAATAATAACTTTATTCTTACATACAACACTCTAGTTTAGTGTACAATGCACACTACAGACTTAAGTTAAACACCTCTGGCAGAAAGAAAGAAAATATATGAGAGAAACGTGGCAGCACAAACTCATTATAAGGAAAGAGTTATGGCACACAAATAACTACATTTCATAGCACCTGTGTGTACCTCTTCAACCAAAATAAAAAATGTACATATAAAATTGGAGACCAGAATACATTGGCAGTAAATTCACATTTGATACGTTATCTCTAACATATAAATGCAGTGAGAGGAGGAATTGCATTCGGGGCTCCGGCAGTCAAACAATTTGTCCTAAAGGCACCAATACTCAAGCAGACTACACAAACTATGGAGCAACACACCTGCTGTAACATATTTATTGCCTTGTTAATGTGCATCACAAATGTATGGGAGGCCTTGGTGTATTACCAGAGAATTTTTCATGTGTTGCACCCTAACCAAAAATCATTTTTTTATTTCCTGTGTCTTTGAGGTACACATTCCCAGATCTGTTTATCAGAAGCAAGGTAAACGTGTAACAATGGCGTTTCGTACGGACTCAAACTGCTGCGGACTGCCGCAGTAACACACAGACCAAATGCATGGTGCCAAGTTTCAGCTAGTTTCAGTCTCAAAGCCCTGTCCATAATGATATGGTGATAGTTGTGGTGATGGTGGTGGGGGTGGCGGCAGTGGTGGATGCTGGTGGTGGCGATAATGGTGGTGGTTGAGGTGGCATTCATTTTTTAAGTATATTACTAGGTATCTAATGTAAAAAATAAGCTATGACTCATATATAAAAAATACTTGGTTGAAAAAGATACACACCAATATATATAAAAACTTAATGGGATATGACCACACAACTAGTATGGACACCATCAAGGTAAGTCCAGACTGTGGAGAAGAAATTCTGGTCTGTTAGTTGACAAGAGGGAAATTGTGCTGCTTCTCCGTCGATTCTGTGATTTCATGTTGCTCATGGAACTTGGTCTCTACTGTGGAAATCCCACATATGAACACATTTACTTGTTTATATTCTTGTTTTGAGTAGCTTCTTGTTTTGTTTTGAGTAGCTTCTTGTTTTGATTGCTTACTTATACACACGGCCCTCTAAACTCTCCAGCAAGTTGTCAGCAAAATCAGGCTCACTGAAAACAAAACATATACTGGTTGGTTAAATAATGAGATAAATATAAACATATATAATTACCACTAATGCTGTCATGTTGAAAATGCTTTAACAAATCTCTACACACAACATTAGACTGACATGCATCGTTATGAAGTTCCTGGAGCACAGCTGATTACAGGAACAGCAGCAACAAGCAAAAATATGTTCCATCTGTGTATTATTTTGCAGCTTCTGAAGTTTTTCACAAATATATAAATGAGGATTCCAGTGTTCTGTGACAGAATACTGCATCGCTGGGCAAGTGGTTCCTGACGTGTAGGAACATTTACTGTCATCTGCAAGGGTCAAGTGGACCAAGAAGAATGCCCCTAAGAATGAAGGCAATATGTTACTTCAAAATGTTGGGAATTGTCCTGTGACACTGTTACATCCCAAACACTAGAATCCTGTCTGTAACTGTGTCTATGATGCAGTTTATGAACATGTTTGAAGCATCACTATCTGAGACATTCTTCCTTTTACAGTTTGCCTGTTACTTATGACTGAATGTGGGCTATTCAGAGAGAAAAATTACATCACTTACACAATAAGGATTACAGTAGTAGTATCGGGCAACAACACATACATGTACTTGTCTAACACAGTGACTCGTATCTTTACATTCCATGGAGTCACTAATTAATTTGAAGGTTATACCTTGTGCATGTGCATGTGTGTGTGTGTAAAACCATTTTAAAAAAGTGCAGTTTGAAAACTTGTTGCCTTAAGCACATTCAATAACAAGTATAATATTTTAACACATTTACTGCTTTCGCTGGTCATCTAAATAATTATATTAGTGTTTCAGCTGGAAACAGTCATGCATTCATGAACTATATAAAGACAATCAGAGATTCATCTCTTTTCCAACCTTTTGCAGGATAATTCGGACATAGCTGTGTAATTTTCTGTTCTGTCACACAGAAATGAAGTTTACACTTCCACACATGCATCTACATATCAATTCTATACAATTCTGAGAGAAGGAAGCCAAAAGCAGCCCTGCATGTGGGATGCAGCTTGCACAAAGCAAAGGCAAAATTGAATGTGGAGCAGAACGAATGCACTAAATAATAGACTGCTATGTAAAAAATATATAACTTATATAAGTGTACAAACTTTAATGACAGTTGAAGAATAAGAGATCAACTTGATGTCACTTGCTATTTTATTTCACTTCTTATGTGCTCAACATGTTTCGGACATTAATATATCCACCATCAGGAGCTTGCGACTTTTTCTGTTGAATTACCATATTGGTCGTGTTATTCTGGTTCGATATGTATTGGAGTTTCAGTGTGGTTGGGTTGGACAACAGAAAAAGTCGCAAGCTCCTGATGATGGATATATTAATGTCTGAAACATGTTGGTCTCTTATTCTTCAACTATCACAATGATGCACGTTCCAATAAACATAAGATTTAATGACAGTGTTGGAGGAGGGAGGAATATGGCTGCTGCAGCTACAGCTGCTGCTGCTACTACTACCACCACCACCACCACCACTACTACTAGTACTACTACCACCACCTACTACTACTACATTTATTAATGCTAGAAGATCCAATTTTTATGACACCCTCTGATCGAAATGAACATGGCACAACTTGTTATACAGTGTCATTATACACACCTTCTCTCCATCAGTATTAGTAAGAGCAACTGATGTCCAAGTTGCTGGCACATTCATGTTCACTGAAGCTCATGAAGTAAAGTAAATGGTGAAAATCTTGCAAGTTGAAACCGGCAGAGTGATAAACAGAGGTTAAGTATCAGAGTCAGCACTGAAACAGCTAGTATCTGTGCACTGGAAGAACCTTTCTGAATTGGTGGCACCACAGGTGCTGGGTGGTTCGTTTCACTTGCAACATTGGTGAAAACCAAAGAAGATGGAATCCAGCGTGTTCTGGTTATTGAGGTAATGAAGCACACGTGCGTCATTAATGACAGACAAAAGCAAGAGAGAGGTTAGTTCCAAGTTGCATGAAAAAGAGACAAACATACTGTTAATAGGCAGAAAACACAAGTGTGCTGCAAGTAGTCCGTATTCTCAGCCCTCAGTTATATACAGGTAATTTCTAGTAATGTGACAGTCCAGATTTTGAAGTGCAAAATCTGCTGCATTTTGAACCTTCTCCCTTTAAGTTACACCCATGTGTATAAAGCCAAATGACACACAGTTATTCTACGTACTGCAATGCTCTCCACTGTGCCTACCAAAGTACCCAGGTTCACACAAACTTACCAGTAATACATCATTCACGGCAAAGCAGGAAAATTATCATCGAGATATTCACTCATTTAGGACAGCCCAAGAATGACAAAGTTATGTATATTCTGTGTTACAGAATTAGCACTCAGACCCCACTTCCTTCCAGACAAGCATATCAGAATTGAATAATCATTCCCTGTATGTTTTTCAGTTTAGCATACAAACATTCCCTGTATGTTTTTCAGTTTAGCATACAAATTAATTATCCCCTGGAGAAACATTACATGATTACAGGCTGAACTGAAAAGAACTGCATAGAGTTGAGGTCCTACAAATTATTGTTACAACAATTCAGTTTAAACCAACAATACAATACAACTTAGTTCATGAGGTGGCATCCTGGGAAGCTTGTACATGGATGGTACTTCAGACAGAACCATTTTAATGCTCTCAACTGTATGCATGTTTGTTGTTACTGTATGTCATCATTATCTTTTGGTACAGAACTTGGTACAGTGAACTCCCACTTAACACCCGTAACCAGGGCTGAGTATGGGAATGGTTAATCAAACAGCCAGTTAATCCAGAAAACCGACAGTTAAAAGGAAAGTAATAAAAATGCAGATCATTACTTCATCGTCATCATCATCATCATCATCATCATCATCATAACATTGGCAATGATGATTAAAACAACACAAATACTACATCCCAATGTTTATAGTTCAAATTACTATTTGAATATCCAGAAATGGAATTACATAAAGGAGACTTTGCTACATTTATACATCATTCCACTCAGCATAAAATTCACTATTCTGCGGGGAAAAACGAAGTCACAATTTCCATGTCATTAGTGTGAGCACACAAATTTGCATTTACTTCGAGTGCCCTTATACCCCACAGATGTGTTAAAATGGAATATTTCACAAGCAGGCTGTTATGTTTGTGCAGGTATTCAGACATAGTAGATTTCAGTGCCACCAAACACTACTCTTCAATCAAAAAGCATGCAAAAGAATTCCATAAAAATCATAACACATTAATGGAATCAAGATGAACCACCAGAAAGTACAATGAAGATAGCAAGAAGTCTGATTATAATCAGTTTTCTAGAATCATACTTATAATTCTATTTTTAGAAGTTTTTCATTATATCCCAGAACTGATATAATATTAAGAACAAACCAGCTGACCAATTTATTCTCAGACACTACACTGCTTCATTAACATCCTGAACTCACCCACTGATTTGTATAGTTTTACATTTCCCAACAGAGCAACTCATTAATCTTTGATTGATGTTATTCACATCTGAATTTCTAGATGCAAGAATGGCTCACTCACAAAGCCAAACGTGGTCCATGAAACTACAATGATGTGTGGGAAAACACTGTTTTTCTTTGCAGGACACAAATTTAACCAATATAAGGACTCCCTGATGACAGCACTCACACAGAGTGCTGAAACATGTAGGAGATTGTGTATCTATTGTGTTCACATTTCAGTGCATGTAAGGTTGGATTGAAAAACTCTGTTTTTCTGTTCCTCTGTTGTTAGAATACAACAGAGTGGGTTCTGAAGTTCACTAAGGCCAATGGAGCGTGGTAAGTGTAATTCTTCTTCACCAAGACTGGGTACATTTTGCAAAACTTGCCAAGCAGACATATCAACTTGTAAGTGTACCCACATTTTGGCTGTGGGTTTCAGTTTTTGTACAGACTTACAACTAATGCAGCGATGACACATTTCATGATGCTGAAAGGGCAGTAACAGGTGCTCTCCCATCTACCACACTCTTACAGAAAATGTGTTAAAAACTACACAAAAAACCAACTAACTAAATTCATTTTTATATGCCAAGAGTTTCACGGCCAACTTAAGTTTAATAACGCTTTCCTAAAGTATTTGTTCAAGTAACAGGAGTTCTCCTGGCCTACCAGCCATGGCAGATAGTAGAAAGTTCCAACTGCCTTTCAACTACTTTACACATCTGACAGTCTGTGAAAGTTTTATTGCATTCACTTGCTGTGAAAGCTTCGTATTACATCTTTAGTCACGTCTTCCCCTAATGTAAGCACTGCTAGCTTTGAAATTTATACAGAATAAATGTCACTCTACCCGCAATGTTAAATCTTTTTAATTATATACGTACATTTCCTTTGTTTTTTTACATTCCATATAACATAAAAATAACGAAGGCTGCAAGGAAAGTGGCACAGTTTGACATGGTTTTATGTTTATACACTTCTCCATTATGTGAATTTAAAAACAGCTTACCTGGTGCATGGTAAAGCATTGACACTGTAGAGAGCTTTCTCTCTGAAATTCAGTCCTGGACCACTTTGATCTTGAATAAGAAGGGAGTGGATACAGCCAACAAAGCCACGCAAGTATTTTCCACCTGTCATGCGATCAAAATCTGGTAATCCACCTATAACAGCCAAAGAAACCACCAATGTGACACAGACTCGGAATGAGATTTCTATCAGACTTCAAACCACACAACATACTGATAAACTTCCCAGACTTCTGCAAAACTGACAAAAGATTTCAAGTGTGGATAAATTACAATGACTTCGGTATGCATTATGACCATACCAGTGAAGTTAAATCTGTTGACAAAGATGGTGTGATACAAATGCTAAAATAATGGGTCAAAAAATTTGCCAAATTCATTGCATTCCTAGGTAGATATCTTGAAAAGGGACGTGCCAATATGGAAAATTCAGCACTTCACAAACCTCTTTGTGCACTTGACGGTTGTTTAACTGTGCATCTTCCTCATGAATTAATGTGGAATGCCAACTTGATGCAACAAGGTCATTTTATTAATATGTTCTTAGTTTGACATGTTTCGGGTACATACGCCCGTGATCAGGAGCATTAGATGTTGAGTTGCAGCATATGGTTTTCTGCACCGAGTTTTTGGGTGGGTGGTGGTCTTGAGAGCTGCTGCGTGGGTCTTGTATACGGTGCGGATGGTGCCATGCATCACGCGATGCACGGCACCATCCGCACCGTATACAAGACCCACGCAGCAGCTCTCAAGACCACCACCCACCCAAAAACTCGGTGCAGAAAACCATATGCTGCAACTCAATATCTAATGCTCCTGATGATGGGCGTATGTACCCGAAACATGTCGAGCTACAAACATATTAATTAAATTACCTTGTTGCATCAAGTTGGCATTCCACATTATTTCTCTCTGCCCAACTCTCTTACCGCTTTCTCTGGGAAGTTAATGTACTAATAAATTAAACCTGTTTCAGAGGGTTATGCATTATGTTCAACAATTACAGAAGCTTCATCTTCAAAGTAAGCCATATAAACATGATAAACTCCTTGTCAAGTTTTCTTTGATGGTTTTATGCCCCCATCAAGTCATACACAGGCATACCCACTCTGTTGTGGTCTCACCACAAAGTTTGTGTCAATAAAAGGTCTGAGATGAGCTGTGGTAACCCTTACCAATATAGATATTGCCACGAGTATTGAGCATCTTGAGAACACCTTGGCTCTCTCCAAACTCCGTAATACTGTCTAGCTCAATGCTGCCATCACTGGCCTGTCTCCTCAGGACCACATGGTGACGCTTCCCATCGTCTACCCTTACATCTGCTGCGGTCTGGATCACAGCTGGACCTGACCCCAGTTCGAAGCTGAACTCTAGTATGCCATCCACAACTGCAATCAGAATGCACTTAAGCTGCTCACATTCAGGTCTGAGTTTGACCAACAGGATTCAACAGTAACATAAAGAAGAATTAAAAGTAACATAATACAGTTCTGACAAAAAATGAAATGCCAGATGACATGCATATGTATTTCAGTATTTTATACTGACCTAATTGTAATGACAATGTAATTGTAATATTAACCTATGATTTAAAAAATGTAAACATAAACCTAATGATGGTACGCCATACCCAAAACCCACAGTGGAGTAAGGTCAGAATAAGCTGCAAATGACTGTAATATTCTATGCACACCTTTGTCAGACAAAAAGTAGATTATCTGGCTGTAATACGTAATAACCAGTGACTATCTTACGCACGAATCCTGGTAAGTGATTTTGTATAACTCTTGGTCATTATTCATAACAGCTACATTATTCATTTACACTTTTAATATACAGCATTTCCCATGTCATAAGACATTTTTTCCTGAAAAATGTCCCCAAAAACCAGGCTGCATCTTAACACCAGATGATAACTCATTAAACAGCATGCTACCAAATTTGCAACACCACCTTGTTAATTGTAAAAGATAAAGGTAAAGTTTTCCTGTTACAGGCCCGGTGTGGCCCAGAGGGTGGGTAGAGGTATAGCTCTACTCTTCCATGACTGCAGCACTAGAAGGGGGTGAATGGTCAGCAGCACACCCCGGTCGCACTTTACTCCCGGGAAAGATCCGGTACCCATTTTACAGGAGGCTGGGTAGGCCCCAGGGTCGGTCTGGATGGGCGGAAAATCTCGTCCCCACTGGGATTTGATCCCAGACCATCCAGCCCATAGTCAGTCGCTATACTGACTGAGCTACCAGGCCCACACCTTGTTAATTGTAGGGTGTGAGTTATCATAAGCATAGTACAGTATACGATGCCTGAAGGTTCAGTGCTGTCACCCCAAAATCTTAAACCAAATCAGTTCAATTCGCGTTACTGTGGACCTCCACAAGACATGTGTCATTATTATGCTGTCACATACAGATATGACTTTGAAGTAATCTCTTCCTATGTGATTTTCCTACAAAAATGTTACACTTGCGTTTCCCACACATATGACTAGTTCCTCTCACACTCAACAAGTAACATGTGAAAAGTGGAGAGTAAATCTGTAATTTACTTATTCTGCTACCAGTTCATGTCCTAGACTTACTTCAGGGATTATAACTTTGCATATTTTCCTGAAGAGTGCTGTAATTTCAACATGACACATACCATAGAGGTTCCTCTCCACTTTTATACACTCTTCCAGTGACTACTCACCAGCTAGAGCAACAAAATCCTGTTGTGTCCTTCCATCGGTGTCTGGTGTCTGCCCATGCCAGAAGATGAGTCCATTAGGTTCAGTGGTGGAGAACTCGATGGTGATCACTTCATTCTCTGTAGGTGTCTTGTGGGGCAACAGAGAGTTGGTCAGTTCGACGTAGCCATCGCCTTGGAAGCTGACTTCTGATGAGAATTCTGCAGCTGTTGATCATCAAGTACATCTTTAAAGCATTTAACATACAGACACCATAATGGCTTTAATCCACTGATATGAATTAGTGAAATTGTGAAAGGAACACAGAAATGCCCTTTTACACCATCTTAATACCCTTTGGCATATCATTCAAAGAAAAAAAAAAAGTCTTTTAAGTGTCAATTCCATGTTTAAACAATAACTTAGTACAGAATGAGAATACTTAGAATTCAGAACTGCAATTTTAGAGAACACTTGTGGTTGTCACATTTTCAAACTACCTTTCATTCCATGACATTAGCAGTAGTAATCACTACCCTGCATGAACACGATATCACCGTGAGACATAACAGTTGATGGAAATGATTCTTGAAATAAGCCTTAGGCTTCAAATGACCATCTGACATTATTAGTCTTTAAGACCTGTCATTTTCCTTAAACATCACACGGTTAATCTCAATGACCTAGGAAGTGTGTCATCCCCACTGCGTGTGTGAAACTTGGTAAATGGTATGTAGTCAAACACAACTGTGTCACATGAGGTGTATTTAATGATTATATAATGAACGACTACATGTTTGGGCCTGTACTGGCTATCTGTCTTAGGGGAACTTATAGTTAGATCTTAAATTCCCCTAAGACAACCTGAAGATGGCCAGTACAGGCCGAAACATGTAGTTGTCCATTATATAGTCATTAAATACACCTCATGTGACACAGTTGTGTTTGACTACATACCATTCACTTTGAACAGCTGGGAAAGTCTGTCTCAATCAACAGCCACCTTCCCAACATGTCTGATGAAAACGTTTCACAAAATTCCCACCCGTCATTTAGTTTTGTCACCAAAGTTTTATACCACAGGCTAACACATGACTGTAACAAAAATTTCAACCACTTTTCAGACTTATCAGGAAACAAAACATTAGAGTCCTACACTAATGGCACTAGTGACACTTCAAGGTTATAGATATGCCTGGTCACCAGGCTGAATGGTTATGATGGAAGAATGGTCTGTTATTCAAACCAGTTTACACGACATGTGGTCAGGTGATTCAACATTATTAGAAGAGGGACAACAGCAAAATTTACATACCTGAAGCCCTCCATACTTCAAAACAAAGAAAATGAATTTAAAAGTGTCCTTCCTATTAACTTAGCTGAACTTACCCATCTCACAGTTGGTGCCTCCATAGCCTGTTGGACACCTACACTTGTATGAGTTTGGAGTTCCCACACACTCACCACCATTGTGACATGGGTGAAGAGCAACACAGAGATCTGCCTGCAACTCACAGTGTTGTCCACTGAAAGAGAACAGATGTATGGACTTAATGTCCAGTAAAACAATCTGTGGGTTCAAAACTGCTAATATCACACAGCACAATTGTGATCCATATGTGAACATCCGTAAAATGCATTTAAAGTAAACAGCTTTCTGAGGAGAATTTTTGGACATGTTAAGGAAAATTACAGATGGTGATGTAGGAATGACATCAACCTTAGGCAGCAATACAAACAACCAGACTCTATCTATGGAATTAAAATGTGTAAGGTTGCGATGCCTTGGGCACCTAGTGAAAAATGCAGACAGATACATGATGAAGATGCTGTTTGTCAGCAATCCATGTGACAAGAGAATGCAGCAAAGGCCTTGGAAAAGGCAGCTTGATGATGTGGAGAATGACCCTAGATAAAGGAGGCCAAAACCCTTCATGGGAGAGGAGTGGGCTGCGATTGTCAGAGAGGCTGAAGTCCTGACCAGAATGTAACTGCGAACAAGTATGAGCTATTTAATTAATACAAAAACAAATGCTCCCTGAGGATGATCGTAAGATCGAAACATGTAGGAGCGTTTTAAGTGTTTTAATGTGAATTTTTTATCATTAAATGAATATATGTGTATTTGTTGGTGTATTAATTAAATAAACTACAGAATGCACGGTGCAACGATAAAGAAAGTATGAGCTAGTTTCAATTTATCAGTACTACCTTCACCATGCGAAACACTTCAATGTTAATGCTGACAAAGTATTCACACAAAAAAACACTCCGACATGTTCACATCCTGATGAAGTCCCAACTGCATCATTTCACATCTGCACACATAGAACAAGTGCAGGGCAGCACAACACATTTTCAAGAAATGTGAACTGGAGAATTATGGAAATATGTCAAGCCACTGCAGGTGTCACTGAAATTGAAAAATTTGAACAACTGCACTACATTATGACCTACACACAACAGGTGTGTGTGTGTGTGTGTGTGTGTGTGTGTGTGTGTGTGTGTGTGTGTGTGTGTGTGTGTGTGTGTGTGTGTGCGCGTGCGCACGCGGGGGTGTGTGCGTGTGTGTCATCTTTCACTCGCGCTTACATATT